>ERZ1036455.129-NODE-129-length-34559-cov-4.698933_pt1 | contig 34559 bp, 29 predicted proteins | sample MGYA00514228_ERZ1036455 | MGnify/ENA primary metagenome ERZ1036455 (study PRJEB33795, sample SAMN09464920) | human gut metagenome | host: Homo sapiens | place: USA: Stanford, California | collected 2016-07 | study: EMG produced TPA metagenomics assembly of the... | reverse complement strand
TGCAGTCCTTGGACCCGGCGAAATCCTTGGTGAACTGACGCTCTTTGATCCGGGCCCGCGCTCGACCACTGCAACCGCCGTTTCTCCCGCAACCCTGCTGCACCTGCTGCACAGCGACCTCATGGAGATCGTCGAGGCAAACCCGACTCTGGCCAAGCACATGCTCCGCGCACTGGCTCAGCGCCTGCGTCGTACGAATGAGTCGCTTTCTGATCTGGTCTTCTCCGATGTCCCCGGCCGCGTTGCTAAGGCGCTGCTCGATCTCGCCGATCGTTTCGGCACGGCAACCGATAAGGGCATCCACGTTCCTCACGACCTCACTCAGGAAGAACTGGCCCAGCTGGTCGGAGCTTCGCGTGAAACTGTCAACAAGTCCTTGGCAGATTTCGTTTCGCGCGGTTGGATCCGTCTGGAAGGCCGTGCGGTTACGCTGCTTGACGTCGATCGTCTGGCACGCCGCGCACGCTAATCTTTAGCCCAATGCCTTCGGGGCCGAGCAGGTTTTTCACCTGCTCGGCCCCGATAGTTTATTGCGAAGAATTATCCGCAGTATCAGTCTTGCTTCGGACGCTTCAGATATGCGACCAAGCTATCCGAACCAGTCGGTCCTGGAACAACTTGGACGAGCTCCCAGCCATCGGCTCCCCACTGATCGAGGATTGCCTTCGTTGCGTGAGTCAAAAGCGGAATTGTTGCATATTCCCATGTAGTCATAGCGCCATCCTACGGCACTCACGGCAATTAGCCACGTGCAGCAACAGAAAGTGATGCCTCACGTAATGCCTTGGCATTTGTACGAAGATGTTTCATCGACAAGCTTTGGGGAACTCGCGGTTTGCGCAACTCAACCGCCAGAGGATCTTGAGAATGCATAAGCCACTCACTCCAGTCAGTCTTCTCTGGATAAACGCGCAAAATCACACGGCGTTCGCGTTCGGTAAGACCTCCCCACACCCCGTAGGACATCTGTGATTGCAAGGCATCTGCAAGGCATTCGAGGCGCACGGGGCATTCCATGCAACGCATACGAACTTGACGCTGAGCTGCGCCCTGCACAAACAGGGAGTCGGGTTCATCTTCGGCACACAGGGCATACTCAACCCAATCGTGGTTATCAATCATGTGAAACTCCACCCTCTCCATGTGGTCAACATTGACCTCTTCCTCAGAGAGTACACATGAAATTTTCATAAGGGAAATTAGGACGGCTTTGGTCCATAATGTGGCAAAGAGACCGAACGTTGACCTAATCCACCTCTTCCTCTCACTTTCCGAGGCCTCTACACGTATCCTGTACCTATGGCTCAGTCGCATACACGCTTTGTTCGACCTGCACAGCTGGTGGCGCTCTTGCTGTCATTCTTGGCAGCATCAACACTTGTTGGTGTGGTCAGCGCTGGCGTCTTAGTGCCGGTCGTCGGAACCGGTGCAATCACGGCGAAAGCGGGGATGGAGATCTTCGATGAGATCCCCACCGACATCCAGGTTGTCTCTCCAGCGACCGAGTCCACCATGCTCGATACGAACGGCCAAGTGATTGCCCGTTTCTACGATAAGCAGCGCATTGTCATCCCCTCGGACAAAATCGCGCCCATCATGAAGAAGGCAATCGTCGCCATTGAAGACCGGCGCTTCTTCGAACACCACGGTGTCGACCCCACGGGTATTGCCCGCGCAATGGTCAACAACCTCGGTGATGACGGCGGGAAGCAGGGCGCATCGACCATTACCCAGCAATACGTTCGTAACGCCTTAGCCGAAAAGGGTTACATGGAAGGCGATGCCGACCAGGTCGAGGCCGCAACCGAGCAAACTACCGAACGTAAACTTCGCGAAATCAAGTACGCGCTTGCTGTTGAAAAGCAAATGGATAAGGACCAGATCCTCAGCGGCTACTTAAATATCGCGCCTTTCGGTCCCATCACTTACGGTGTTGAGGCTGCCTCTCGGCTCTACTTCTCCAAGTCCGCCAACGAACTGACGATCGGTGAGGCCGCACTCCTAGCCGGCCTCGTCCAGTCCCCGGTTCAGTACAACCCCCTTCAGCACCCCGAGGCCGCGCAGGAGCGCCGTAATATCGTCCTTTCCGTCATGGCTGACCAGGGCGTCATTACCGAGGCCGAAGAAGCTGAAGCAAAGGCCGTGAACGTCACCGACATGCTTCACCCCACTCAGATTCGTGAGGGATGCTCGGGTGCTGGCGATGAAAATGCCTACTTCTGTTCCTATGCTGTGCGCCAGTTCCTTGCCGATAGCGCATTTGGTAAGACCTCCATTGAACGTGAGCGCCTGCTCAAGACCGGTGGCCTGACCATCCGTACGACCCTGGATCCCAAGAAGCAGCACGCGGCCTATGAATCTTTGACGAAGACCATTCCATCCAACGATGCTTCCGGTTTGGATGACGCTTTGGTTTCCTTGGTCCCCCAAACGGGCGAAGTTGTCGCCATGGCCCAAAACACCGTCTACGGCGTGGGTGAAGACGAAACCATGTCGAACTACGCAGCCGATGGTTCCTTCCAGGTTGGATCAACCTTCAAGGTCTTCGTCTTGGCCGAATGGTACAAGGAAGGCCGCTCGGGCTATGAGACCATCGACGGGCGAACGAACTTCCCCAATGGCTCCTTCAAGTGTAATGGCGCTCCGATCCACACCGAAAGCTGGAACGTCGTCGACTTGGCCGGTAAGGACGGTGCCTTTAACGTCATCGGCGCAACGGGCCTTTCGGTGAACCACTCCTTCGTCAACATGGCTTCGAAGCTCGACTTCTGCGATATCTTCCAAGTTGCAGCTGACATGGGCATCGATGATGGAAACGGTGAACCGATCTTGGCTGTTCCCGGTAACATTTTGGGTTCTGGTTCTGCTTCGCCTCTGAACATGGCTCGTGCTTTCGCGACCTTCGTTAACGACGGCAAGATGTGCCAGCCCTACTCGATCGCGAAGGTCACCGACCGTCAAGAGAACGTTCTCAAGGAAGGTTCTGCGAACTGCAAGCAGGTCATCGATTCGCAGGTCGCTCAAAAGGTTGCAACGACCTTGACGAAGTCGGCTAGCCAGTACTACACGGCTACGCGTTTGTCGGGCGGTCGTCAATTTGCCGCCAAGTCCGGTACGACCGACTACTCGGCAAACACATGGTTGACGGGATCGACCGCAGAACTCACCACCGCCGTATGGGTTGGTCACGGCAACGCCTCGACAACCCCGGTTCAAAACGTCCGAATCAACGGACGCTACTACTCGCAAATCTTCGGTGAGACTTTCGTCGGCCAAAATATCTGGGCTCCCTACATGAGTAAGGCGCTGGAGGGCACTCCCAACCAGCCCATGCCCAATGCGAATATCGGAACCCCACAGGCCGCACCTCGCCAAACTCAGGCTCCGACTCCCAGTGCAGCTCCTGCCCCGCAACAAAATCCGCAGGGCCAGCAACAGCCCGGAGACAACAATGATGACGACGATGGGGATGAGTAAAAAATGACTTCACGTCGACTCGTCAAGCACGCATTCCGAGGCGCGGCCGCCCTTGCTCTGGGCGGTACTGCGGCTCTTGCCTGGGGAAGTGTCGAGCGGCGTCGACCTGTCCTTCGCCACTACGATGTCCCGCTTTCGGCACTGTCAACGCCCATGTTGCGCAGTCATCACCGAATGGCTAAGGTCCTCCATTTCTCCGATCTGCACCTTTTTGCAGGCCAAGAATTTCTTCTCGATTTCCTGCAAGAGATTCGCGAAACCGAGCAATTCGACTACGTGATCTCTACCGGGGATAACTTCGGCAGTCCCGATGCGCTGGAAATGGTGATCCAGGCTCACGAAATTTTCTCTGATTTCCCCGGAGCTTTCGTTTTCGGTTCAAACGACTACTACTCGCCAAAACCCAAGAGCTGGACTCGCTACCTTCGGCCTCGTGAATCAGGAAAGATCGAGCGCGCGGTAGACCTGCCGTGGACGGAACTTGCGGCACACCTGCGCACGATGGGCTGGGCGGATTTGTCGAATTCTTCGGCACTCGTGGAGCCTTACCAGACTGAGACCACGACCGACGTCGACGAGTTCAGCTACGTACCTGCTCCTCTTGCTCTGCTGGGTGTCGATGACCCGCACATTAACCGCGACTCCATCACTGGGCTATCGCAGAGTTGGCTGTCCTCTGGAGCTATTCGCATGGGTGTGACCCATGCACCCTACACGCGCGTGCTCGACTCGATGACCCACTTGGGCGCAGAAGTGATCCTTGCAGGCCACACTCACGGTGGTCAGATTGGACTCCCGGGCGTGACCTCCCTGGTGACCAATTGCGATCTTCCCCGTGAGTTCGGCAAGGGATTGCACGTGTGGGAGACCAGTGCCAGCGAGAATGCATGGCTGCACGTCTCCGCGGGCTTAGGTACCTCCCCTTACGCTCGGGTGCGTATCGCCACCCGCCCCGAGGCCTCGATCCTGACAATTCACGACTGAACACTGGAAACGGGCACGACTCCAGACCTTCGCGTACAAAATTTTGCGCACCGGCTTTGGACGGCTATACTCAAACGGTCACGGGGTGTGGCGCAGCTTGGTAGCGCGCTTCGTTCGGGACGAAGAGGCCGTGGGTTCAAATCCCGCCACCCCGACGTGATTCCCGCAGCATCGCTTGGTGCTGCGGGTTTTTTCTACCCGTTACACAATCCCATCTTCTGCATCCTCACGCGCATCTGTTGGATACGGCTGATAGCGTGACGTTATGAACGCTTCTCGATCCGTTTCTTCTCGACCCTTCCTGGTGGCCGTGTGCCGACCAGATGGCATTCTTGCGCGAGATGAACTGGCATCGATGAAGGCAATCGGTCAGCTCAGTGACAGCGATCTTCACCCACTTCCATTGGTTGACGCCGCTTCGCCGCACCCGGCTAGTGATATCGATTTGGATCAGTATTCGGGTGTCATCATTACCGGCTCTCCTTTCGGTTTCGAACACCCTCATGAGCAGAAAACCCCCGAGCACCTTCGAGTTGAAGAACGCATCGATGCCTTGACCTCCATCCTTTTGGAGCGCGATTTCCCAACTTTCGGCATCTGTTTTGGCTTGCAATCCCTGGCTCGAACCTCGGGAGCACCCATCGTTGAGGGCTTCTCTGAAGATCTCCAGGCCCCCGAAATTTCCTTGACCGAGGCCGGAATTGCCGACCCCCTGACCGGTCAACTTCCGCCACAATTCCACGCCTACACCGGTCACGCCGACGCAATTGGATCCATTCCTCAGGGAGCCGAACTTCTGGCGACCGGAACTCGCTGCCACGTCCAGATCCTCCGCTGGGGAAAGAACATCTACGGCACGCAATTTCACCCAGAAATTACGCGAGATGGCATGCACCTACGCATTGAGACCTATGGTGACACCTACTATCCTGCAGAAGAGAAACCCGCGGTAGTTGCGCGCTGCGACGCGGCGAATACTCAACCCGCACACGACCTATTGGCATCCTTTATCCACCGCTACCAACAAGCTTGAGCAAGGGGAGCTATGGCCATCTCGTTCGCACAATCTGAACGTTCAACACTTGGTGTCGAGTGGGAACTCCAGCTCATCGATATCGACTCTGAGGACCTCCGCCAATGTGCGCAGGCAATCATCACTCAAGTCTCTGCGCAATATCCGGGAAATACGCTTGTTCACGGTGAAATGCTGCGCAATACAGTGGAATTAGTTTCTCGCAAACAGACTCGTGTCCGCGACGCCATTGCCGATCTCAATGAGGGCTTAGAGATGCTTGAGCCAATCACATCGGCACTTCGCGTCGACCTCACAAGCGCTGGATCTCACCCATTTGCCAACCCTGCACACCAGCGAGTTTCAGACTCAAAACGCTATCTCGAATTGGTCAATCGCACTCAGTTCTGGGGCCGCCAAATGCTGATTTTTGGCACGCATGTTCACGTTGGGATTGAGGATCGCACCAAAGTTCTTCCCCTTCTTGCCTTCCTGTCCACTCAGCTCGGGCGAATCCAAGCGCTGACGGCCTCGTCACCCTATTGGGCGGGAACGGACACGGGCTACTGCGACAATCGCGCGATGGTTTTCCAGCAGCTTCCCACTGCGGGTGTCCCTCAGCTGTTTACCCGCTGGGAGGAATTGGAACACTACACTCGCGACATGATGCACACCGGCATCATTTCGAATTTCGATGAGATCCGTTGGGATATACGGCCCTCGCCCAGGCTTGGCACACTGGAAGTGCGCGTCTGCGATTCTTCCAGCAACGCGGCAGAGATTGGAGCGATCGCCGCACTTATTCACTGCTTGGTTGAATACGGTTCACGTGCTCTTGATCGAGGCGAAGAACTTCCAACCATCTCGCCGTGGTTCTTGGCTGAAAACAAGTGGCGCGCGGCGCGTTACGGGATGGACGCGATTTTGATTGAAGACATTCACGGCAATGAGCGTCACATCGACGAGCTGCTGGATGAAATGATTGAAAAACTGCGCCCTGTTGCTGAGGACCTTGATTGCGCAGAAGAGTTGGATTTCATTTCAACGATGCGCAGCATTGGTGTGGGTTATCAGCGTCAGAAGGCGGTTGCCGATGCCTGCGGCAGTCTCGAGGCCGTCGTTTCGCACCTGCGCGCCGAAACTCGCGCCGGCCGTCCGCTTGATCCTCGGGTGACTATCGAGGCATTTTCGGAAGGTGCGCACACACCTCGTTCGGGGAACCACAACTAGGAACGCCTTTGCCATTCCAGCGCTGCCGGGCATTCAAGATTTCTTGTGGGTGTGAAGCCGACTGCAGCTCGCCAGACATACAGATGGGGCGACGCATGCGATATTCGCAGCGTCGCCCCACAAGTTTCAGACCGGTACTACTCCGATGCGAAAGTTAGACTCTGTCGCTATCGGGTTTTACCTCGGCGCTAGTTCAGCCCTGCTTGCCGAAACGGCGGAAGAACATGGCTAAGAGTGCACCAGAGAGGTTGTGCCACACCGAGAAGACTGCGCCGGGAAGCGCGGCCTCGGGGCTGAAGTACTTCGTTGCCAAACCGGCTGCCAGACCCGAGTTCTGCATACCAACTTCGATTGCGGTCGTACGGGCTGCACGGTAATCGCCGCCCGAGATACGGCCTGCGAAGTATCCGAAGAAGTAGCCCAGCAGATTGTGGAGGATAACCACGACGAAGACGATGAGTGCGGATTCCATGATCTTGTCGGCGGACTTGCCAACGACTGCTGCCAGCACGTAGGAGATGCCAAGGACGGAGATCCAGGGAAGAGCCGGGAGGATCTTTTCAACGTAGCGGCCAGCAAGCATACGGACGACGATACCTGCGATGACGGGGATCAGAACGATCTGAACAATTGCGAGCGCCATGCTCTTTGCATCAACGGGCATGTACTGACCGGCCAGCCACTTGGTGAGCAGGGGAGTCATGAAGGGTGCCAGAAGAGTGGAAATCGATGTCATGGTCACCGAGAGCGCAACGTCACCCTTAGCCAAGTAAGCGATGACATTCGAGGCGGTGCCACCCGGGGCACACCCGACCAGGATGACGCCGGCTGCGATTGCCGGATCAAGGTGAAGCAGCTTGGCCAGAAGGAAAGCGATTCCAGGCATAATGACGTACTGTGCGATAACACCGACGATGACGGGCAAGGGGCGCTTCACGACAAGAGCAAAGTCAGGAAGAGTCAAGGTCAAACCCATGCCGAACATGATGATGCCCAGGCCAATATTCACACCTGAGGCGAGCTTTGCTGCCTGGGTCGGGAAAATCAGACCAAGAGCGAATGCTGCGATAATAATGAGCGGGAATACGGTGACCGCGATGCGTGCAGAGCGGTCTTCCTGAGAGAGCTCGGGCTTTGAAGCAGCCGAGGACGGAGCATGTTCTTCGCGTGTATCGTTTGTTGACATACCTATAACTATTGCGCTGTTGGCCCACTTCAGAAAAAGTATGTCTCAGTGAATGGGATGTCGGTGAGCGCCGGCACAGAATTCGCGATTTTCTTAGGTTTGCCTTAGTGAATAGGGGCACTACACTGTTGCCCATGGCTCAAAGAGGATCACGGATGCGCTCACTTATTCGCCGAGGATGGCTCTCAAACGAGCACGGCGCATGGGTAATGACTGCCCTCCCCATCGCTGTCGGAATCTGCACCCTGAAACCTCAGCCCATTCAGTTCCTTTTACTTGCCGCGTGGACAGCGGCCTACTGCAGCTATCACGCACTCACCCTGTTCATGGCGGCTGCACCTAAACGTCGCAAAACCTACCTACCGGCGATGGCGACCTGGGCAGCAATCGCTGCCGTATGCGGGGTCCCGGTCATCATTCTTCACCCGCGTCCTGTCGCGCGAATCCTGATCCCCGTAACAATCTTCTGCGCAATTGCGACATTCGAGGCCTGGAGAAAGCGTCGACGCTCACTCCCCTCACACATTGCCAGCGTTCTGGCCAGTTCATGCACCTATCCGCTGTCAGTGTGGGTTGTTGCTGAAGACTACTCACCACTCAAACTCTGGTGTGCGGCGGCGGCAATTGCGGCATATATGCTGGGTGCCACTCTCTACGTCAGATCGTTAATCCGAGGCGCCGGAGACAAACGGATGTTCGTCGTCAGTATTGCCTGGCACCTAGCGACACTCGTGGCAGGCCTTGTCGGCGTTGTGACCCACGTGGTTCCGCTCTGGTCGTTGATCGCTTTTACTCTGCTTTCTGCGCGAGCGATCATTGTTCCCGCATTACAAAATTCGTCACGGATCAAGCTTCGCCCCGCGGTCATTGGGATCGGCGAATATCTGGCCTGCGTCTTGATGTTTAGCGCTGTTATGGCGATCGTCGCATAGTTCTTTGCTCAGCGATAAGCGATAATTAAGCGCATGAACTTTATTCTGCGTCTTATCGGAACGGGCTTGGGACTGTGGGTCTCAGCCAAACTTGTTCCTGGAATCGTCATCGCACAGGGCACAACCCTGACTGAAACAGTCATCATGCTGGGCCTGATCGCCTTGGTCTTCACCATTGTGAATTCGATTGTGCGCCCCTTGGTTTCAATCCTTGCCTTCCCCCTGTACATCCTCACTTTCGGACTCTTTGCTCTGGTGACTAATGGCATCGGTTTCATGGTGGCAAGCGGAGTTGCCCACTCTTTGGGTCTTCCTTTCTCTGTCTCTGGGATTGGGGCGGCAATTATCGGCGCGATTATCACCGCCGTTGTCTCTTCCCTGTTCGGAGGCCTGACCGGAGCGTCCAAGAAGGACTGATCCTTCCCGCTCTCACACATCACGTCACTCGGCGGGTATCAAAGATATAGGAACGCGTTTGCGTCGTATCGGTGATACCTAGCCGAGTTCTTCTTTGTTCTTCCCAGCGAATTACTTCCCCAATATTGGGGTTCTGTTGCGGATTCACCTGCTCGCATTCACGGATCGCCTGCGTATAGGTCCCGATGTCGTGCGCGGCAATGGGATTATCACTGCCCTGCTTCACATCCAGGTGTTCGCTATCAAAATGCAAGGTGAGCGCATTTCCCCGATTCGTATTTGCCGCACCATCAAGGGCAGGAACGATATCGCGTGTATTTTCCATATTGAGCATGGGGACACCAGGATCTGGGTGAAAACCTGCGACGGGAGATCCCGCTGTTAGAACCGAGGCCACGCTGTAGCGTGCGCGAATATCGCTTTCGGAAGCCAGCTGAGCAGCGATGATTCCTCCTTGTGAATGCCCTATGAACTCAACGGGTTCATCACTGCGAATTCCCGCCATATCCATGGCCGTTTTCACCGCACGAAGCTGATCCGAGTCAGATTGGCCAACCGCCTGAAGGTTCGTCAGCATGTCCTGAGGATTGTCCTCACCGGGTCCCCATTTCTGCGTTCCTCGGATCATGACGGACCACGAACGGCGTTCCTGACCCTGTTCATCTGTAGTGACATGCTGAAGGATTTCGATCTGGCCTTCATCCGCGCTTGAGCGCAATTCCCCAATCCTCTCAAGGGCTGCCGAGGCCTGAAGTGGCGTGTTCACATGAGGGGGAGCTTCGCCATTCCCACCTTGCACGACTCCCGAGTTTGCCTGTTGGACCGTCGGCGTGTGTTTGGGGTAGGCAATAACGCTATGAGCCGCATAGAGGGCAACACCGAAAGGCCCACAGTATGTGCGTACTTTTCCGCCATCAGCAACACCTTCCAATACCCGGGTACGCGATGCAGCTCCCTCGCCGGCAGTCGCTGGAAGCGTCTGGGCTGAGACCCGCACCCCACTGTGTCGGCCAAACATTAACCAACCCATGGCCGCATAGAACGTTGAGGCTTGGGCCGCGGCATCGCGCGTCACTTCTGCGTTCTCATGCGAATTCGTGCCGCTCAGCATTCTGGCCACTTCACCAACGTCATACTGGGTCCGGATACCCAGCTCTGCATCTTTTGGTTGATGGACGAAGGAATAGCCGTGGGCTGCAATAATCGCCCCTCCATGAACCAATCCAACAGGGGCCATGAGAAAGGGAAGGTTTGGATTCAGGTACTTTCCAAAACCTCCAATCTTTTGCGAGAGCACCAAGCCACCGCCCCAGATATTTACTCCCAAACCGCCGTCTAAGCGGGCGCAGGTGCGCTGGTAGGCTCGGACATCGGCCTCGGCACCAGAGTGGATCCGCGCAACATAGGCAAGCTTTTTCGCGCAACTATCCATCCGCTCACTGAGGTGCGCGCCAAGTGAGTAAAAGTGGTCGGCCGCCTCCCCACACTTGTGAATCCTCAAGTCTTGGATCATTCCAGCAAGCATTTCCAACTGCTCGTCACAGGCATCTTTGATTTTCCTCATTGAGAGGACATCATCCACCAGTGCTTCAGTATCGATGCGCGTCTGCGAAGAAGTGACAAGCATCCACGATACGGATTCATCGCTCATGACTGCCCCTCCAGACTTGCCATTTCTAATTGCGCAAGTTCTTTCAGCTGCGATGCGAGTGCGGACCAAGAATTCGATCCCTTCGCAATTTGATCAATTTCTGCGCGCGCACCTTCACTTCCGTTTCCAGTCCATGACGACAGAGAGAATTCATTCATTGTCGCTGCGATATCCGCACAATTGTCTGCTATTACCTGAAGCGACTGACATACCGTGAACATCCACATACGTGTCAGAGTATGAAGGGGCTCTTCTCACTTCAGCCGCATCACAATTTCTGTGGAAAACACCGATAACCCGTCACGACTGTGCGTGAATACAAGGTTTCAAAACGTGGTCCCGTGGCAGCGCGGCCTCGGTCTGAGATGATTAAGACATGACTTCGCAGCAAGGATCCATGTTTTCGCCCGAAATGGGATACGCAGACCTAGCAGCAACTGGCCAGGCGCTTTCTCCACTGGACGGTCGCTACCGCCCTCAAACCCAAGAACTGACTCAGTACCTTTCAGAAGCTGCACTCAATCGAACCCGAATTTTTGTCGAGATTGAGTGGATGATTGAGTTGCTGCGACGGGGCATCATCGCTCACGCACCCGAAATCTCTGATGCGGAATTGGATTATCTGCGTGCACTTCCTCAGAATTTCAACGCGGATTCCGTTGCCGAACTCGCTCAGATCGAAGCCGAAACCCGCCACGATGTGAAGGCAGTCGAGTACTACATTGATCATCGCCTCGAGGCAGCTCGCGATGTTCTCGGACCTGACACTGTACTTCCCTCGCTTCGTCCGCTGGTCCATATTTTTGCAACCTCGGAGGACATCAATAACCTCTCGTATGCCCTCAATGTTCAAGCTGCCGTTCGCCAAGTATGGTTGCCTCGTGCACAGGCACTGTATTCGCGACTGATTGAATTGGCTCAAAATGGTGCGGATGTTCCCATGCTCGCGCGCACCCACGGTCAACCGGCAACTCCGGTCACTATGGGTAAAGAATTGGCGGTTTTCGCCTATCGCCTCTCTCGCCAGCTGTCGCGAATTGAAGACGCGGAATACTTGGGCAAGATGAACGGAGCCACTGGAACTTGGGCTGCTCACCACGTTGCGCTGCCTCAGGTTCCCTGGCCGCTTCTTACGAAGGATTTTGTGGAGCGCCTCGGTCTGACGTGGAACCCGCTGACGACTCAGATTGAGTCTCATGACTGGCAAAGTGAGCTCTACAGCGATATTTCGCGCTTCGGACGCATTGCTCATAATCTTTCGACGGATTGCTGGACCTACATTTCTTTGGGTTATTTCCACCAAAAGCTTGGTGCGCAAGGGTCGACCGGCTCTTCGACGATGCCGCATAAGGTCAACCCCATTCGTTTTGAGAATGCCGAGGCTAATTTTGAGATTTCCTGCGCGCTGTTGGAAACCCTTGCTCAGACTCTGGTGACATCAAGGCTTCAGCGCGATCTGACGGATTCCTCAACTCAGCGCAATATCGGGGTAGCTTTGGGGCACTCGCTTGTTGCGATCGATAATTTGACCCGCGGTTTAGAGGGAATCGAACTGAATTCGCAGGTCATGGCTGAGGAATTGGCACAGCATCCCGAAGTTCTTTCCGAGGCCATCCAGCAGGTCATGCGTCTTGCCTCACTTGAGGGGCGCGACGGCATGGAGAACCCCTACGAGCGCATAAAGGAACTGACGCGCGGACACGATATTGATATCCAAAGTCTGCGCGAGTTTGTATCTTCTTTGGATTTACCCGAAGACCAGAAGCAGCGACTCATGGAGCTCACTCCTGAGACCTACACGGGTTATGCACCAGATATGGTCGATTGGATCAGCGCAGAATAACGCTGGTTTAGACCGGCTTCCAGCCACTATCAAATGCGGGTGCCCCCAAGCGCTCAAAGAGCTCTTCGGGGCGTACCTGCAGGGAAGAGTAGCCCAGAGCGCGCATGTCGACGATGTCTTCATCACCGCACTGAAGCTTGCCTTCAATGACAATCGGCGCAATTTCGGGATTACGCCATGCTGCCTCTACAGCCGCAGCCAGTAAACCCTGCGCAGCATGCGTACGAAGGTCTTCCGTTAGCTCTTCGCTGCTAGACGTCATCACTACAGTGAAGCAAACCACGGTTGGTTTCCCAAAGCCTTCGTTAACCTGAACCTCGCAGCGATCGACATCCCATGGAGCGGAATTCACATTGCCGTATTCACCTCGCACAACCTGTTTTTCAAGGGTTGAGCGAAGCCTTGCCTCGATCATGCGGGCGAAGCGCTGAGAGCGCCCTTCCCGATCGCTTGGCCGCAGACGCGTAAGTGCAGCCCCCACTCCAAGCGTTGCGATTCCCATAGCGGCAAGGCCCAGGGGATTAGAAATCCGTGGAATGTCGTCAGAGATGCGCTGGAGCGCAGACCCATTCATCATTCCCAAGATCCGCTTGAGTGATCTATTCGCTTCCATGCGTCACCCCATCGTGATTGTCATCAGTCTCTTGTGCATTACTGGTGAGTTGCCGAGAATGGATACCTTTCACCCGCGACCAAACCCCCGAATTTGGGTCATCGAGCTCTTGCCAGACGTCATAGATGCGCACGCGGGTAGGCTCATCGCCCTGTGGGAGCATCGCTTGGAGCGTGCGAACCGCTTGCCCGACCCGATCCCACTGAGTGATGGCACTGCGACGCTCAAGGTGTCCCACCGTTTCGGTGTATGTCGATGATGAATGCGCATAGTACAGGGCACGCAGTCGTGGCTGAATGAGCTTTCGTCCCACCATGATCCGATGGTCGGGAGCACGAGCCGGTGTTCCATCAGTAGATGGAACAACATCCTGATCATGGGCAATATCAACCATGACAACTTCTGGACGAATTCGTGTTCGCCTGGCGGGAGCTCCCATGGCAAGAATTGCGCGGACATCAATTCCTGTTTCCTGCACGGATAGGCTTCCCAAATTCACCGCGATCAGACCGCCCTGAGAATGACCGGCAAGCATCACTGGCTCCGTAGCGAAGCCTTCGGGATCAACACCTTCTTCACTCATCGCATGGTGAAGTGCCAGAATAATCCCCGCGCGCATAGACGAGGGCATTCCCAATGCCTCTCGAATATTGGCCTCCATGTCTGCCGGGTTGGGAGTTGATGGAGTATCAAAGTGCTGTGTTCCGGGGATCGAAACGAGCCAACGCCGTGTCTCCCCCTGGCCTACGCGCGTGATTTTGATGGACTGCCCATAGGTTCCAGCCCAGTACATGTCATCGATATCCGCTGCCATATCTTGGAGCGAGCGCGGCGCCCAAAGACGCTTGACCTGAGAACGCGGCCGCCCTGGAATCTCAATAAAATCCTGGCCACCATCAGAATCAAAATACTTATCTGCATGTGCGGTTCCACCGGTCATTTGCCCCAGCGAAGTACCGGCAATGAGCATTCCCGCCATCAGAGCTTCAAAGCCATCACGAGGCGTCACCTGCGCCAAGCGTTGAAGTTTGCCTGTGCGATCCACTCCAATGACAGAGTCCAGTGCCGCTGCTGCGTGGACGATTTTCCCGGCACTGCCAGCGATACCACAGAGAACACGTACGAAAAGGGTGTCCAATCCGGGGTCCCGGAAGAAGATCGATTGGGATTGTTCTGATACCTGTTCACCCAGACGATCTGACTCCATCCCCAGACGCGAGCGAATATCCGCTGGAAGAAATCCCAGTGTCGAGGCCCCCGCAACCGCGAGCGCAGAGAACAGTTTGGGTGCAAGCGGGATCACTTTCGCACGCAGGTAGAGGGAAGTAAAAGAGCCCGGCACACGACGCCGTGCGTAATACGAGCGGTGGTGTTGTCGTCTCATGGCCTCTCCTTCCCTTGGTGCAAGCCTAAGCCCCCTGACGTGCATCTGCGTCCAGATTGGCTCAACGAGAGTTTCCTCATCTTTATTTCCTATTGACACATATACCCCCCGGGGGTATATTTCGAAGCGCAAGGAGGAACACTATGACTCACGGATATACCGAAGAAACCGAGCACTACCTCAAGCGCCTTCGCAGAATTGAAGGCCAGCTGAGGGGGTTGCAACGCATGGTTGCAGAGGACACCTATTGCATTGATGTCCTCACTCAAATCTCTGCAGTGCAGTCCGCTCTGGACTCCGTCGCATTAGGCCTCCTTGAAGACCACATGAATCACTGCGTTCTTCACGCCGCTCAACACAGCGAAGAAGAAGGACGCGAAAAGATCCAAGAAGCCACAAAGGCAATCGCGCGACTGGTGAAGTCCTAAGCGCACACATACGTCTCTCCATTTTTCCCACCACCAAAGAAAGGCGCCATCATGGCACAGGAAATTGATCGCACCGTCGAACTCTCCATCAACGGAATGACCTGCGGACACTGCGTCGCATCTGTCACCGAAGAACTGAGCGAGGTCCCCGGCGTCCTGAACGTCGAGGTCATCCTCAACTCCGGCGCAACCTCCAAGGCCACCGTTGTCACCAACACCGAACTCGATGACAACGCTCTGCGTGACGCTGTTTCCGAGGCCGGCTTCGAATTGGTCGGAATCGCTCGCGATTTCTGACCTTAACCAACCGGGGGCGCCAACAGGTGCCCCCGGGTATCCCATAAACCACACACGACAGAATCGCTCAGAATGACTACCGAAACTCGCCACACATCAACTGATACTGAGAGCGAGCACTTGGGAGACGGCCTGCTGCGCCGCGCCGCGGATCTACGCAACCGCTTCCTTGTGACCCTCCCCTTCACAATCATCGTTCTGGGACTGTCCATGGTTCCTCCACTTCAGTTCCCCGGCTGGCAGTGGGTCGTCGCTTTCGCCTCGCTACCGGTCGTGATCTGGGGTGCCGCACCCTTCCATCGCGCTGCCTTCCAAGCAGGACGCCACGGATCTTCGACCATGGATACCCTGGTCTCCCTCGGCGTCATCGCCTCGAGCCTGTGGTCGTGGTATGCCCTGCTCTTTGGCGGTGCAGGCATGATCGGCATGCGCATGCACATGTCGCTCATCCCCGCGAGCAGCCACGCAACGCACGCGGAAATCTACTTCGAGGGTGCCTGCGCAATCGTTACTTTCCTTCTGGCCGGCCGCCTGATGGAAGCACGGACGCGCTACCACTCCGGTGATGCCTTGCGTTCTCTTCTTGAGCTCGGCGCGAAGGATGCAATCCTCGTTGAAGGAAGCGGCAGCGAGCGCACCTACCGCACCATCCCCGCAGCTGAACTTCGCGTCGGAGACCTCTTCCAGGTTCGTCCCGGCGACAAGGTTGCAACCGATGGCGTCGTTGAAGAGGGCTCCAGTGCCTTGGATACTTCACTGATGACGGGTGAATCTCTTCCCCGTGAAGTATCCCCCGGCAGCGCGGTCACCGGTGGCACTCTCAACACTTCGGGAGCGTTAATCGTCCGTGCAACCGCCGTTGGGTCTGGGACCCAGCTAGCTCACATCGGCCAGATGATCACCGAGGCCCAGGCAACGAAAGCTCCAGTCCAACGTCTTGCGGACCGTATCTCTTCGGTCTTCGTTCCGACGATCATTGTGCTTTCCCTTCTGACTTTGGCGGGATGGCTCATTGCGGGAGCTGGCGTTCAAAGCGCAATCACGGCGGCCGTTGCAGTGTTGGTTGTTGCCTGCCCCTGCGCTCTTGGTCTGGCTACTCCGACCGCACTCCTTGTTGGTTCAGGTAAAGCCGCGCAGATGGGTATCCTCATTTCTTCCGCTGAGGTCCTTGAGCGTACGCGCAGTATCGACACGATCCTCCTTGATAAGACCGGTACTTTGACCAAGGGTGCCATGTCATTGGAGTCCGTCATCCTTCCCGACGGAAGCGCGAATTCTCCTGATTCCCAGTCCAGCGAGGATGCGCTGAGCGTGACCGCCTCACTGGAATCGGCCTCGGAGCACCCGATTGCCCGCGCGCTCACTGCGGCTGCCCGCGAGCGCGAGCTTCCCTCGCACCCTGTTCGCGAGCTGCGCAACCACCCCGGACTTGGAGTCTCCGCACTCGCCGAGGATGGAGCGCTGCTTCTGGCCGGCCGCGTAAGCTGGCTGCGCGAGCTGGGTATTTCCCTTCCCCAGTCCACCCTTTCCGCCATTTCCGAGGCCGAGGCCACGGGAGCGACCGTCGTGGCCAGCGCGCGCGTTGAGGGCTGGCAGGAAACTTCCTCCGCTGGTGATACGGCTTCGACGCAGGCCTCAGAGCCTACGCAAGAGGACGAAGACGGCGGAATCATCATCGATATGGCCGTGGGCGGCATGACATGTGCCTCCTGCGTCCGCAGGGTCGAGCGCAAGTTGGGCAAGCTTGATGGTGTTCAGGCCCAAGTGAACCTGGCAACTGAGAGTGCTCGAATTACCCTCAAGCACGATTACAGCGATGCTCAGCTTGAAGAGGTCGTGAAGGCAGCGGGCTACGAGCCGCAGGTTCGTTCGCGTCGGCTTGCCTCCGCTCAAGCACCCACAGCGACACTCACGCCCCAAACGCGTGAACTTCCCGAGCACCTCGATGGCGTGCTTCTGGGCGCCTTCGTTGTGCGCGACACGGTGAAGGAGTCATCGAAGGATGCGATTGCCCAGCTCAAGGCCTTGGGGATCACTCCGACCTTGCTCACTGGTGATCACGAATCTGCAGCACGTTTTGTCGCTTCGCAGGTGGGTATCGATTCGGTCATCGCGGGAGTCCTTCCCCAAGACAAGCGCGATGCCGTGATGCGTCTTCAAGAAGAGGGCCACCAGGTAGCCATGGTGGGTGACGGCGTTAATGACGCTGCGGCTCTGGCACAGGCTTCGACTCAGGGCTTGGGTATTGCCATGGGTTCAGGTGCGGATAGCGCGATCGCTGTCGCGGATATGACGCTGGTGAGCTCAGATCCAACGATGGCTGCCGCAGCAATTCGTATTTCGCGCGCGACCCTGAAGGTCATTAAAGAAAACCTTTTCTGGGCCTTCTTCTACAACGTCATCATGATTCCGCTCGCGATCTTCGGGCTTCTCAACCCGATGCTTGCTTCGGCGGCGATGGCCATGTCTTCGGTGTGCGTCGTCCTCAACTCCATGAGGCTGCGTCGCGCACACTGAAAAGTATCACTCTCATACATGGGTGCCCCCGCGATTTCTCGCGGGGGCACCCATGTGTCTTGACCGATATGACGCTCAATCAATTCCAGTAAAGCGCATCAGCTGATGCGTTTAGCGACCTGGAAACCGCCCTGGTTATAAACCAATTCGAAGCTATGCCCCGGATGCGCGCCCTGTGCGTAGGCCACGGCATCGACATTCTTCTTATCTCCCCAGGCGGCACCTCGTTGGTCGACAACGACGTAGTCGACGTCAACATTCTTAGCGGATCCCACCCAATACACCTCGTGGCGTGGAACCAAGTAGGCAAGCAGCGTGAGATCAGTTTCGACCTTCGAATTCTCGGGGATAAGCTCATTAATTTCTTGAGCCTGGGTCATTCGAGGACTTAAGGTTCCGAAACCCGGATTCGTCATCTGCCACATCGGGAGCTGCGGAGCGGTTACAAAGGCCGCAGCGCAAGGCAGTGCCAAGGCGATTGTTGCCACCAAAGGACGCTGCGTGCTGGTCACCCAGCCCCAGCCTCGGGAAATCGAAGAATCCTCCTGCGAAGACCACCGACGATGCACATCCAGCAAGGCACCCAAGAGGATCGGGATCAAAATCGCGTTGTAATGCCAGTGCTTCCAATCCCAGTAGTAGTCAACGGAACCCAAGAAACGCCAGGCAATTGTTGGCATGATGACCCAGAACCAGGGGGATGCCATACCAATGATGCCGGCCCCTAAAATCACCATGGCAATCACGCCGTACTTTTGGGTAGGCCACAGCGCGCGCTCAATCAAAGTGACGCCCCCGCGATTGCTGCTTCCATCCAAGCTGTAGGCCCACGTACCCGAGGCGTTGAAGGCGGGCAAAAGCAGCTTGACGGTTACGAAGAAGGCAAGAAGTCCAAAGACCGCAAAGAACAAGGGGTAGGTGAAGGACTTTTCGTTCTCTCGGCCTCGCCACGCCAACACGAGGCCGATCATCATGACGGTAAGGCCGAGGTCTTCCTTCACCAAGACCAAAGGCGCCGACCATGCCATCACGGCAACCCAGCGACCCTCAACAAATGCGGCAGAGGCCCACGCAAGAAGGGGAACAGCAAAAGCAATCTCATGGAACTGAGAGGCAACAGCGCCCTGGAATCCCCATGCGGTGACATACCCAATCCCAACGAATGAGCCAAGAAGCCAACCGGCTTGCTTACTGGCGAGGCGAACCAGCGGCCACGCAGAAACCGCAATCAGAAGATCTTGAACGACCAGCAGGGTCAGTCCCGAGGGGAAGAAGCGATAGACCAGACCCAGAAGAACCAAGATGGGGTGGAAGTGGTCACCCAGAAGGTTGTAACCCGGCCCCTTCACGGGCACGATCGGCGCAGAGAAGTGGGAATAGGACTTCGCTGCCTCGGTGAAAATAGCCAAATCCCACGAAGGGACGGTCAGTGAACGCCACTGGCCAACCGAGAAGCTGATGTACAGGCAGGCGCCCAATACAACAGAAAGTGCAGCGGGAAGATAGGCCGCAAGCGCGCGGGATGTACGCAAACGGGTACCTTTTTCAGACATTAACTGGTTTCTCCTGCGGGTGATTGGGATACGGGAGTGTGCTCGGGATCAGGATAGGGGGAACCCAAGCGTTGGAGGGAAACAGGGGTCCGGTAGCGACGGCGCAGTCGCACTTTGCGTAGGGCCAACATCGCTGATGTCCACGACACATCGGCGAAACCTGTCGTGGGGTTGAGCTCCACCAGACTGTGATCATCACCCGTATGCTCGAAAGCGCAGGGCAGTTCAATAGCTGTCATTCCTTCAGAAAGCAGTCGTACCTTCAGGTCCAGCTCCAGGCCGTATCCATTTGCGAAGGGCATGATGCAATTCAAGGCCTCGCGAGTCAGGCACATTTCTGGGGACAGCGGCGCCTGACAATCCCAACCGGTCTGACGACGGATCGTATTGTGGGCGAGGCGCTGAGCGGAAGTTCCCTTCCGTGATTTCCCGTCGGATGCGCTCAAGTCCGCGGGCACGCCACACGCCAGATCTGCGCGCCCACTGGAAATCGCCTCGACAAGGAAGGCGGCATCGACGGCACTCTCCCCCAAGTCTCCCGAGAGGAAAAGGATATGGCGTCCGGGAGCGTCCATGCGATCACGCATTGCTGCGACTTTCACTCCCGTTTCGCGTGCCGAGGCCCGGCCTCGGGGAACGGAATGGCGAACGACAACCGCACCGGCGGCGCGCGCATACTTCCCGGTGTCGTCGTCCGAGCCGTCGTCAATGACAATCAGCAGGTCAACGCCCGGGATTGCACGGCATGCACGAACTGTTGAGGCGATCTGCCGACCCACGTTGTGGGCGCAGATGATCGCAGCGACCTTCTGGGAAGGTGAGGGTTCGACGGATTGAACGGGAGTCACTCTGTTAGTCTATCCCGCTCAAGTGCCGCCTTTCCTTAGCGAATCGTGACCTGACGGGAAACGAGGCCCTGGCGCGCGCGACGTTCGTCTGCACTCAGCGGGGTGGTTTCCTTCAGCGCCTTCTCAACGTTTTCCGCAAGAGCCTTAGCATCTGCGGCAACATCTTCTGCAGAAGCGCCTTCAGCGAGCTCAAAAACCGGAATTGCCAGACCGCATGCGCGGAATGCACCGACAAAACGGGAGCCTTCTCCCAATCGGGCATTTCCAGCTGCCTGCAGGCGAGCAAGCGCATCAAAAAGCTTGTGCTCAGGGGCGGCAGATACGTAACGAACAAAGTTACGGTTCATTTCGCACCAGTACATGCCTTCTGTACCGGGCACTGCAGCGGTAGGAACAACGTCGGCGCGGTTTTGCTCAAGAGCATCGCGCATTTCGGGGGTGAGTTCCTGATTCGGGTCGAACCAATAACCGAAATCGGCAACGATCTCCATATCGCCAAATGCCTTCGGATCAACAATGTCCTGAAGGCGAGGGGCGGGTTCGCGCACATCAATGTCGATGACGCCGTCAACACCGTCGGACTGTGCTTGAAGAGCAGCAAGAAGAGCTGCCGCAACGTCGTGTGAGAGATCGCCCGAGTTCGAACGAGTCTGCAGGCCAACAAGGATACGGCCATCGGGGCGAATCATTGCGGGATGGCCATCGGGCAGCAGGGTAACGATGTCGAAGTCTGCACCGCCGTGTTCTTCAGTGGTGCGACCGCTCAGCGTTGCGCAGGGGATGATTTCGCGCATTGCGACAAGTTCGACTTCGTTGGGAAGTCCTTCAAAAGGACGTTCCACGAAGGGGATCGGGGGGCGGTATGCCGGGCGATCTGCGCTGACTGCTACTTTTTTACGACGTGAGGCTTTTCCCATGGGGCTATCGTAGCGGTTTTCCCAGCATTCACGAGGCCGTGGCTGCGCACCAGCGCAAAATTGCCCGCATGACGGCGGCCGCACCATCGTTTTCGACTGCTGCCGCAACGAAATCGCTGTGGACGCGAATCTCCTCGGTGGCGCCGCCCATGGCAACACCAAAGGCTGCCCACTGAATCATGGCAATGTCGTTCGTGCCGTCGCCAATAGCGACACTTCCTTCAACGGGAAGCGAGAGATCCCGTCGAAGTTCATCAAGTCCGCTGGCTTTCGTCACCCCGAGTGAACTGATATCAGCCCAGGAAGTCCAGCCGACGAAAACCTCGTGAGTCTTCGCAAAGGGCAGGGCACACAAGATGCTTTCGAAAGCATCGCGGTCCAAAGCGGGCTCACGAATAACAAGCTTGGGCGTGCGCATCGAACGAAGTTCATCAACGCTCACCAACTCGGTGTCTTCAACGATCTCCCCTTCGGGGAAACCTGTTGAAATCAAGCGAAGGTTACGGTCTTCAGCACCGAAACGCGCATGCGGAAGAGCCGTCAATGCCTCATCAATGACCTCGGCGGGCGAAAACTCATGGCGATGCACAATCTCATACCCGGCCTCGTGAACGCGAGCAAGGATCGCACCATTCGACGCGACGATCCACCCGCGGCGGAAGCCCAGCAGCGGGAGAACGGGCAGGACCGCACCCATTGAGCGGCCTGTCGCGATCACGACCTGCGCACCGGCCCGATTCAATGCAGCAATCGATTCAACGACCTGTGCGCTGGCACCGCTGGGACTCAAAATTGTCCCATCGATGTCCAGGGCGACCATCACCTGCGCGATATCACGCGGGAAAGTGGAAGGAAGCGCATTGAGCGCCTCCCCCACCAGCTCCTCGAAAGGACGGGGAGCTTCACCGCTCAGCGGTGCCGTTAAGTAGCTGGTCACGCAGCCTCGTTACTTTGCAGCGACGGGCTCAAGAACCTCGAGGCCACCGAGGTAGGGGCGCATTGCTTCGGGAACGTAGATTGAGCCATCAGAGCGCTGGTGGTTCTCAAGGATTGCAACCAGCCAACGGGTCGTAGCAAGGGTGCCATTGAGGGTTGCAACAGCGGTCATGCCATCTTCACGACGCTCACGGATACCCAGTCGGCGTGCCTGGAAGGTCGTGCAATTCGAGGTCGAGGTGACCTCCATGTAGCGTTCCTGAGTGGGCAGCCAAGCCTCGCAGTCAAACTTACGAGCAGCAGAAGTACCGAGGTCACCGGCGGCCGTATCAATCACGCGGTAGGGCAGTTCAACCTTGGCCAGCATCTCTTCTTCCCAAGCCAGGAAGCGTGCGTGCTCTTCTTCTGCGTCCTCGGGACGGCAGTAGGAGAACATCTCAGCCTTGTTGAACTGGTGGACGCGGATGATGCCGCGAGTATCCTTACCGGCCGAACCGGCTTCGCGACGGTAGCAGGTCGACCAACCCATGTAGCGCTTGGGTCCATCCGACAGATCAAGGATCTCATCGGCGTGGTAGCCGGCGAGTGCGACCTCGGAGGTACCCGTGAGGTACAGGTCATCGGCGGGCAGGTAGTAGATCTCTTCGGAGTGCTCGTTGAGGAAGCCGGTACCGCCCATGACCTGCGGGGTCACCAGGGTTGGGGTCATCATGGGCACGAAGCCGTTGGCGAGTGCCTGATCCATGGCCATGGTCATCAGAGCCAGCTCGAGGCGGGCACCAATTCCCTTGAGGTAGTAGAAGCGTGCGCCAGAAACCTTCGCTCCGCGCTTGGTATCGATCGCATCAAGGCCTTCGCCCAGTGCCAAGTGGTCCTGGGGTTCAAAGCCTTCGGCGGCAAAGTCACGACGCTCCGGGCCTGCGTGGCGCAGGACAACGTAGTCATCCTCGCCGCCAACGGGGACTCCGTCGAGGACCAGGTTCGGGAGCAGGCGGGCCAGGCGATCGGCCTCGGCATCGGCAGCGTTTGCAGCGGCCTCTGCTGCCTTCACTTCCTCAGCAAGTTCCTTTGCCTGCGCAAGAATGGCGGGGCGTTCTTCCTTGGATGCGCGACCCACGGACTTGGACACCTCTTTTTGCGTCGCGCGCAGGGCCTCAAAGTTCTGGAGGGCCTCGCGACGGGCAACGTCGGCTTCAAGAATCTGGTCAACAAGGGCGGGATCAGCTCCGCGAGCGCGCTGTGAGGCGCGTGCGGGCTCGGGGTTTTCACGCAGTGAACGCACATCAATCATGGGGCCATCTTAGTTCACCAAAGCATGTCAGTGCCGACAAATGTCTGTGCTGTGAGCTCAGTGCCCTTTACACTTTGAGTATGCGAAAGTTTCGTACACCGTCACCGTACCTGATCGCGCTCGCTGGAATTGCCGGAGCAGGCGTCACAGCAGGTGCCAAGTACTTCATCCAGTCACGGTCGCGGCGCGCGCATCGTTCGGCAATTTCACTGCCCCCGAGCATTGCCGAAAACATTCGCCCTTGGGTGGTTTTTAATCCTTCCAAGCATGATGATCCGCAGGAATTTCGCAACTCCCTGACAATGGATGCGCGTGCGCTTGGCGTGCGTGACATTCATTTCATTGAGACAAGCATTGCCGACCCAGGCGTTTCTCAGGCACGCAAGGCTGTGCGAGCTGGCGCAACGCATGTCATTGCCGCCGGCGGAGACGGAACAGTTCGCGCTGTTGCCGCGGGCTTGGCCCACACCGGAGTGCGCATGGGTATTCTTCCCGAGGGCACTGGCAATGTTTTGGCTCGTAATCTTGGGCTTCCGTTGGATTCCCCCCTTGACGCACTCGCGGTTGCGCTTGGGGAGTCAACCCACCGAGTTGATCTCGCCTGGCTTCGCATGGTTGATCCCGAGGAGCGCTTTAACCTTCCGTGCGAAGGAAAGCTGCTGGCAGGCGTGACCTCCTCGCATCCTTCCTCCTCTGACGAGGCCGCGCTGGCCTTAGACGATGAATTCCCCTTTGTGACTTTGGCTGGGATGGGCTTCGATGGTGAGACCATGTCGAAGACAGATCCTGAGCTGAAGAAGAACATCGGCTGGGCTGCCTACGTACTTTCGGCAATTAATTCACTGGATGTTCCTCGCATGGGTGCCCGTCTTCGTGGACAGGCCGCTCACGGTGGCGAGGATTCTTCCGAGTTCACCGCCCGTTGCGTACTCTTTGCGAACTGCGGAGATCTGCCGGTTATCACCTTGGCTCCCGAGGCCTCCTTGCATGATGGATTGCTTGATGTCATCGCTGTGGATACGCAGGCAGGTTTGGTCGGTTGGGCAGATCTGTCCTTGAAGGTTTTTAGTCAGAGCCTTGGACTCCCGCAGGTTAATACGCCTGTCTCCCCTGCCGACCTCTCAATCAGGCAGGTACGCGAATGCGAGCTTGAACTGGATCAACCTGCCGTTGTTGAGGTCGATGGGGATGCCATTGGCCGCAGCGCAAAGGTTGCTGTGCGCATCGATCAGGGCGCGCTGTTGATCGCGGGCTGAGGGCTCCTAGCCCGACGCCTTGGCGCCTCGACCGATCAACTCTGCGCATAACAAAAAGGCCCAGCCGAAGCTGGACCTTTGGTTGTGGAGCTAACGGGAGTTTCCGTTATTTACGTAGGGACAACGAAAATGCAGGGTCTAGTTCCATTTGGGCTAGTTATGGTCTAGTTTTTCAAAACTTTCCCCTGTCCCAACAAAACGGGTTCGACACAGAAAAACACCCCTTTTATGCAGTAGCGCATAGCGAGCGGGGACAGCATAAAAGGGGTGTTCGGTTGTAGATGTCGTTCGGAAAACACTCTCAGTTGTGCCAAACTCGGCACCACTGAGGAAATGTTGATATTCCTGGGATAAGTAGGGGTTTCTTCTTCAGTGGTGCCAGTGGTGCCGATACCCCCTATAGAACGGCACCACTGGAGCGCACCACTGTGTTAGGTGTCTGCGTACATCGACTCTTCCCGCTCCGAAACGTCTTCGAAGTCGAGCACCCAGTATGTTGTGGCCGGGTATCCCGAGCGTTCGAAACGGATCAATGAACCGCTATGCACCCTCGCTTTCTTTACCTGGTCCTTGCTCCATCCATCGGCTTGAGCGGCCTTCTCGATATCTTTAAAGGCCGCCTTACCGCCGCATGACTTCAGGTAATCCACTAACCATTCCTCAACTTCCTTCCGGTCTGGGTCAGACGGCTGGGATTGGCGGTTAATGATGTCATCAACGCTCATAGTGGACTCACCAAGGTAGCGAGCGCGCGGAACCGTGAAGGGTTCGCCTTCTTCGTCCATTGCCTCGGCACTTTCAATGGCGAAACGATACGACTTGCCCGCGCTTTCCCCGTAGTTGCTCTTATCGATGGTGGCAACCCTCTCCCCGTTATCGGGGTCAGACGCAACCAGAATCACGCTCCGGGCGACGTCACGGAAGGCAGCGGATCCCGCGAGCTTGGTAGATGCTCGACCAGCGCCCTTATTGAAGTGGCATACACCAATAACGGCTATATCCAGCTCGCGTGCAAGCGCCGTGAGTGGGTCGAGCGCCGCGCGTACATCCTCGCGAGAATTGAGGTCTCCGGGGATGACGGACGTTAGCGGGTCGATAATCCACACCGCCGCGCTCGCGGCCTTGAGCTGTTCGCGTATGCGTCCAAGGTAAGCGGGGATTGAGGGTGCTCCTTCGTTCACTATTTCGCCTGTCTCCGAGTCGAGGTAGGCGAGGTCGAGGAAGGATACGCGGTTAAGGTCAGCACCTGCAGCGGCGAGCCGTGCGCACTGGATACCTTTGTCATCTTCGATAGCGCTAATTACGACGTTCCGGGCGCCCTCTTTATCCGTGTCGAGTTCACCGCGCGTGAGTTTAGCGGCGTCGGAAAGCACTAGCGTTGACTTCCCTTCACCCCCAACACCGGCAACGATGGTGACCACACCTAGGGGATACCAGCCGCGCTTAAGCCATCGCGGGCGACGGACCTTCACCGAGGTGGCAGGGGTTAACACGATGTCAGAAACCAGCTGCGCACTGGCACGTTGCGAGGTGGAGCAGCTCGGTGCGGTCTGCAGCTGGGAGAACTCTTCTCCCGCCGCTGGGCCGCCCCCGTATCCCTTCTCCCTCAAAGCCGCTGCAGCGCGCTTGAACCCTTCGGGAGTCACCCCATACTCGTTGAGCACTGCCCACGCTACAGCCTTCGTGTACGTAGTCTCTGGAGCGAAGGGAGTAGACGTTGAGAACACAAATAGCCGCGAGCGCTCCCCTGGGCGGTCTGTGGTTGCGCTGTAGCCTTCCTCTACGTTCTTACCTGGGCGCGTCCAGTAGCGTGTGCCGTCCCTGTCACTGTGGTGGTAGGACCACCCGGCGGGTGTGAGGATGTCTTCCCAGTCGGTTTGTGCTTCGAAGTCATCGAAGGGGCTACCGCTGTTGTTGTGCGGCTGGGATGGGATAGGTCGAGTGGGCCTTGCCGTCATCCACTCGACAACGTCGCTGGGAAGCTCGGCAACGCCCTGGGTGCCGTCTTCTAGGGTGTAGCACCCGCCTTTAGGGTGGGTGCTTCCTGGTCCGAGCACGTAGCCGCCGTTACCGCGTACATCGACGTTGTAGCCTTCTGCTTTCAGGCGGCTATGGTTAGTCAGCTTTACGCCTTCGGGGGGAAGGTAGTAGAGGTGGCGCCCTTTCCCGGTGTTGACGGTCAAGGTTGGGGGTAGGGATAGACCGGTATCCCGGCTCCAGCGCTCAAGCTCTCCGGTTGCGTCCTCATCGATGACAACAAGGCCAGAGGGGCCGCAAGCGATACCGTATGCGCTGTAACGCGCACACCACGTCCGTACGCTCTCTACGTCGTTGGTAGCAGCTGTAGTCCACTTGCACGCGGCCTCTTTGGTGCCGTGTTTGATGGGGAAAACGTACCAGCCGCGTTTGGCGGCGGCGATGGCGCCCATTCCTTCAGTGGCGGGCGATACTGAGGCGCTGGGATACGCGGTCTCGGTAGGGGTAAGTGTTGAGAGTGTCATTCTGTACCTCTTCACCGAGTTACAGATTCACACGCGGTTCCAACTTCGTCTAAAGCATCCACGCGGATGCGCACTAGGCGTCCGACATGACGCGCTTTCAACTCACCTCGGATGATGAGGCGCCGCACGGTCTTTGCGTTCACACCCAGTGCCTGGGCGGCTTCATCGACTGAGAGATACTGAGGGGTAGCGGGATTTGTGTTGTATGACAAAATAGGTTTGTCCTTTCCTGAATGGGATGGATTGAGATGGGTAGGCTCTCGCGTCCAAAACAAGCGCTGCAACGCTGTGGGCGCGGGGGTTTTGCCTTATCGTGGCCCCTTGAGTTCTGTATTGGATTTTGGGGGACCAGAGGGGATATGCGGTCAGATTAGCAAAGACAATGCTGTGACAGATGTGACTAATGTGGCTAATACACATCAATAACCAAACGAGGCTAAAAAATGTCCGCTTACGTCCTCAAATGTCCTCAAATGTCCTTTAATATTTCATTACAAAACACAAAATATGTGATAGGTATCACTACCTATAGCGCGTCAGGGTAGACTCCAGATCTGTGGTGCCGTTCTATGGGGGTATCGGCACCACTGGCACCACTGGAGAACTAACACCCCTTTTTCGTTGGGATAGCAACGTTTTTTCAGTGGTGCCAAACTCAGCACCACTGAACGGCTTACCAGCCTTGTGCCATCCGATCTGCGTTCGCCCTATCCCTGGCCTTCGTTGCGTACTGGTACCGAGCCGCAACGGCGGGATCTTTGTGCCTACCACGCGCCATAATCTCGGCTTGTGTTGCTCCGGCCTGTGCGTAAAGCGTAAGGGACGTTCTCCTCAAATCATGAAACAACAAGTTTTCACAGCCTGGGACAGAGTGCCGAGCCTTCCTAAAAGTGGCGTCTAAAGCTGTTGGGGATACCGGGCGACTCTTATCCCTACTCGAAGGGAAGACCGGTGCTTCAGGCTCTTCGGAAACATACCGCTCGAGGTGCTCCACAATCGCTGGGACCAGCGTTGACGGTATCGCCACTTCACCCGCGCTCCCGGCCTTGGGAGCCGTGTAGGACGCACCCCCTGGAGTCTTGCTATTGAGTTGTCTCTGGACATGCAAAACGGCCTGATCCGGCTCATCTAAGCCAGTAAAGTCTCTTCTCTGTAATCCCAGCACTTCACCCGCTCTAAGGGCACACAAGGCCGCGAGCATAACCGCGAGCGCAAGATGCGAGGGCATTTGCTCGGATAACGCACGGACTTGCTGAGGTGTGGCCAGCCCTTCGGGATTAACCGCCGTCCTGGCCTTCACCTTCGGGGTTTCAATATGGGGGACCTTATCGAGCAACCCTTCCGCGCTCGCGGCCTTAAGCATGGGCCGCAAGCAACGTCCCACGTTAAAGCGGGTGGGATCGGTAGGTAACGACTCAAGTAGCCGCGTGGTGTCTTCCTCGGTTACGTCACACACCCTCATTTCCCCGATAGCAGGGACAACATGGGCACGGATAAGCGACATATAGGACGTGCGCGTACCCTCAGTACACTTATGGGAAGCAAGCCACCGATTAGCCCACTCTCCCACGGTAATAGAACGGGCTTGTTCGGAACGCGCTCGCTCTTCCTCGGCGACGCGTTCGGCTAGTTTTTGCTTCTTGCGCACGGATGGGGGCACAAAAACTCCGCGAGCGATATCCCCCCTGGCCATCTCTAAAACCTTTTTAGCGACCTGGAGCGATTGAAAATCCCCAAGGTGGTGGGTCTTACCGAGGTATCCAACCTGCACCCTGTAGCGGTCTCTACGACGGGTAATCCCTCTAGGAAGGTCTCCCATGACTCCCCCATGTGGTCTAGTTATGGTCTAGTTTTGTAGACCAAAATAGTCTATTTGAGTACACTCAAGTCCACTAGCCCGCCGCGTGTTTTGGCTTGGATACAAAGAAAAACCCCGGCCTTCCAAAGAAGACCGGGGGTCGAAGTGGAGCTAACGGGACTCGAACCCGTAACCCCCTGCTTGCAAAGCAGGTGCGCTACCAATTGCGCCATAGCCCCAAAGGGGTTCCCCCAAGCTTACGCCTGCGAGATGTCATCCGTAACGGATGTCCACAGTTCCTCATTGTCGGAAAGATCCTGGCAGACCTGCCGGATCACGAGCCCCACAACAGCAGCACATGCCACTAGTGAAAGAGTTTTCACAAACTTCTTCATGGGAGCCTCCGCTCAATTGTTCCTGCGGATGGTGGGCCTAGGTGGGCTCGAACCACCGACCTCAGTCTTATCAGGACTGCGCTCTAACCTACTGAGCTATAGGCCCATTGCCATGCCGAAAGGCACGCGTTAAATAGTACATGCGCATGGTGACTCACGCAAAATTGTTTTCTGGTGACGTCGCCCACTCATTAGTGATCACCGTGTTGAACCACCAGAAGAACACCATTGAACCACCAGAAGAATGGCCTGAATACACGTGTGGGGGTCGGTGCCGCGCACCAACCCCCACACTCGTGGAACTTAAAGCTCACTCATCCATCAGTGTCACCTTGATGCCACCGACCAGCGAAGCGACCAAGTTGTACAGGAAGGTTCCCAAAGCCGACAGTGCAGTCAGCAGAACAACGTTCATGACCGCAATGAGAGTCGTGTAGGCCATGACCTTCGGAAGCCTGACGTAATCCAGAAGCGAGACCATCTGCGATGCGCCAATGGACTGCAGGAAGCTTTCCGCCGAGGCGAAGACATGCATGGCGTTGAGCATGAGCCACAGGATCATGACTGCAACGACCAGTGCGATACCCAATGCCACGCTGAGCAGGAAGGTAACCTTCATGACTCCCCAGGGGTCCACTCGCACAATGGCGAGGTCTACCTGGCGGGGAAGGTCATCGCGGTCGTTCGATGCGTGATCACTCATTCCTGGACCTCCTGTGAGTCGTCATGCTCTGACGCTACATCCTCAGCAGGGGTTTCGTCATTACTTTGCGAAGAATTGTCCTGCGCTTGCGCCTCCTCAGACTCTTCTTCATCAATGTCGCGCTCGGGGTTACGAGTCACTGCAATGATGCGATCGTCCCCATCGGGACGAGCAAAGATGACACCCATGGTGTTACGCGCAGTCGGGCGCACATCCGAGGCATTGACCTGGACAAGCTTGCCGGACTCGGTGATGACCATGATGTCTTCTTCAGGATCAACAACTAGCGCACCGACAAGTCCGCCACGCTCTTCGACCAGGCGACCCACGCGTACACCCATGGTTCCACGACCCTTGGTCGGGTATTCCTCAATGGGAGTGCGCTTAGCGTAACCGGAATCGGTCACGATCAGCAGGTCCGTTCCTTCACGAGGAACATCCATGGCCAAGAGCTCATCATCGCCGCGGAACTTCATACCGCGAACGCCGGAGGTGGATCGGCCCATGGGTCGCAGCTGCTCGTCCGTTGCGGCGAAGCGCACGGCCTGGCCATCGCGAGACACCAGCAGCAGATCGTCATCGGCATTAGCCAGCTGAGCCGAAACCAGCTCATCCGGCTTACCCTCTTCGTCCTCACGCAGGTTAACGGCAATGATGCCACCGCTTCGGGGAGAGTTGTACATCTCCAGAGGGGTCTTCTTCACGAGGCCGGACTTCGTTGCCAGCACCAGGTACTGTGCGTCCTCGTAGGTGCGGATTGCCAGGACCTGCGCAATGCGCTCTTCCGGCTGGAATGCCAGAAGGTTTGCAACGTGCTGGCCCTTGGCATCGCGACCGCCTTCGGGAATCTCGTAGGCCTTCGCACGGTATACGCGACCTAGGTTCGTGAAGAACAACAGCCAGTGGTGCGTGGTCGTAACAAAGAAGTGCTCAACCACGTCATCGCCGCGCAGCTGGGTTCCGCGAACGCCCTTACCGCCTCGTTTCTGGGAACGGTAGTTATCCGTACGAGTGCGCTTTGCAAACCCATCGCGGGTGATGGTGACGACAACATCCTCTTCGGGGATGAGGTCTTCCATCGACATTTCCCCATCGAAGGGAACGATGGTGGTGCGACGCTCATCACCGAACTTCTCAACGATTTCGCCAAGTTCTTCAGAGATGATCGCGCGCTGACGTTCGGGCTTGGCCAAGATATCCTGCAAATCTTCAACGCGTGCGCGCAGTTCCGCGTGCTCGTTCAAGATCTTCTGACGTTCCAGTGCTGCCAATCGGCGCAGCTGCAGGGCCAGGATTGCGTCGGCCTGAATCTCATCAACATCGAGCAGCTCCATCAAGCCACTGCGTGCCTCATCGACCGTGGGCGAGCGACGGATCAGGGCAATGACCTCATCCAAGGCATCCAGGGCCTTGAGGTAACCGTCCAAGATGTGCAAACGCTCTTGAGCCTTGCGCAGACGGAACTGCGTGCGGCGCACAATCACTTCGATCTGGTGGGCAACCCAGTGGCGGATAAAGCCGTCAATCGACAGGGTTCGCGGAACACCGTCGACCAGCGCAAGCATGTTCGCCGAGAAGTTTTCCTGCAGGGAGGTGCGCTTGTACAGGTTGTTCAAGACAACCTTGGCGACTGCATCACGCTTGAGGACAATGACCAGTCGCTGACCGGTACGGCCTGAGGTTTCATCACGAATATCCGCAATACCTTGGATCTGACCGTCACGAACCAACTGAGCGATCTTGTCAGCCAGGTTGTCGGGGTTGACCTGATAGGGAAGCTCGGTGACCACTAGGCACTGGCGTCCGTGGATTTCCTCCACGTTGACAACCGCGCGCTGGGTGATGGAACCGCGTCCCGTACGGTATGCGTCTTCAATTCCGCGACGTCCCAGAATCGTTGCACCCGTTGGGAAGTCGGGGCCGGGGATCAGCTTAAGGAGAGCCTCAAGGAGTTCCTCTCGCGAGGCCTCGGGGTGCTCAAGCGCCCACTGCACGCCCCGCGCAACCTCACGCAGGTTGTGCGGGGGAATGCGGGTTGCCATACCGACGGCGATACCTTCCGAACCATTCACCAAGACGTTGGGGAAACGCGAGGGAAGAATGGTCGGTTCCTGGTTGCGACCATCGTAGTTGTCCTGGAAATCAACGCATTCTTCGTCGATGTCACGGACCATTTCCATGGCCAGAGGGGCCATCTTACATTCGGTGTAACGAGGTGCTGCAGGGCCCAGGTTACCGGGGGTACCGAAGTTACCCTGACCGGCGACCAAGGGGTAGCGCAAAGACCAGGGCTGCACCAAGCGCGCAAGTGCATCGTAGATCGCTGCGTCGCCGTGGGGGTGGTAGTTACCCATGACGTCACCAACGATGCGCGATGACTTTGAGAATGAAGAGGTGGGACGGTAACCGCCGTCGTACATCGCGTAGAGGATGCGGCGGTGGACGGGCTTGAGTCCGTCACGAACATCGGGCAGCGCACGTCCGACAATAACGCTCATGGCGTAGTCGAGGTAGGAGCGCTGCATTTCCTTCTGCAGGTCGACCTGGCGAATACGTTCGACGTCGCGGATGTGTCCGGCATCGACTGTTTGTTCGTCGCTCACTTTGGTCCTTCGTTTCGTTTTCTACTGACGAGGCCGCACATGCGTTGTGGCCTCGTCGCTGGGCTTTAGATGTCGAGGAAGCGCACGTCGGTGGCGTTGCGCTGGATAAACGTGCGGCGCCTCTCGACGTCGTCGCCCATCAAGATGGTGAAGGTTTCATCGGCATCTGCTGCATCTTCGAGAGTGACCTGCTTGAGGATGCGGTGCTCGGGATCCATGGTGGTTTCCCACAGCTCGTGATCATTCATCTCACCCAGACCCTTGTAGCGCTGGATGCCACCTTCCTTGGGAAGCCTGCGATTTGCTGCGGCTCCCGCGGCAAGCATCTCGTCGCGTTCCTTATCTGAGTAAGCAAATTCGTGCTCTGCGTTGGACCACTTGATGCGGTACAGCGGAGGCATAGCAATGAAGGTGTGTCCCTGTTCAACCAGGGGACGCATGTAGCGGAACAGCAGGGTGAGCAACAGGGTTGCAATGTGCTGACCGTCAACGTCGGCGTCGGCCATGATGACGATCTTGCCGTAGCGCAGTTTCGCCAGGTCGAAGTCTTCGCCGATTCCCGTTCCGAATGCGGTGATCAGGGAGCGAATCGTATCCGAGCTCAGTGCGCGGTCCAGGCGAGCCTTTTCCACGTTCAAAATCTTGCCTCGGATCGGCAAAATTGCCTGGTGTTCGGGGTCGCGCCCGCCGACGGCTGAGCCGCCTGCGGAGTCACCCTCGACGATGAAGATTTCGCATTCTTCGGGGACTCGCGAGGAGCAGTCGCGCAGCTTACCGGGCATCGAGGCCGACTCCAGTACGCCCTTACGACGAGTAGCTTCGCGTGCCTTTCGAGCGGCGACGCGCGCAGCCTGAGCTGCCTGGCCCTTTTGGATAATGGCCTTGGCATCCGCCGGGTGTGCATCAAACCAGTCGGTGAGCTTGGAGTAGACCTGCTGCTGAACGAAGGTTCGCGCTTCGGTGTTGCCCAGCTTGGTCTTGGTCTGGCCTTCGAACTGGGGCTCGGTGAGCTTGATCGAAATAACGGCCGTCAGACCTTCACGAACGTCATCGCCGGTCAGGTTGTCATCCTTCTCGCGGATGATGCCCTTTTCACGGCCGTAGCGGTTCACCAACGAGGTCAGCGCGGTACGGAAACCTTCTTCGTGCATGCCACCTTCGGTGGTATTGATGGTGTTTGCGAAGGTGTGAACCGATGAGGAATACGCCGTGGTCCACTGCATGGCGATTTCCACGCTCATGGTGCCTTCGTCGTTTTCCGCTTCGAAGTCAATGATGTCAGCGTTGATCGTTTCGATCTTCTTTGCCGAATCCAGGTATTCCACGTAGTCACGCAGGCCATGCTCATACATGTAGGAAACCTGGCGGAATCCCTTGTGCTTTTCTTCCGAGGCCTGCTCGTCTCCGGCGATTTCATCGCCTTCATCCGTGGCAGTTTCGCGCTCATCAGTCAAGGTAATACGCAGTCCCTTGTTGAGGAATGCCATCTGCTGGAAGCGCTGACGCAAGGTTTCGAAATCGAAGACGGTGGTCTCAAAGATTTCGGGATCCGGGTAGAAGGTTTGCGTCGTTCCGGTTTCAGTGGTTTCTTCACCACGAACCAATTCGGTAATGGGGTGGCCACCGTTAGCAAAGGACATCCGCCATACGTATCCCTGCCTGCGAATCTCCGTGTCGACACGCGTGGACAAGGCATTCACAACCGAAATACCCACACCGTGAAGACCGCCGGAAACCGCGTAACCGCCGCCGCCGAACTTACCGCCCGCGTGCAGGATGGTCATAAC
>ERZ1036455.128-NODE-128-length-34665-cov-63.803063_pt1 | contig 34665 bp, 39 predicted proteins | sample MGYA00514228_ERZ1036455 | MGnify/ENA primary metagenome ERZ1036455 (study PRJEB33795, sample SAMN09464920) | human gut metagenome | host: Homo sapiens | place: USA: Stanford, California | collected 2016-07 | study: EMG produced TPA metagenomics assembly of the... | reverse complement strand
TTCATGGAGTTGGCTAGACAAATGTCGGCGACTTTGGAAAAACTGTGAACGCGCCTTTAACAGCAGTCTTCAAATGGTTGTATTGGCCTTCCTGAAGATAGTTCTTAAAAGATACTAGACGGGTTCTAAGATGAAAATGGCAAGCGCTGAATGATCATTGGTTCTTTCATATTAAGTGCGATTTTCTTATGGCTGTGGGCTTTTTTTATCTGGACTGCTTGTTCATTGATCCACCGGGTGCAGTCAGCGTGATGTTCACCCCGAAAATAAATCTTTCCCGTGCTAAAGCCGATGACGGCAAATTTACGTTTTTCGCAAACAGCCGCCATTTTCTCTAAGGTTTGGTCAGAAATACTGTCCTCAGAGTTTAGCAAGCGACGTACAGTCCGATCATTGATCTTGGCTTGTTTGGCAAATTCTGGATTGCTAAGCTTGTTCCTGTCGATATAGACTTGGACTAGTTTACGAACCACTTCACGATTCAATTCGATCACTCTCCATTCAGTTGAAATGAGCCGTTATTGTAGTTAATAGTTACCCCTGATTGCGTATTGAAGACCCAGACATTAGCTTGAAACTGTGATGGATTGTTAATCGACTGCACCAAAACGTGTGTGCCACGCGGTACCAGTTCTTGGCCAACGTACACGGGAATAACCTGATAAGCGACCGCATCGTCTTGGTGTGAGCTAAGATAATTGCGCGTCAGAGTTTCTGTGTAAGCCATACCCCCGGGATTTCGTTGGTCATTGGTACCAACATTTTGAGCACGAGTGCCAAGAATCACATTATGAGTCTGCATATCGCCACCTAGCGACCACGCTAACAGGTGGCTTTTATTATACAGATAACCTCGATAACCGTTAAGTTGGACCATTCGGTTATTGTTGCTGCGGCCAAACCATTGTTGCAGGTTTTTGTTATACACGCCATCAGCGTACTCACCGGCAACCTTCGTGGTTTTAGGAAAGGCTGGTCGCTTGCGTACAGAGCTTGCGTGACTGTGCATTATACTGTAGGTCACAATGGCAGAAACACTTTGCGTTCTTCCTAGATCATCCAAGCCTTCAAAGTAAGTTTGAGCGCGTGTGGTTTTCGCTTTCTGGGCGGCAGCTACTGTTTGCTTAAAACCATTTACGAAGATTGGAACGTTTTGATTAAGCGTTGTGTAGTTTTGCGGGTACTTTGTCAGATCAAATGGCAAGTTAGCAAGATCACTGTTTGTCTGCGCAGTCTCAGTAGTGCTCGTCGATGTAGCAGAGGAAGCAGCGGATTTGGTTGTACTTGATTGACTTGTGTTCGATCCTTGAACGGCTGAACAACCACTGATACTAATTGCTAATACTGTACTGAAGGCTAAAAACCATTTTGTTGTTAATTTCATATTGAAGTCCTTTCTGATTCGTTGTGGTGGCCTTGCTGAGCAAATAACGCCCGGTAAGGCTTAGTTTGCGTAGGGGCGGCGGGCCCTAGGCCGACCCGCACGCCCCGGCAACGTCTTGTCGTTTCAGGGTAGGTAACTGGCAAGTCCAGTTTGTACCTAAACCCGATTGGTTGCCGGTTGTCTGCTATCGTGCAAATCATGCAAGACTTATGCATAAAGCTTGTGGCGTGCCGCCACGCGGGCAAGCCCGCAGGAACCTTTCTACTGCCGGTTTTTGCCTTGCTTTGATTCCGCATTCAACCAGCAACAAAGCTGCTAAGGAACAAGTTCCTAAGCAGCTCTAGCAGAAAAAACAAGGGCCGGGCAAAATTTTTTTCCGCAAAGAACACTCCACAAATTTTTGCCACTTTCGCTACGCTCACCCTTGCGTTTTCTGCCGTAGCTGGTGTGCCTGTTACATCAAAGGCGGCTTCAAAAACCGCCGGTAGAAAGGGTGTCAGCAATGGAGAAATTACCATTTTACCTGCCAATGATTGAAGACGATGAGGAGAGTGTTTTTGACAGTTGGCCAAATGGACAAAGAACACACGATAAATTGAGTGAGGGGTTACGTCCTTACATTCAAGAAATTGCTGTTAAAAGTCAAACGACCAGTCAAATTGAGAGAGACCGTTACGGCAACCAACGCCTAGCCTTTTATGCCAACGGGTGCGATACACCTTATTACGTTACCGAAGACTTCCTACTTACGCCTAATCAAACTCACGATGAAAAGAAGCTGTTAGTGACAGCACTGATGCTAGGCGATAGCAAGCTGACGGCGATTGTATCTGACCAGTTACTAAGTCAACTTTCTCCGAAGACACGATCATTTGCAAAATATCAGCTCATCAACCAACCAGCACAACAGTTTATTGATGAACACATCAGCATTCAGGTTATCAAATAGGAGGCTACCATGATTGATATTAGAAATACCTACAAACCTAATGTTCTGGAAGCTTGGATAAAGGAAACGAGAGAAGCCGGCAACTACGTGAGTGCTGAACTTGTCCAGTTGCACGACGACCCACAACTAGGTAATGCTCTTGTGCTAGGCTTTCGCTTTGCTAAAACACCACGAGCACTTGCTGATGAAGACATAGCGTTCAGCTTCACTCACAAAACTACCGGCCCAGTTTTTTCTGGCGGTTAGTCGGTGTGGCGGAAGCGTACGCTAATGATTTCAATGAAGAACTAGCATTTGCATAAAGGAGTTAAACAATGACAAAAGGAAAATTGTATCAGGTCAGCATTGACGAAATCGAATATCAACCACACTTCATCATGGTTTATGCCAGTGAAGCCGCAACGGACGAAGACCTACAGCGGCTCGCAACAAACTTTATTTTGAGCCAAAACCCAGAATTGCCAGAAAGTGCATTAGTCGATAGCGTCATTGTTGAACCAGGTGACCCGAACGAGAAACCAGACGTTGTGGCCGAGGGACTGCATGTTCCAACGCCTGCGTGGGGTGTCAAAATGGGCTTGCTGTACGCACAGGCGGTTCACCATGCTACCTACGATGACGATGAGTTTGATGAGGTGGCTTACGTTCGGGACGAAACACAGGCGAAACGATTTGAAACCGAGGCCGCCGCAAAAGAATTTGCTAAATGGCTCAACCCGAATTGTGAAGTTATTCAACTAGAAGAGGGCAACGACCATGATTGACCAACAACAAGCACAAGTCGCATTGAGTGAAGTCATTGAGGAACTGGAAGGCGATACCTTTAATCGCCTGCGTCACGCGTTAGAACTCGTTGATGCCTATATTCGGCAAGGAAAAGAAATCGAAAGAGGTCGTTAACCGTGAAAACTACCTACGATGAAGTTGTGAAACAGCCATGTGACAAACTCGCCCAGACCATGCAGGACATGACTTATTGTTACAACGAGACTGTGGTACCTAAGAAACACTACAAGAAACTTCTGACGAAGCAACTTGAAGAGGTCGTGGCTGACAGCGTGGCCATGAATATGGTCAATGCCTACTACAAAACACTTGCTGAATTCAACAAAGGTAATCGAGAGTGGTTCGTACTTGCTATCTTGTGCATTGAATTAGGAGTTAAGCCTGACAAAGCCAGTGCGCAAGAATTAAGCGCCCTGCAGATGATTGCTAGCAACATTACTGGTAAACCAGCACCGATACTCAATCCAGACATCAAGAATGCCTTTGAAGGTGCTTTCAAGGCTTAAAGAGTGCAAGCACAATCTAGTCAGATTGTGCTTTTTCTGTTATAATGAGAATACAAACAGGGAGTACCCCCGTAAGAGTACTCCCCTAGCAGAGCCGTTAAAGACGGCTGGCATAGAATTTCAATCTAAAGACCGTTAACTCCAGCCAAGAAGTTTAATGACGGTCTTTCTGATTGTCTTGCATTGCTTTTACAAGGGTCACAAAGGTGTTCACAAGTGACAGTACGAAACTGCCAAATGCTAACATCAGCGTGATTGCCTCAGCAACGGACAAACAGGCACCTCCTTTCACTTAGATTTTGGACGTCTTTCATAGGCGACCACCTCTTTGTGATTGGATTTGCCAACCGTCATTAACTTTTCTGCCAATAATATTATAGCACATCAACGGCTATATTCCTAGAGCCACAAGGGATATAGCCGTTTTTCCATTGCAAAAAAAGCCTCTTCGGCCAAGGCCGAGAAGCGTGGGGCGCCTGCCCCGCCCACGCGCTTCGGGCATCTGCCTGCCGCGAGGATTCAATCCGACCTCGGCAACATGATGCAACGGAACGGCAAAACCCAGCCGTTCTCGTCGCCAGCTCGACTGAAACCCAGCAGGTAGGGCATTACATGCTTTGCTCTAGTCCTGCTGCACGTTGCTTTTTATGCTGCTGTTGGGGTTTAACCGGCTGAGTTTGTTTATATTTCTGTTCATCTTCTTTGTCTACAGCGTTGTAGCCATACTGCTTAATCAAATAGGCGCACTGTTGAGGATCTTTAGCTTCAAAGAACCCAACTACTTTATCTGGCTGCTGACGATCAACGAGCGAGAATTGATCTTGGCCGTTGGCAATTAGTTTGGCAGTTTTTCCATCCTGACGACGATAGGTCTTTTCTAACTGCTGATTGATCGGTTCTTGGTGTTGAGCCAACTTGGCTAGCTCATTCCACTCTTTAGCAATTTTAGTCACCGGCAAAATGCCATTGTCAGCCTGGTAACGTGTGTTGTAGTAAGAAGATTTTGCTGCTAAATGTTCGCGGTCATGATCCTCAATACCAGGATTTAACTTTTTCGTAATGGCGTCCCAATCAGACTTGTTATCATCGGTACGATTAGCTTTGATGAATTTTGCCGCGGTTAATAAAGCCTCATCTGAATTAAAGTTAGTTTTTCCAGGGTTGGGGTCAATAAGCACGCTACTTTTGGCAATGGCTTGTGGCAGCGGAAAAGATTGCTGGAAGTTCGTTGAAAGGTTAGTCGTTGCTTTAACTGCTGCTGCCAACTCACGCCAGTCAATGCCCGCTTGATCCGCAGCCTGTTTCAACCTTTGATAAGTTGCCTGGGTGATCGCATTGTCCTGTGGAAAGAGCGGCTTAAAGGTGGTTACCTCGGCTTCGGTATTGGCTAAAATGGATTCTTGCAGCTTGTCATAAAGCTGATGACCAGCTGGGTCATTGTCGGAGCCAACATAAATAGTGGCTGGCAGTTGCCCTTTTGTTTTATACATATTGACCGCCATATTCACGACACTCTCAACCTTGGTGCCATCAACTGAGGTAATCATGCAATTAGTTAGCTCTGGGTGTTGTGTCCAGTAACTCAACGCGTCAATTGGTGACTCAAAGACATACAAGTCATGCGGTTTGCCCAAACTAAAATTGAAGCCAAAATCAGATTGCGAGTTTGCGGCGATCTTTTTTGAGTGCCACGTTTACCGAATTGCTTAAAATCAATTTCGGTGCCTTGAATACTAGCGCCAACTGCCTTACCGTTGCGTGCCCATTGAAAGATCAGGTTATTTTGTGAGTCCTGAAAAATGAGTCCCTTTTGGTACAGGCGGTCAACCAGATGAGGATTAATCCCTCTGGCGATGGTGAGGTAATCCCGCGCTCGATCAAAGTTATCGGCTCGTTTTAGGTAGTTATGATAGGCTGCTTTAGGAGCGGTCTGAACCTTCGTTTCGTCATAGTGACCAGCGTTGAGAAACTTGACCGCCTGATAGAAACCTTTCTGATCTAAAAAGGTGGTGGCGAATTCAATCGCACCACCACCTAAATTCTGGGAGTTCCATTTCCATAGATTCTTTTTTGTATCAATCACTAAGGAGTCGTGATCGACACCGCGGTAGTAATCACGTGAATCCTCCTTGAGAGCAATGCCAGCGCTACGCGCAATCTCAACTAAGGACAATTTACGCGCACGATCAATTTCAGATTGCGTCAAACGCTCACGCTTACCGCTATTGAGGTTTGTTGTTTGTTCCGGAGCATCGTTAAGCGTTGCTTCTGCGGTCTGTGCTTGATCAAAGCCTAAAGTTTGAGCAGCTTGATCAGACAGCTCAATCGTATGCACACTAGCGTCATTAATTTCCTTGAGGGCTTGTGCCATCACCTTCGGATCTTTCGCCCAAGTGGCCACATACCCTAATGAATAATCGCCAGTGTCGATGCCAATGTTTTGCATGGCAATGTAAGCAACGGATTCGGCTTGCGCTTCTTTCCAAGCGCGTGGTCGATCAGCAAATGTCTGACCAATGCCATGTAGCTGACTGTGGCCGTACTCATGAAACAGCGTCTTGAGTTTCATAGCCGCATCTGTTTCTTGTGGACTAATCACAATTTCTTGGGTAGACGGCCGAAAGAAACCGCGAACCCCCAGTTCATCAATGGGCGCTTCACTGACTTTAACGTGACCTTCGGTGTTGATGACATCAACGACAGCGTGATATAAGCGATCCACGTTTTGGTGATCACCTAACCGCTCCTTAATAAAATCGTTTGCGGATAGTAAAGCTTTGCCCTTAGTTTGACTGACATCGAATACTGAGCCGTAACGATAACCAACAATTGCTCGTTCAGCGGTCGTTTTGTATTTGACCTGTTCTTCTGGCGTGAGCTTCTTGACGATTGGCATGGTGATCTTGATGGCGTGTTCACCCTTGCGAATGTGACGACCTAATTTGTCCCACTGCTTAAATCCGGCTACCCGCGTTGCATTAGGGTGCTGCATATTAATCAGGAGCACATTACGAACAGAGTAGCCATGGAAAGCAGCGTTTTGCCGAAGGTACTGCTTAAACTTTCGGGTATCGGCAAGCGCGCTCAATTGTTCTGTGGCTCGCTGCGCCATCTCATGTTCCCAAGCTTTGATCTCAGCTTTAGTCCTCGCCATCTTCACCATCCTCCTCCCATGTGACGTTCTCTTCCGCACTAGGAACCGGCTTAATAATCGGTTCAAAAGCATACAGTGGTTGATACTGATTGTCGGTAATCTGCTGCCAAGCGACCTGTCTCATTTTGATGGACGTTGGTTGCAAGCTGACGGTTGGATAATCGGCAAGATTGTCAATCACAGGCAGTTCACTGCCGAGCACCTGCATTTCATCTGCGTAAATAGGTGGCATAACCATCTTCCTTTCTATATAGAAGGTAAACAAAAAACGCCCTAGTAAAAGCGCGTCTGCTGTTCCTGCTTCTTCTTGTCTTTTTCGCGTTCACGATCCTGATCGGCCTGGCGTCTTTGATACTCGCGTTTGGCTAATCGCTGTGCCTTGATATCGGCGTTGAAAATCTTTTGTAGGCCGTTCAAGTGATTGGCTACTGATGGTTGATGATGTGTTTGAGAAACAGCTTCTTGTTCGGTACGGTAAGCTGATATATCTTTTAAAATACTGTTACCCATCCGGGCATACAGTTCATGTAATTTGTTATCGGTGTAGTCTTGCGCACGGTTAGCTTCTTTTGTGCCACTGCCATACAAGGCTTCACGGAAACGTGTCTCTTGTGCGAGTAGTTGTTTAAATTCGCCCAACTCTTCTGGCTTGCAACGCATCAAATAGTTTCGCGACATGGCATCTAACTGACCGCGATAGGGCTTCATGGCATTGTTGTTGTACTTCCAAAGACGGCGATCACGGGGTAAGCTTTTGGCCAGCTCTTGATACCTAACAGCAAAGTCTAGGCTGCTCTGATGACGCCATGCAGACCGCTGATCAGGTTGTAGTCGTTGACGAATGAGGTCACTGATCCGTGCAAGTGAACGATCGCGATCAACCATTTCGTTAGCAAAGGCAGCTTTGAAATGGTTCAATATTTTCTTAGGCACATAACCCTTGCGCTGCCATTCCTGATAGGTCTCACCGTGCTTACCTTCGACCGTAACTCGCTTCCATTCACGGGTAGGTTGTGGCTCCACAATGGCAACATGAATATGAATGTTGTCTGTGTTGCGGTGAATTGCAGCAGACCAAATAGCGGAATGTGTCATACCCATTTTGCCGGTGAAGTCGTTCATGGCGACCCGGGTAGCGTCCCGCAACTTGGCTTCATCCAACTGTTTGGTCTTCGGATTGTAGACATTGCTTTCAGCTAGAAAGTCATTTCGGAAACTGAATACGGACTGCCACATGACTGACTGATGCTTTTGTGCCACGGTGAATTGTTTCTTTAACTCAACGCGTTGTGTTGGTGTTAGATGATCGTATTGATCAGTGAAGATGCCGGAAGACTTTTTCGGATTCTCCATGTAGTGGTTGTAGCCGTCAACTGACAGAATGTTTTGTTGGTCAAAGTGATCAATCCGAATTGCCTCGTCTCGATCAATGTAATTGATGTAGCTGCCAAACTTTTTGGCATGGGCTGCGACAAAATCGGTCACATTGACAATGCCAGGTGATACTCGACTAGGCATCAGCACCACCACCTCGATGGTGTACTTGAGTCGTTTGGTGACGAATGTACTCCGTCTTAATTTGGTCACTGACAATCCTACGAGCAACCGTTGTTGGTTTCATTGTGTCATCGGGAATGGGTAAGTTATCCCAGCCATTTTGGACGACAACACCATCAAACAGTTTCAGTAAGACCAGCAAGTTACGGTCAGTCATCGTCACTTTCTTTGTGGTGGGTTTGAGCTGCGTCATAATCTCCTGCACTATTTCATGGGCTAGTTGTTGTTGCTGAGTAACTTGTTGGGTCAGTTGATGGTGCTCATCCATTAAAGACTTGAGGGCAGCACTTAAAGTTTTAAGATCATTCTCATCCATATATTTTTGAACGTCCTCTGGATTAGCGAAGCCTTCAAGGTTGGTATCCAAAGTCACTGTTTTTCTAATCCTCATTAGGCAACCTCAACCTCCTAACCGCATCAACAAAATCAAGATAGGCTTTCGTATTTTGCTCAATGATGATTGCCATTTGTCTTGTTAGTTCGCGCAAATCGGACACATCACCACTGAGTAAGTGATCGGTTGCGTCATGATGAATGAGTTCGCGAAGATACTCCTCACGTGACAAACGACTACGCTTTGCAGCATCATCCAAGGCAGCTAAATCTTGTTCAGAAAGATTTCTAATGATGGTTGTATGAGCCAAAAAAATCAATCCTTTCTTTTTAATGTTTTATTTTTAAACAGCATGGCCTCCAAAATATTTGATTTGTTGACCTTAAGGTTGTACTTAGCAAGCTCCGGATTTTGATTTAGTTCCCGTTGCTTTTCAGCTACAAGGTGATCCAACTTTGCGATTGCCTGATCGCTCAAGGTCATCATGACTCGACGTGTTTCGTTTTGTTTATCCATCTCAAAGCCTCCTTCATAGTGATGACAAACTGTCGCCTGGCAAACCCACACGGCTTTAAAATCGCGTCACGTTACCGGACGATTTTTGGTAAACAGTTGCGACTACTCTGGTCAAAACGTGAACGTTTTTCACCAGGCAAACGATCAGAAAAATCTGAGTTGCGAACCAACCGGCCTCAAAAATGGCCCGGTCGAAACAAGCGTATTTTTAGGATGATCTGACACACCCCTAAATAAAGAAAGAGCATAAGGTAAATCTGACCCCAAAAGTGGGGTAAACCGCAGTGCGGTTTGATTTATGGTGGGGTCACGTTCCTAGTGAATTGTTGTATTATGAGATAAAATTCAACATTAGAAAAAAGACGATGTTGAATTTTAGAAGAAAATCCAACATTTATCAATCGCACCTAATCCCTTGTGCGAGTTGGAATACAGAGGACAGTGTTTAATATTTCTCCAAAATGCAACATTTGCCAAAAATGGCACCTGACCACGCGAACAAGCACAGTTTCGGTGTTGCAACGCTCGCAACTCACCAGTGGATCGACGACAACATGAAGCGCACACGACAAGTTGCACTACCTGCAAATATACATACGCACTCAATGATGAGCGTAATTTTGATAGCGCTTCTCGTAACTTTGAAGATTGTTCTGTGCCACCTTAATGGCACTTTGCGTGTTGCTGATGTCTTGTTTCTTGTCTTGTATATTCGTCTCGGTTTGCATCATGCGTTGTTCAGTTGCTCGCTTTTGTTTACCGACTTGCAAGTTGGCGGTGTCTTTTTGACGGGCTAAACTAGTCTTCAAAATTTGCAGATCATGATTGTATTGGACAAGCTTCTTTTCTAAGGAAGCGACTCGGTTGGTCGTGTTGCTTCGCAAAATCTTGAGGTAGTTTTTAAGATAAACGCCTTCTGTTAAGGACGTCACCTTGGTAGGATGGCGAAGGTCTAGGAGAACAAAATCAATCGCACTCGTGACCCCTGACAAGTCTTTTTTGGAACCTAGTTTGACAAACAAGCGGCCATTGCTGATCGCACTTTTCTTAAACCTGACCACATAATAATCATCAGCGATTTGTTTCAATTGGGTATGGAAGTCACTGCCGCTATGTGTCTTTTTGGTCACGACGACAGTCGTTAAAGGTGCCAGCGGGTCGATGGTGTTCTTGGTTACATAGAAGTACATGGCGGCGTTTTGCTTGTCCGTATCGACCCCAGCAAATTGAAATTGGTTGTTGCCTTGATCGAAAGTCTGACCAAGACTGTACTTGTTTTTGTCTTGAAAGTGAATACCTTGATTCATCATTTTAATGTTCACCTGCCTTGCCACCAGCCAGCACTTTGTCGATTTGCTGCTCGCGGTAACCGGTGTACTGCGTCACCACTTTGCCCTTTTTATAATGAACTAGGGTCGGTACCTTCGTGATGCCATCCTTCTGGAAGCTACCAACATAGCCGGCCAGCGTCTTGGTTTCTTTAAGTGAGTACATCCGGTTAGCGACAATGGCAAATTGTGCATTGCCATCTTTATCAGTAACAGCCGTTTGCTTGTTACCAAGATTGTCCGTTAAGGTGAATTCAACACCAGCTAAGGCTTTACCATTCTGGTCAACCTTATGAATCTTAACAATCCCTTTTTCAAGTGTATTCTTGGCGGTGTGTTCGAAGGTTTGACCATCCTTTGTCAAGGTAATGCCGGTCTGCTTAAAGCTTCCTTGGTACCCTGTAGGGATCTTAGTTTCTTCAGGCGTATAGGTGCGATTGGCAAGAATCTGGAATTGTGCAATCCCGTTTTTGTCAGTAACAGTGGTCAATTTGCCACCCAAGTTATCTGTCAAAGCAAATTCGGCACCAGCTAAAGCTTTGCCATCCTGATCAACTTTATGGACTTTGATCAGACCAGCAGCCCGTGTCCACTTAGCTTTATTTCCAGCTAATAGTGGCTTGACCACACCTGTGACCAGTGAAATACTATCTTGATACTTTTGCGCACCATCGTTGTAAACCACTGGGACAATGGCTTTAATGCTCCCATTGATGTCAAACGTCAGATTCCCAGTCGGGGTGCTGTCTGGAATCAACAGTGAGAATGCCTGACCGATTGTAACGGTGTTATTGGCGATCGCATTGCCATTGGCATCAACGACCTTCATGCCAGCAACCTGGTTCTTGAAGTTCAAGGTTGCGGTACCAGCCTGATTGCTTTGAACGGTGTAAGTGAACTTGTGATAACCTTGCACGTCAGTCGCCCCTTGTACTGCTAGGATCATGGTCGTATTGGCGGTATCACTATTATTCATCACATTGTTGTAAACCTTGGTTGCGGCTGCTTTAACCCGGTTAACTGCGGTTTCACCATAAGGTGCATAAATACCGTCGCCGAAATCACCTGGCTGTGATGCTTGCCAAACAATCTGGTTCCGGCTAAAGTGCCAGCTAAAATTCAAGAAACCGTTTGGGTTGCATACCAGGCTTTCTGATCAGTCAAACCGGAAATTCTTCTGCCGTTGTCGCTCAGTTCTTTGTCCTTGTTTGACTTGCACAGATGAGGCATATTGACTTGTGAACTCAATCATAAATTGATCTGGTACAACCCGGCCATCTTGTAATTGGCCATCTTTGCCGCGACCGTGCGCAACTCGCCCTAATGGCCGATCCGGAATGACTAAATCATCAGGGACTAGCCAATAGTATTTGGTCGGTCGAATGCGCTTAGGCGTCATGAAGTAACCTGCCATCATGGTGTCTTTTCCCAGCACCTTGACGTGACGATTGCGATGCTGTGTAAAGGTTTTTAACTCAGTATCAGTCTCTGTTTTCCCCCGGTTCAAGCGTTCTTTGACGGCGACATAGCTGTGCTTTCTAGCTTCTTCCGCTCGTTGATTAGCAGTTTTTTGTGCCTCTGCCAGAATATCCTCTCGTTCATCAGGATCACTCGTTTGAATCATGAGTAAATGCAGACCGGCACGTTCTGCCTCAGTTAGCTCTTTGAGGTTTTTGAGCGCTACCTCTTCCGGAAAGGCTTCACGTTTTCGTTGATTAAACTCTTTAGAACTCATTAGGGCCGCCTCCATTAGCTGTCATGAGTGATTTATTCCAGTATGCCACCAAGGTCTCTTTCATAGCACCAAACAAGTAATTTTCGACGTTGTTAATTTTTTTACTGTCAGAACGAAGAACATTGAAAAACCGGCGCATAGTCTTGTTGATCATTTCTTGGCACTGCGGATCATCTAGAACAATCGTCGTTCCTTCATGTTCCTTTTCTACAGCCTTTTTGGCATTTAGGATAATACCCAGGATCCGATGCATCTGTTTTGGAGAATTGCACCAAAGCCCAAGCAGTTCTACCCCTTCTCTGTTTAAAAAGAGGCCACCATTGGCTGATTCTGTTAAATAGTCTTTCGCTCTTCGCACAAGGTCTTGATTTTGTTTTTGAATGATCTCGGGTGAATATCGGTTAGTAGAAAAGTTCAGCTTTTCTGTCTCTTTATTGTCTCTAGTATTTGATCTTAAGTTATTATCTAGATCGTCTGTAGAATTTACAGTTCTGCTTGTAGCAAAGGCATGAGCGTCCTTCGTAACGGTGTCATGCTGAACTGTAGAATTTACAGCTTTGCGCGCAGCAAGGGGTTCAACGGTGTCATGTTGAACTGTAGAATTTACAGTTCTGCGCGCAGCAAGGGGTTCAGCCGTTTCTGGCTGCTCGCCACGCAAATAAACATCAGTAGCCTGTACATCGAGGTCAGCAAGGTAGAGCCGATTTGGCAGCTGTTTACCCGCTTTAGGCTGAAAGCCCATGCGCTTCTGCCGCAGTAGATTAAGACCCTCTAGTTCCTTTTTGGTTTTAATCACGGTCTTTTCGGAACAGTTGAATAGTTCCTTGAGTTCAGTATTCGTATAAACAAAGTAGATGTTGCCGTCCTCGTCCACCCAGTTGTTTCTGAGAGAGTATTCTAGCCGATCCTTTAAAACCATGTAGGCTAATTTAGCCATTGGACTGAGTGCCTTATACTGATCGCCGTACATGAGAATTTTCGGGAATTGGAAGAAAAGATTGCCATAAACGCTGTCGGCTTTATAGAATTTGAATGAATCCTGTGACATAATATGTACCTCCGTTTTAGCTGGTTTATTTGTTCAGTCACACAAAAAGGACTGAACAGCTTCTCCAGCTACCCAGTCCCTACTCGTTGCTCTCTTGCTTCTCAGCAATTGACTTGCTAAAATGAGCGTAAAGCGAAAACTTGATCTGATGCGGCAATTTGACTTGCAGGAAAGATTGTCTGCACCGGTAGCTGGATTAGAGCTACGATGATGCTCCGTCATATGATGACGGAGCTTTTTTGTGTCTAAAAATTTAGTACTAACGTTCAGCGAACGCGTTGATTAAGTTTATTTTCAACCAGTGGCGCCGTTTCGGCAAGCTCTGACGTAAACTCAAACATTTACCACTTACCATTTACCACTATGTTAATAACATTATGAATTTACCACTATATATAATGCATAATGTTAAATTCATTTACCACTATGTTAATAACATTATACATTTAACACAATAGTGCGAATTACTGATTTTCGGCATTTATTTAATTATTGACATTGTGTTAATACCATTGTAGACTTAACGAAAAAGGGGGCGGTACTTTATGGCAACTGTATTGAGTATGGCAAATTTTAAGGGTGGCGTTGGTAAAACGAGTAGTACTGCATTACTGAGCTGGGCATTGGCAAAGAAGGGCTTTAAAGTTTTAGCAATTGACTTTGATCCTCAGGCCAATTTAACAGAGTTACTTTTAAAGACTGGATCGACCGAAGAAAATATCATCACAGTAAAGACTTCACTAATGGCAGCAATCATTACTAATCAGCCATTAAAAGATATTAGAATTAATATAGCGCCAAATTTGGACTTATTACCGGATGGGGTAGACTTTGCCCAATATCCACGATTCCTGGACGGACAATTTGAAGGCGAAGCGGAAAAGGTTGGCTTCTTTAAGCAACTGGTTGATCCACTTCGATCAGATTATGATTTCATCTTTATCGATGTGCCACCGACGATGAGCTTGCAAAATGATTCGGCGTTTTTTGCTACGGATCAAATTGTTATTGTCCTTCAGACACAGGAAAGAGCACTAACAGGTGCAGAGAACTTTATTGCCTACCTTCAGAAGACCTTAATCGACGAGTTTAATGCGTCAGTAGATATTCTTGGTGTTTTGCCAGTTCTCTCAAAGCGCCGGGCTGCAGTTGATCAATCAATTCTGGACGCTGCGACCAAGGAATTCGGCGAAGAAAATATGTTTAAGAATACTGTAATGATCATGGAGCGTATTAAACGATATGACATGACAGGTATCACTGACAACATTCACGATGGGTGGGATAAGAAAGTACATAAGGTCTTTTCTGCGGTAGCAGACGAGATCGTTCAGCGTCTAAAGGAGGCCGATTAAGATGGCAGGACTGGTGCACCATCATGAGTCTGAAGATAAAAAGGAAGCCGATGGCACAAAGAAAAAACGGCTGCTCAAGCGGGGCCCAACTATACAAGTTGAAAATCAGGTTTCCCGAAGTGACGTTACTGGAGAAGAGAAGGGGATAATCAAAAATGTCACCTACCCAGCTAATGTGAGAGTGGACAATCACGTCCGCAACCAAATATCAGCGCTTCAAAACCTTGGTTTAGGAAGTTCAGCGAAGGATATTGTGCAGGATCTGTTGGCGGAGAAGGTTGAACAACTAGATTCCCCGACCGCCAAACGCTATCAGGAAATGGTTGACATACTCGAACAAATGGATGCTTACAAGCAGACCGAGAAAGTCGATAAAGGGATAAGGGAAAACGCAAACTAAAATAATAATCACTAAGTACAATTGAAAATCACAAATAATGGTGACCGTGAATTAGGTCTTCAAAAATATAAGAATCAGGGTGAATTAAATGCCGTGTGTCATGATATTCAACACTTAGGGTTGAATGCTTGGTTAAGGCATCGAGATAGTGTACAGGTCTTTATCGCGGGCAAAGCAGGCAATCTCATAGCTTTTGCTCAACTTTGCTTTGAACCGCTGCATGTAGATGAAGATGGAGTAGCAGTCTTCAAAGTGGTTATCGACGACAACCAACCAATAACGGGTGTGCGGCGCACGGGTGAAGTAATGATCGTACTGTGACAGCATGGATTTGATACCAAGTCGAAGTTCGGTTGCTTTATCCATGATGACCACCTACCAATCCGGCGCGATCAATTGCGGTTGCGCCTATTTCTTTTGAGTAACCTCGAACAATGGCTTTGTAGCCATATAGCTGCCGAATCTTATCTATGGTTTGATCTAACAAAACGTTTGCTTCCTCCTTCTCTGCTGATTCAAAGAGACTAAGTTGCATTGTACTTGCTTGACTGATGCGATTAACGCGAACTGAGACATTTCTAACGGCGTGTCCGTTCTACTTACTATGGAGGAGAAAACGAGCAGCGCGAATTAAATCGTCTGTGTGGTTTGTCGGATCAACCTTCATTTGCGCCCCAAAACCAGAAGTGCCAGCTACTTCTGCATCAGCGTAACCAAAGCCGACACTAATCCTAGATTGCATAATTAAAGTTACCACCCAGAAAATGTGAAAAAAGACCTGTCCTTCTTTCTAAATGGCTTGCTATGCAAACACCATTTTAGCAAAAAAGGGCAGATTTTTTCGTTTTTGGCTAATGGTAGCTCTCAATATGGGTATATACCAATAAGCGGTGTGCTTTAATTTTATTATTAAAAAGTATCGATACAGGTGGAAAGCTCCTTATTAGAATTAAAATTAAGGGTATACCAGTTTAAGACAGCAAAAAATAATTTTTTATTGACTATATTATATAAATGCGTTTACAATTGAATGTGTAATCGCTTTTAAAATTCATTTTAGCAACGCGTATAAAGCTATTTTTTTATTGCTAGACTTTAAACGACCGTTCGTAAATTCTAAGCATGTGAGCTTTTATACTTAAATGGTAAAGAAAATTGGAGTCTCGTATTTTTTTGTCAGTGCTTAACTACGGGAATATCCATTTAAAAATGATTACCAGTCACTAACGACGTTGGAATTAATCGACTTCGAGCAAAGCAATGGGAGGTGAGAATTTTTGAAGCTTCGTGCAAAGACTATCGTAAACAAATACGTTGAAGGTTTCAGGCTTCTTGTTACAATGACGGCGTAAATGGAATCGGGAAGGAATTTCAAAAGTTTTTTATCAATTACTGTAGTTCTTGAACACGATGACGTTTGTACTGCTCAACATTCACTAAATAGAAATGGGGACCAGAAATGAAAAAGCTGACAAGGATTATTTTTTGCGTTATTAGTTGTGTTAGCCTAATAGCCAGTTCAATAGGACTCTATTCAACTCCAAAAATCGTAAAAGCTGATACTACATCAGTGACCGATGCCGATATTAATGCCTATATTTCTAATATGACCTTAGATCAAAAGATTGGACAAATGTTTGTGTCTCGAACATTGCAAGATACGGATAAAGCTCGATCTGATATAGCAAAATACAACCTTGGTGGGTTGATTGTATATGGAGCTGATTTCACTAGTGTTGAAGGAAAAACAGCTACCGAAGCACAGAATAATTTCAAGATGAAGGTGCAAAGTTTTCAAAACTCAGCAAGCCTGCCGTTATTGATTGGTGTTGATCAAGAGGGAGGAACAGTTTCACGCTTATCACAAAATCCTCTAATTGCGAATGGTAGAAGCTTTCCTTCACCACAAACGGCTTATGCTAATGGCGGAATGGCCAATGTAACAAAAGAGGCTAGTGAAGTCGGAACTATTCTAAAAAATCTGGGCATCAATTGGAACTATGCACCAGTAGCTGACAGCACGCCTGATACTTCTAGTTTTATTTATGGCAGAACTTTTGGTCAAGATTACTTGGCAACTGCAAACTATATTACGAATGTGATCCCTGCATGGCAGAATGCTGGTGTTGCAGCAACGCTTAAACATTTTCCGGGTTACGGATCAGCGATTGATACGCATACGGATTTTGCAGTTGTTACAAAATCTAAGGCGGATTTTGAAAAAGAGGATTTGCTTCCCTTTAAATCCGGTATTACAGCAGGAGCAGATTCAGTAATGATTGCACATATCGTAATGCAAGCTGTTGACCCAGTATACCCAGCTTCATTATCACGAAAGGTCGTTACAGACTTGTTGCGTAATGAACTTGGTTATAATGGCTTAATCATTACCGATGCATTGGAAATGGGAGCTATCAAGCAATTTGCTCAAGAACATGATCAAGTTCCTGTTGATGTTCTTGCTGTTGAAGCAGGAAATGATTGCATCATGAATAATGATTATGAAACCGCTATTCCACAGATTCATGCAGCAGTAACTAGCGGCACTATTAAGGAATCAGAAATCAATGAACACGTTTTCCGCATTCTAGATCTCAAACGCAAGTTAGGGCTGTTAACTAAAGCGCAACTTCAGCAAAAAAAGGTTCAGATTGACAATGTTTCCTACAGCAGTGACAACAAAAAGGCAACAGTTAGCGGCACAGTTGTTGATAGTGATTGGCAAGTTGGAGAACCGTTATCGGTTAAAGACTCAACTGGAAAGGTCATTATTACCGCAGACGTCGGGGCCGGTGGTAAGTTTACTTTCGATATTCCTACTAATTCCCAAGAACAAGTATTAACTCTGACCACTAATCTACCCAATATCGCTGATGCCAAAATAACTATTAAGGCTGTGAGTTCATCGAATACTAACAAAACTTTGCTAGAAAACTTGATTAAATCTGTTGAAAAATTAGCTAGCAATCAATATACTGTCAAGTCTTGGCAAGAGTTGCAAGCTAAACTAACTGAATCAAAATCAATTTTAAACAATGATAGTGCTACACAAGATCAAGTAGATGCTTCCGTTAATGCTTTGCAAAGTGCCCTTAAGCAATTAGTTTCTGCATCAAATAGCGAAAATAATAGTCAAAACTCTAATGATAGCAGTTCCCAAAGTTCATCTAACACTGGTGGACAAGCATCATCCAGTACTAGTAATGCTAATGAGACTAATATTGCTAGTAAGGATTTGTCAGGTACAAAGTCGGATAAAGGATCTAAGGACAATCACGGTTTTTTGCCAAGTACGGGTGAACGCGTGATGGCAGGAATTTCTGTTCTGGGGGTAATTTTAATAGCTTGCGTGACTGTATTATATATTCGAAAAAAAAGGGCATAACTTCTAATTATTGATTAGTAAAACTCATTAGAGGCCGCCAGAACTCACTTGGTTCTGGCAGTCTTTTTTTGGCTTTACGTCAACTGGTGTTGAAGCATAAATTTATCTTTGAGGCGGTTCTCCATTTGGGGAGCCGTCTTTGTCATGTTATGCCGTGATTTGGTAGATTCGTTTGAAGAAGTTCAGCTGATTCTTGAAGCCAAAACAGGATCGTTTGAGTGACTTGATGAGGCGGTTAACCCCTTCGATCGGACCGTTGGAATAAGGGCTGGTGACAGCGGCGAGAACAGCGATTTTGTGTCGCTTAAGCGTCGCGATCGTCATGTCCATTGCCGTACCGTTTGGCTCGTAAGTAGCTAACAGGTTTGCCAGTTCCGCGGGATGTTTCTTCACCATCAAAGCATCATGAAGCGCTAAGTAGGTCTCATAGGGTTGCTTGAGCTTGGGCTCAGTATCAAGTCCTAGATTGCAATAATAAAGTTACCACCTAGAAAGAGGCTTGCTCACTGCTTGAACTGGGGTTTGCCAACGGAGACATTTTCTAGGTTTGTTATTGATAAACGCTGTGGCTCGTTGAATATTGGCCTCTGAAACCTGATCAAACTGTGTTCCCTTCGGGAAATAGTAGCGAAGTTCTCGATTGAACCGTTCGTTCGTGCCCCGTTCATTCGGGTGATAGGCATGGCAAAAGTAAATCGGTATCCGATAGCGCTTTGTAAGCGCCTGATCGCAGGAAAACTCTTTACCGTGATCAACCGTCACTGATCGAACCGGACCCGGAAAGTCTACCATCAGTCTTGCAAATCCTTTGAGAACAGCATTTTGTGATAAGTTTTCAAGCTTAGTTGTCGCCATTAAACGTGTGACCCGATCGACAATGGTCAAAACAGCAGCCTTTGACCCGCGACCACCGCGAACTGTATCCATCTCTAAATGTCCTTTTTCGGTTCGCCGATTAGCTGACTCACTGCGCATCTCAATTGAGGTGCCTACTGCTTGATTATAGCGCGACCGAAGATCTTGTTTTCTTTTATGACGTTTACCGTGATCAAAGAGTTGGCTTGGCTGAAAATCGACTTGTCTTTGATAAATCCAGTGGTAAATCGTATGTGGCGCACAGTGAACGGCATAACCGACCATTTCAGGGGACCAACCTAGGTTTAGCTTCTCAGTTACCATCCGCTTCAACTTAGGCGTTAAAATCGAGTGCCGACCACAACGATGCCGACAAGTATCGGCATGATCCTGAGCTATAATGGCGCAGTAATCACCTTCAGGGCAACGGTGAAGCTCATGCCTAATAGAAATACGAGAGCGGCCTAAGGTCGCGGCGATGTATTGAATCGTGTGGTGTTGCATCAGTTCTATCTGAGATCGTTCAATTAAGGTTATAATGGCCATGGGACCTGTCCTTCTCTCTAGATGGTATGTTATGCAAACACCATTTTAGCAAGAACGGACAGGTCTTTTTTCACATTTTCTGGGTGGTAACTTTAATTATGCAATCTAGGCATCTTTTCATCTTTATCTGCGACCCTATTTAGGAGATCAGACAGATTCTTACGAAGATTTGTCGGTGTATATATCTCCATTGGAATTCCTCCCTGTATATATGTACATCATAGCGCACGCCAATGATAATCACGTTTCGTCTTTAATTTCGATAGGGTGTACCCTATTGTAACTAAAGTGAGAAGGGAGTATTATTAGTTACATATAAGTGACCCGGAGGCGACCTAGAATTGGCTAAAATCGGTTATGCGCGTGTTAGTACGCGTGATCAAAATCTTGCACGTCAAATTGAACAGCTACATGATGCCGGTGTTAATAAAATCTTTCAAGAGAAGCTTTCAGGTAAAAATGCCGATCGTCCTCAACTAAAAGCAATGTTAGACTATATTCGTGATGATGATGAAGTAGTGGTATTGAGCCTTGATCGACTTGGTCGCAATTCTCATGATTTGACTGACATCATCGAAACCATTCGGCATCGTGGAGCTCAATTGAATGTTCTAAATCTGCCTAGCTTTGCAAGTATTGAAGATCCTAACCTTCGTAACTTGATTACGACAATTATTGTCGAACTATATAAGTATATTGCTCAAGAAGAGCGCGAAACTATTAAGATACGGCAACAACAAGGCATCGAGATTGCCAAACGCCAGGGCAAATATAAGGGTAAAATTCGCGAGTATGGGCCTCATTCACCTAATCGTCAAAAACGCTATATTTATAAAGAAGCCTGTCGCCTTTTAAATAGGAAGAAAGACGGAGATGAAACTCTGACCAAGCGACAAATTGCTCGCATGTTAGGTATTGCACCAGTAACCTTATATCGCATCGAAAAGTATCAGGCAGAAGATCTAGCAAATGTTCCCCGTAGTGAGAGGTAAACATCATGATAGATTTAAGGGGCAAACGAATTCTCTTTACCGGCCGTTTGCGATCTTTTCGTCGTTTCCAGGCACAACAGTTAGCAACTATTCTAGGAGCAAAACCTGTCAACGGGATTGACAAAAATGTCGATATCCTTGTGGTTGGTATTATTAGCAAACCCTATGATCAACTACTTACCACTCAAAAGTTAACGTATGCTAGAACCTATGGCATTCCAAAGATTGACGAATTAGCCTTTATTTCATGGTGCCAATGGCGATTAGATCAATTGAAAGCAACTCTTTAAGCGCCTTCTTATCAAACGGGGGGATTAGTATGCAAAAGCGTATCGATTTAGCCAATCAAACGTTTGGGCGACTCACAGTTATTAGCTTTTTTGGAAGCAGTTCTAATGGCAACGCGCTTTGGCTCTGTCAATGTCAATGTGGAAATAAATGTATTGTTGACAGTCAACGACTTCAAAAAGGATTCACTCGCAGTTGTGGGTGTTTGCGATCAGAAATAAGCAGATTAAACATAAAAGCTAATAACCAGACTAAAAATACATGGGCAATCCCAAGAATTTTCAACTAATCAATCGAACAAATTTAGTTGCTTCTACACTTAAACGGTCCAATAACAAATCTGGCGTTATTGGAGTTAGTTGGGATAAAACTGCTCAAAAGTGGGTCGCAAGGCTGTACTTTCAAGGCCATCTTGTCCTAAATCATGTATATGTTCATATGGAGGATGCCATCGCTGCTCGCAAGGCAGCAGAGAAAAGGTATATTGTACCTTTGCAAAAGCAATATAATCAAACACACCAAAAAAATCAATTAAATTGATTAGACAATCCGATCTGGAGAAAATGCCATTACCTGCACTTTCTATAGATTTATAGAAAAGCCGATTCATTATAAAATGGTTCAATTCCGTAATCATGCAACTGCCCTAAATACTAAGATCAGTTTGCAAGAAAAGAAGCCGTAGCGTGTGTTTGTGGCATCAAGACTTAATTCGACAAACTCCCAGGACAACAATTATTGGGATAGCGTCGTGAAATGGAAAAACGAGGTTATCATCCAGATCAGAAACAGTGTGATCCTCTGTATCAAGGCCAACATTGCCTAGCATACAAGCAACTAAGTCCTGTTGCACTCACAATGCCCATCTATCCTGAGTATGACCAAGGATATAAACACGTTTGCCTAACTAATCTAACAAGCAAAAGGATCTTGTTAACCTTTCAGCGATCCTAGTCTGCGGTGTTCATCTGGGGACATAGGATTGACAAAATAGGATATTGACAAAACAGAATATCGGCAATATACTTACTAAAAGTAATTGGAAAGCGTAATGTCGTGTTGATCGGAGAAAATTAAATGGTAAATCTTACAGAAGAAATGAAGAATATGTTAAAGAGTCAGCTCCCCTTCCTAGCAACAACAGGAATAGATGGCAAACCTCAAGTTGGTCCCAAGGGCTCACTACATGTCTTAGATGACTCACATTTAATCTACTTTGAGCACACCTTCAGGCAAGCCTATGATAATCTCTCGAGCAACCATTTGGCAGCGGTTGCGGTTGCTGATAGAGGCGCTCAACAGGGATTTCGCTTTGAGGGAACGGCTCATATTCATGAAACAGATGATTTTGCTAATCATATTTTAGATAAAACTAACATTTTTGACCGTTTTCCACGCGCTGGCGTAGTGGTTATTGATGTTGAACGAATCTATAAATTGGATAACACCTTAGAGGCTGGCATTCAAATCGCCTAGGGTTCTTAAAACAAATTCAACCGAGTAAGTCGAAGAACTTTTTAGTGTCCAAACTCATACAGTGCTTATTTCATGTTATTAAGTATTCATTAACAAGCAGTTTTGTTATACTTTGTTTAGAAGTGATGGAAGTACATCGAATTCTTAAGAAACCATAGCTTACTGTTAACGCCATTACTTCGAGCGTGTCGATTTTTGACACGCTTTTTTTGTGCCATTGGGTACAAATCATCCAATAAAAATTAAATATCAAAAAAGACGGCTTCCACTATGGAAAGTCATCTTTGATGAACCGGTTTTCTAATACTCATTCATGTTGCATCGTCCTACTTCAAAAGCTTGAAATATACAGGCATAGTGTTTAAATAAGCTGGTTGTTTTTAGTTTATTAAACTCAATATCAGTCTTAAAATATTGATCCTTTCCTCATTTAAATTAACCCAAAAGGATATTAAACAAATTTTAAGATCTTAATGATATTCTTTTAATTGAAAGCTTTTATCCCGAATTTTTTTGACATAAGCCTTGTACTTAGTCCGGCCAAGTGGCGTGACAATTGCGACTCGATAATGATTACCAGGCAGGCTGATGTCAGTCACCCCAGTTTGATCTGATTTAAAAGAATGTATATGTCGACCTCGTTTCACCACGACTTGTGTGGCTTCAGCCGGTACTTCCAGCAAATAATGCTTTCGGCCAAGCATCAAACTGCGCATTACGAAACCGATCAGGCCTAAAATGATCACCGCGCCTAAAAGTGCGACTATTAGCTTTAATTTGTTCCACCAAACCGCCCAACTTGAGGCCTCGTCATCTGCCTTAACGTAAGGAATTCGGCGACCCGTTATCAACAATCGATGAGAATTGATCATATAAGGCGTGCAGGTCATTAAGGTCACAAGATCCTGTCCCGGCACAATTCTTAGCTGCCGGGTATCACTTGGCTCAATAACCTGGCGCTTAAAGACTTGGTAAGCCAATTTATGATTGCCTATGCTAATAAAAAACTTGTCGCCTTTTTTTAACGCTGGTACTCGGGTAAAAAGTTCAGCGTTTGGCACACCACGATGCGCTGAAATGACAGCATGGGTATTTTTACCACCAGTTGGATAACTTGTACCATCCAATAAACAGGCGCCAAATTGTAGAAGCCAATCGCTTGTATGATCAAAAACCGGCAGACTAAGGCCAATTTTGGGAATCGTCAACTGAGCAACGGTCTGACGAGTCAAGATTTGTTGATTGCGTTTTGCCGCTGTTTTTGCGGTTCCTTGATCATTAACGGCATGATTAAAACTGGCAACGCCGGGCATTTGCTGACTTGCTGCCAACTGTTTATTTTTTTGCTGATAGTCGTGATATTCCCGCCGCAACACCATCTGATTCTTCCGCGCTTCTTGTTGTCGATACCTGTCGATGACTTGCTGATTTTGGTAAGAAACGTAAGCATCACTTGCAAATGGATAGCATAAAACACCAAAACCCGCTAAAAGAAGGCATCCAATCACAATATCAATCAAGCCTAAAGGTCGACGTGTTCGTTTTGTCACTCTGATTACCTCGCCATATCAAAACAAGAGCGCCATCGACGCTCTTGCTTGACTTATTTATCTTATTAACTTTTTAGAAACCATTGCGGCGCTTGCGATAGGCAACTGCTCCAAATGCAATTAAGGCAACGCCCAAAATCGCAAAAATGACTGTGCCAGTACCACCAGTGTGTGGCAGAATACCGCTTGGTGCGTCTAGAATGTCGCTAGACGAATTATCAGCTTTAAAGTCTGTATTGGCAGCAGCATCATAACCATCCGGCACGTTTGTTTCAACTGCCGTGTAAGTTGTGGTGTTATCAGCAAATCCATTTAAGCCAAACTTACCGCTCTTATCAGACGTGAAAACAGTAGCATCGCTTTCAGCAACCCACGTCAATCGATAGTTATTGGCCAATACATCGATAAATCCTTCGCCGATGCTGACGCTTTGACCATCTTTATCTGTCAACTTCAAAAACTTGCCATCACTATTGCTAATCTTAAAGCCGGCTCCTTCAAGCACTTCTTTAGTCTCAGCATCTTTCTTAACAAAAGTGCGCTCATAGGTGGTCTTTTGAACATTCTTTGGGTAGACATAGACATTCCCGTCGGCTGCTGCCTTGGCTGGTAAGGTTAACCAGAAATCGGCAGACGTGTTATAACCAGCTCGCGGATTGGTTTCATGGAAAAGATAGACAGCAGCACGAGTCTTACCGCTGGCATCTGTTGATTGGGTTGGCAATGCTTGGGTTAGTTGCCCCTCGTCATTAGTCGTTCCGGTTGCGGCAACCGGAGCACTATCAAAACCACCTTTATAATCCTTAGGCGATGCCCAATAATTGGCTGTCACGTTGTAAATGGTGAAATCAACGCCTTGTAAAGGCTTAGCACCATCGCCGGTCCAAATTTGATCAGTCGCACGATCAATGGCAGTAACATCTTTGTCAAACCCGTATTTAGTAAGGACAACGTTTTGTGTTGTCGTATCATTCGTATCCGCTTGAACCCGAGTGCCATTAAACCCGAGAACCATCAGTAATGTCATTAGGATTGTGCTGGTTAATGTCAGCACTTTCTTGGTAATTGTCTTTTTCATTCTTATCTCTCCCACTTATTAATTTTTTGTTTTTTTATGTTAAAAGCAAGTACTGTCGCGAAGATTATCAACCCGAGCATTGAAAGCCAAGCTGCAACTGTATCACCCGTTTGTGGCAACAATTGATGTGTTTTCTTTGGGACTTTTTTGGGGACGTCGGTGTGACGACTTACCATTTTGTTCTTAGGAAATAAATCAATGCGTGATTGATTCCCATGTTGAAGGTTGCTTGACATGACAACCACAAGATTCTGACTGGCTTCAATATTCTTAGGTGCCGCCGTTTCTTTAAAAAGATAAACCGCAGCATGCTGCCCCTGTCGGAGTGGTAAATCGCCAAAGTACGCTTCTCCCTGACCAGCCGTCACAACCTGTGCGATAAGGCTGGAGCTAGCAGGCTGATAGCTATCTTGACTCAACGTCGTTTGTGCTGCTTCAATCGCACCGCCATTTTTGGAGACAAGCTGCCAAAAGTCAGCGGTCACGTCATAAACTGTGAACGTCACACCGTTTAACGGCTCATCTGCCTGCGAAAAGTCGGGTTTTGTTGTCCCGTTATTTGCTTGTTGAGTTGGCAAGGTATCTTTAAACAACAGCTTATGCAACACAACATCAACAGTGGTCGGCACAGTTGCCGCCTGTGTCTGCTGCAACGTTGTCGTTGCCAAACTGACTAGTAGTGCCAAGCAAAAGGTCAAAATCACTAACGGACGGAAGGATTTAGTCATGTTGCTTCACCACCCGTCGCTTTATCAAAACAACCAGTAATAAAAGGAACGCTGCGCTGATCAATCCCAGTGCGATACCAAGCAATCGCTGATAGCCCTGACCACCTGTATGTGGCAAAATTGCAAGTGGCTGATTAATCGCCTGCAAAGTGATCGTGCTGCCATCAATCGCTAATGTGTATCCGTTCTTACTTTCGCCCGGCTTCAATGCCTCACCGTCAATCGTGACGGTTGCCTCTTTACCAGTCGTAGCTACCTGAATGGCAATCTTGGCAGGATTGCTTTGATAGCCATCTGGTGCTTTTGTTTCTGACATCGTATAGGTACCATCTGCAACTAATTTTGTCGCAAACGCTTGTCCCTCAGATGTCGCCGATGATGTTATCGTCTCAGCTTCGCCAGCACTTGGTTGCAGGGTGAACGCTGCACCTGCAAGATATTGGCTTTGATTATCCTGTTTGATGACCCGCAAAGTCATGGATGGCTTTGGTTCATCATATTTCGTTAGCGTCAGAATTTGCTGGTGATCCCCGGTCACCGTAAAATCATCTGACTTATCACCAACAGGATTCAAAGTCTGCTGGCCATTAATAACACTCCCTGATGTCACATTGTCCTTTGTGCCATGGTATTGCCATTGCCCATCAGACGTTAGCTGAAAAAGATACGTTGTCCCATCAAGTTGATAACCTGTAGGTGCTGCAGCTTCCTGAATACCGTAATACCCCGGCGCTAGTGCCTGCAGATCCGTTGACGTGATGGCGTTGGTTTTGGATGCCTGCTGAAAACTGTTATCGCTGTACTGGGTTAAGTTAAACTGCATGGCCTTCAACTGATCTGCTGATAAATCAGTACCATCGGTTGTTTTTTTCTGAAATTGAAAACCATACTGCTGATTTGTCAAAGTCAACGTTGCTGTTTGCTGATCCATATTTTGAGAACTGATAAACGAACTCAAATCAATTCCCGAGGCATCTTCACTCTTAACGACATATGAAAAACTTTGACCCTGATTGTTATACGCAGGTGCCGTAAAGCTAGCTTTCCAGTTATCAGCTTTTTTAAGGACTAAGGTCTGTTGCCAATTTGGATCAAGCGAACCGTCAGCCACTTTTCGCTGCACCGTGACGTTGAGCGTATCCGGTAACGATTGATTGCTTAACTGGCGCCATTGCTTCTGCACATAAACTGTAGTTGCTGGTGCCCTGCCTGAAGGAATCCCAAAGTCAACAGCGGCAGCGCCCGCTTTTGGTGTCAACAATGTTTCACCATTCATTTGGTACCAAAAATCGGGCTTGAAGCCAGCATCCTCTGTTTTGATCCGTACTTGATAATGGATTTGAACTTCCTGATCCTGACCCAAGTTCATGTGATTCACCGTCAATTGACCATCTTGGATCGCCGCACTTGGCAACTCACTTGCTGGCACAGTTTGCTTGCCGACACTCGTAACGGTCGCCTGGTTGTTCGCATATTGAAATTGCGTACCAATCGGGTCTGTGATCGTGCCATCGGTGACAGTATTAAAATTTTTGATAATATCCTTTGCCTGATTGTTCAAATAAGCCTCAACGGCATCGGCACTATCAGCATCTTCGTATAAATCCGGTGAATTGGTAATAAGTTGCATGTTTTGGCGTATTTCTTCTTTTGTCATGTAGTGGCCGTCGTCAGCCAGTTGAATGCCTAAAGCGTGCACCTCATTACCGCTATCTTTTGCCTTCTTAGCCTCACCTAATGTTGCGGGCCAAGTATCATATATACGATCACCTGAACTATCGGTGTATGGCCATCGAAGTCGTGCGGTGTTCCCTGGTTCATCTCTGCTGGATCCAAAATTAGTGCCATACAATGTGTCATTTATCCACTCTGAATTTATCACCTTGTTAGAAAAAGTCGGCACGCCATCAGTTAACAAAATCATCATTTTTTTATTGCCACTGGTGTCCTCATTCAGCATGGCTGATCCTTGCCGCAAACCAATCTGCGTATACGTACCCCCTTGAAACCTTGGACTCAATGCACCATTCATCGCTTGTTGCTGGCTGGCATTACCTGCTTTGCCTAATTTGACACTAATATAACCCGATTTGCCACCGATATAACCAGGACTAGAAAACCCAATTAAACCAACATTGACGTAATTACCCAGACCGGCGTTTTGAATAGAAGTCAAGAAATTCTTAACGCCAGTACGAACAGCACCAGCTCGATTCGTGCCACTGCTGTTTGACTCCATTGACCCAGACATATCAACAACTAAGACAATATCTACAGGCTTGACATTTTGCTGTGTATTGCCTTTGACATTCAAATAAACGTCGTACAATCCAGGGGTATTCGTCTCTTTAGCATATTTTCGAATCTGATAATCCGGATTATTGGGATCACCAAATTTCAGGTAAGAATTCGTGGTATTAGTCGCATCACCATCCCATGTTGTATTGTTATCCCACCCTGAAACTTGATCCCCGCCACGTTGATTGATTACATTTTGTTGTCCCGTGACCTGCCACGAATTTGTTGGATAGGTACCATTAGCATCGGTTTGATAGGTTGGGCGAATGTTAGCAGCGGCTGTCACAACTGAACTGTCACTTGTCACTAAGCCTGTTAACATACTCATCAAAATCAATAAGACCGCGAACAAATGCCCATTTCTCGCCACTTTAGCTGTCATCTTCGTCACATTTTCATCCTCCTCTCAAGTGAAATTTTAAACACTGACAGTGCAATCATTCATGCGCTTACAACTCGAAAGTTTTGAGCTATAGACTGCACAAATCAAATATACAACAATTAAATTATAATTGATAGTCAATAGGTAGATTGCAAATTTAATCCGAATTTTTGGACAAATTTGTCAGCATAACCTGATACGGTGTTTGCCAGTCGAGTATTTTAAGCGGTCGCTGGTTAATTTGGAGTAACGTCGTCGTTAAATCTTGAGCACTAATGTGCTCAAAACGAGTCCCTTTAGGATAAAAATAACGTAAATTCCGATTAAAGCGTTCATTACTACCACGTTCAGCTGGAGTATAAGCATGGCAGTAATAGGTCTTAATACTATATTGTGATTCAAGTGATACTAGCCCACTAAACTCAGTGCCACGGTCCACAGTAAAGCTGTGCACCGGACCATTAAAAGTGGTTAGGAACTTAGTTAGTGCTTCATTAACAGTCGCTGTCGTCCGATCTTTTAACCGGTATGCCCAAAGGAACCGTGATTTTCGATCGATTAAAGTTAATAAAACTGCCTTACTATGCCCACGAGGACCAACGACTGTATCTAGTTCAAAATCGCCGATGCGATTACGTTGATTAATCATCATGGGACGCTGTTCAATTGATCGCCCCAAAGATTGATTATATTTGGATCGTTGGTCAACGTTACGCCGTTGGCGTACGCCATGTTCAGGTAGATCATTCAAGGAAAAACCAATTCTCCCCTGATTTAGCCAATTATAAATAGATTTAGTAGCTAGTTTAAATTCGTGAGCAATCATTCCTGGTGACCAGCTTAGACGTAAATGGTTGAGAATTTTTTGCTTTAACTCATCGCTCAGCTTAGTTTTCCGACCACATCGTGATCGCTTGTATTCGGCATCTGTTTGTGCTAATTCAGCCTGATAAGGTTGACATCGAGATAATTCATAAGAAATTGTTGACGGTGATCGGTTCAGCCGAACGCCCATTTGGATATTGGACAGCCCTAGTTCACAAAAGGTTTCGATTTTAATTCGTTCGGAATAGGTTATACTAGACAAAAGATCAGCTCCTAAAAGATGGGTTTGTGGTAAACACCATTTTAAAGGAAGCTGATCTTTTTTGTCCGAACAGCGTTCGGATTAATTTTACAATCTACCTAATTATAAACTTTGAATTTTTTTCGATATCTGATGAAGGTTGTCCTTTTAATACCCGTATTACGGGCGACGTCCACATCACTCATGCCCGCTTGGTAAAGCGTAAAGGCATGTTGTAAGCGGGGATCATCTTCGGCATATTGGGGCTTTCGCCCATGATATTTACCCTTCTGTTTGGCCAGAGCAATTCCTTGTTGCTGACGTTCAATGATTCGCTTACGCTCACTTTCGGCCTGATACTTATATAGTTCTGTAATGAGATTAGTCATCAGTTGACGTAAGTTATGATCAGCAATCCCAGTCATGGACGGCAAATTTAACACATCTAGGGTGGCGCCTTTATTTTGAATGGTGTTCATAATCTGAGTTAAGTCCTGATTGTTTCTGCCTAAACGATCTAGTTCAGTGACCATGACAATATCACCTTCGCGGATATAAGCCAGAAGTTTTTGCAGTTCTGGTCGATTAGTATTAGCTCCACTTAGTTTATCCGTGAATAGTTTGTCAACGCCTTTTAAGGCAGCTAACTGCCGATCTAAATGCTGCTCTTTAGAGCTCACGCGAGCATAACCTATTTTAGCCATTTTCAGCACTTCCTTTTGGACAGTTCTAATGAACATTTATAATCACCAGTATAGCACTAAGCTGAAAATGGCCATTAGGGTATACCCTAGTGGCCTTTTTGATTTCTATTTTTCAAGTGTAACTTCAAGAAACTTATTTTGTTTTGTTGATGGAATTGGAGTTTAGATTATTTTTTAATTTTTCCATATCCAAGTCTTTGCCTATAGGGTCCTGATAATCAATCTTTAAGCCAAACACCTTTATTTTTCCGGCTATAGTTTGATGCATAAAGTACATATAGACTGGCTTTCTATTAACAAAGTTCTTTAATGCCCTACGATTGTCACTTAGTCTCTGGTCAATATGATTCAGAAATTCTTTCCTGTCAATAACGATGGGGCGTACTTCATGACTTTTGATTGAAAAAAAATTGAGCTTTTGGCGTTCTTTATCATCTTGAATATCTATCATTTGGTCATAAGGAAATATTTTGTCAGCATATTTAGTATGTTTAATCAACCAGGGTAGCAACATCTTTCTATAACAGTAGTTCTTTTTTGTTGTAACTAATATTCCCATGAAACGAGAGGACTCGGTTCCAAGGCTGTCATTATATACTGTAATAGTGGTTTTAAAATCATGCGTAGGAGATGAATATTCGAATTGTTGAAGTAACTTTTTATGATTATTTCTTGTAAAAGCCAATAAGGCCACACCGAATGATAACCAACCAACTGATATATGAGTGCTAGTCCAGTGTAGAACAGCAAAAACTAATTTCCATGCCTGGCCTATAAAAATCGTTATATTTTCCCACATTATAAAATCTTCTTTCAAATTTATTTTCATTATTATGAAGCTTATCTAGTGCTCAATTATTCTATGTCAAGAATATTGTAAAACCTCCTTTCAGAATCCGTCTACGTTCTATTAGTAATATAAGGATTAACCTTAGAATTAATCTTTTTAAATTGGTTCTCACTAGTAATATAGCGATCAAGCGAATTTGTTTTAAAGCTTGGATTGGATGTAAGCTGAGCTGACATATTTTGTGACAGATTAATAGAATTTCCCAGCAATTTATCATTTTATTTCTTAAAAATCCTTGACACTTCCACTGGGATTATGTATGTTTATGGCAACAAAAAATTTCGGAGGTGTCACTATGACTCAATCAATGTTTAATGCGATTAATTGTTGCTGTCGAACAACGCGTTTTTGGCGATGTTCGGCCTGTTAGCATTGACATTTTTTGAGGAATAATGACCTTAAAGAAGTTCAATGTCCACTTGGCTGGAATTGAACTAAGGGCGCGAGAATTCTGATTTTTCAGAGTTTCGCGCCCTTTTTCTATTCACTGCAGCCAACCGGCCATTTAACATCGCCAAAGATCGTCTTTCCTGAATCGCAGTCTAACAGCTAAAACAACTATTCAGAAAGGATCTTACCATGCTTATTCAATCCGTTTCCCAACTCATTGGCCATACCCCGATGATCGACCTACAAATTAACGTTCCTCACCACAGTCATATTTACGCCAAACTTGAAATGTTTAATCCCGGCGGTAGCATCAAGGACCGCTTGGGTCAGTACATGATTCAAGACGCCATCGACCACGGTAAAGTGACTGAAGGAAAAACCACCATTATTGAACCCACCGCCGGCAATACCGGCATTGGGGTGGCCCTGGCCGCCCAACAGCACCGCTTGCCAACTATCCTCGTCGTCCCTGAAAAGTTTAGTTTTGAAAAACAACAGCTGATGAAGGCTCTCGGGGCGACTCTCATCAACACGCCGAGCGACCAAGGAATCAAAGGCGCCATCCAAAAAGCGCGCGAGTTGGCAGCGAAGACCCCAAACAGTTTTGTGCCGATGCAGTTTGAAAATCCGGCTAATCCAGCGACTTATTACCACACCTTGGCGCCGGAGTTAGTAGCAGACGTCCCTGCTCAAATTAACGCGTTCGTTGCTGGCGCGGGCAGTGGCGGGACATTTGCCGGCATCGCCCGATATCTGAAAGAACAGAATTCAGCAACCCGGACCGTCGTCGTTGAACCCGAAGGCTCCATTCTAAATGGTGGCCCGGCTCATCTTCACAAAACGGAAGGGATTGGTGTCGAATTTATTCCGCCCTTCTTCAAAGACGTCCAAATTGATGAAACCCTCACCATTTCTGACAACGACGCGTTTGATCAGGTTAAACAAATGGCCAAAACACAAGGGCTCTTCATTGGCAGTTCCAGCGGGGCCGCGTTAGCAGCTAGTCTTAAAGTAGCCAATGAATTGCCAGAAAACAGTTCAATCGTCACAGTTTTTCCAGACAGCAGCGAGCGTTACATGAGTGAAAACATTTACAACTAATCAACTTAAATCTAACAACTAAAAAAGTGAGGTCAATGATTATGGAATTTGATACAAAATTAATTCACGGTGGCATCAGCGAAGACAAATACACAGGCGCAACATCAGTCCCAATCTATATGGCATCCACCTTTCATCAACAGAAGATTGGTGAAAACGAATACGAATATTCCCGTTCGGGTAACCCCACCCGGGAAGCGGTTGAAAAATTAATTGCCGATTTGGAAGACGGCACCGCTGGCTTTGCGTTTGCTTCCGGTTCGGCGGCCATCGATACGGTGTTCTCACTATTTTCTGCCGGCGATCATTTCGTCATTGGCAATGACGTCTACGGTGGGACTTTCCGCTTGATTGACGCGGTTTTAAAACGATTCGGCATGACGTTTACCGTCGTTGATACCCGCGACCTGCAAGCCGTTAAAGCCGCCATCACCCCCGCCACAAAGGCCATTTATTTGGAAACCCCGACCAATCCACTGCTGCGGGTAACCGATATCGCTGCCGTCGCTAAAATTGCTAAGGACCGTGGTATTTTAAGCATTATCGACAACACTTTCTCATCGCCATACGTTCAACGGCCCTTAGACCTTGGCGTGGATATCGTTTTGCACAGTGCTTCTAAGTACCTTGGTGGCCATAGTGATCTGGTTGCCGGCCTGGTAGTCACTAAGGATCAAGCCCTTGGCGAAAAAATTGGGTACCTGCAAAATGCCATCGGCGGCATCTTGGCACCCCAGGAGAGCTGGTTATTGCAACGGGGAATGAAGACCCTCTCACTTAGAATGCGGGCTCATTTGGCCAATGCGGAAGCAATCTTCAATTATTTGAAAAATCAGCCGCTGGTCAGCAAAATTTACTATCCTGGCGATCCTAACAATCCGGATTACGAAGTTGCTCAGAAACAGATGCACGGATTTGGCGCAATGATCTCGTTCGAATTACAAGCCGGTCTGGATCCCAAACAATTTGTCGAACAACTCCAAGTTATCACCCTGGCCGAAAGTCTGGGCGCTCTTGAAAGTCTCATCGAAATTCCAGCCTTGATGACTCACGGTTCAATCCCCCATAACATCCGGCTTAAAAACGGCATCAAGGACGAACTAATCCGCCTGTCAGTCGGCGTTGAGGATCAAAAAGACCTATTAGCCGACCTGGAACGTGGATTCGATCAACTAAAGGGGAGCCATCAAGATGTTTCAAACAGCAAGGTCCATTCTCAAGCGTGATCCGGCCGCTCATAGTCTGCTTCAGGTGATTCTAACGTATCCCGGGGTTCGGGCACTGTTCTGGTATCGGATTGCTCACTTCTTTGCCAGTCATCAACGATTCGTCATAGCTGGCTTAATTAGCCAACACGCCGCTAAAGTTACTGGAATTACAATTGCCCCCGAAGCAACCATCGGCAAACGCGTTTTCATCGATCACGGGGTGGGAACTGTTATTGGCGCAACCGCCATCATCGAAGACGACGTCACCATTCTTCATGGTGTGACATTTGGCACGCGGCGTATGACGGATAAGGGCCGGCGCCACCCTCACGTCAGAAAGGGTGCTTTCATTGGCGCCAATGCCCAGATACTGGGGCCAATCGAGATTGGGCCATACAGCAAGGTTGGCGCCGGTGCCGTTGTGCTGGTAAATGTTCCTAGCCATTTGACCGTCGTTGGCAATCCGGCTACGATTGCCCCACATCCGATTTCAAAAGTCGTTTCCGTTTCCTTTAATCATCAGGTAACAAGATCAAAATAAGGACGATAAAAGGTCATTGACAACCAAATTGCCAATGACCTTTTACATAGTTACTGAAACTTGAAAGCTAATAATCACGCCAAAGGCGTATGGTTATTAGCTTTCAAGTTTCAGATACTGTTTAAGAACCTGTCTAGTATCTGCTGAATCTGGTAGAATTGTGGAAAACCGACTG
>ERZ1036455.126-NODE-126-length-35182-cov-4.291371_pt1 | contig 35182 bp, 26 predicted proteins | sample MGYA00514228_ERZ1036455 | MGnify/ENA primary metagenome ERZ1036455 (study PRJEB33795, sample SAMN09464920) | human gut metagenome | host: Homo sapiens | place: USA: Stanford, California | collected 2016-07 | study: EMG produced TPA metagenomics assembly of the... | reverse complement strand
CTACGCATATGGGGTAGAGATTCCAGGTTTGTGCGGCGGAAATATCGTTGGTTGAAAGGTTTGAGACCACAAGGAAGTGGACCCGGAGGTAGCCAAAGGTCTGCAAGAAACCAATGACAAGTGCCCATGCGGCAGCAATAAACATGCCAATGGAATTGCGCTCACAGTTGATAGAAATCATGGCTAGAAGAATGGTCGAAAAAGCCATGCCAATCATGCCCTCGACCGAGGCCAAAGGGACGCCAATCGCAGCTCGCGCCTGAAGATCTGCGAGCGACATTCCCATGAGGACCAGGGCAAGGGGCGCAAAGATGACAGCGAAGATCGCTGGACGCAAGATAGCGCCGACCGGGAGGGACAATCTGGACATATATCAAGTATGCCGGTACTAGCTGGGAATTGAGCGGCGTGCCCAATAGCCGATGCCTATTCCTCCTGCCAAAGCAATGGGGATCATTGCACGTGCAAGGCGGGCGCGCTTTCGACCCCGGATTCGCACTGTTCGTGTAAAGGACAGAGTCGGCCATTCGCGCTCGCGTGCGACCGCTGCAAGCGCTCGATCGGGGTTCACTGCCCTTGGGTTTCCCACTAATTCGAGCATCGGCAGGTCAGAGATGGAATCGCTGTACGCAAAAGACTCATTCAAGTCCCAGCCGCGCTCGCTGGCCAGAGCTGCGCAGGCCTGGGCTTTTCCTTCCCCGTGGTTGAAATGGGTGATGGTTCCGTCGGCCAAGCCGTCCTGACCCTGCCCGACGATCGTGGATAAAGCATCGGGGATCGAAAGCAGGTGCGCGATGGGGCGAACGATCTCTAGCGGTGAGGCAGATGCGATGACAACGTGGTGACCCAGGAGTCGATGGTGATCGATCAGTGCCAATGCTTCCCTGTAACACAGAGGTGCAATCGTTGAATTTGTCACGTTATTGACGATTTTTTCAACGTGCTGTGGATCCCAGCCTCGAGTGAGCTCCCCCAAGGCATGCATCATCGAGCGCATTCGTTCATCATCAGCACCCGTGAAGAGGTAGGGAAGTTGGACAAGGGTTGCCCGTAGGGAATCCCAGCGGCTCATGACTCCCGCGTGAACCAGCGGGCTGCTCAGCGCCATTGCCGAGGCCGTGGCCAAGATGGTCTTGTCAAGATCGAAAAAGGCCGCGATACGGGTATCACCTTCTAGGTGTTGGTTAGCGCCGGGCAGGGTTGGCTTTGGAATTCCTGTGTTGTCATTGAGGATGCTCATCGTTGACACCTTGGCTTAATGCGGAAACAGCAGTGTTATCCACAGGGGTGGGATTGGCTCTAGTTTTCCACAGATTCCGCGGACGTGGTGGTATTGCGCGAAAAGAAAATTCACGCTTGCACCATGAAGAGCGAAGGTTACGTTGCATTTTGGGCACTTTCTCAAGGTGCTGAGCAATCATTGCGTGCGGTCTGTGCTCTGTTGGGGATTAATACTCGCGAGTGCCACCCAGAAGAATGTGAGCACACAGAATTCCATGTTGAGGAAGTGATCTGCGCTGTCCTTGGTAGGAGCGAAGATCGAGCCCGGTGGGAGCACCGCGGAATCCACGTGTTGGTGATTGGCGATTCGCTGCGTCTTCCAGGTTGTGAGAAGGCGATCGGGCAGTTGATCCTTGCTGATCATGCGCGTCGGCAGGCTACGGTATCGCCGCATTCTTCCCACCTTTGTGTGGGAATCGCAGGTTGGAGCGGGGGAGTAGGGGTCTCTGCTCTTGCCTGGGATCTGTGCGTGGACACGGGAAGTGTTTTGGTGAATTGCTCGGGACCTGGACCCGCACGAGGCCGTGGCGGACACATCATTGTTCCCGAGGATGGGCAGGTGGCTTGGTCGCGCTTGAGTAGAGGCGAGCGTTATTTCCTTCCCTCGATCGCGAATAGTCTTCCCTGCGCTCAGGGAGTGTCTTTTATTGGCGGAGATTCACGCGGCTATGCCGATTCTGATGACTCGCGACTCCCGGGGCTTCTTGCCGCTTTGCGTGAAACTCGTAGTGTGGTGTGTGATCTGGGGAAATGGGGAGCAAGGTGTGAACAGACTGCGAGGAATTTTGATGCGCTCATTCTTATAGGTCTGGGAGATGCTGTTGGAGCTGCGCGTCTGTGTGCTCTCAGTGCGTCATTTCCATTTCCGTGTCGAAGTTTTCTCTTAATCGCGCCACCTCCACGTGGTGGATTCTTTTCACGAACTCCACTTAGTGGACAAATCTCGTCGACTCAAATCTCTCAAATTACCCACACCAAAGGAATGGGGGTGCATCCAGCGGGGATGAGGCCTCGGCAGGGGCGGAAAGGAAGACGTGCCCGCTTGCGACTGTGGGAGCAGATTGTGGAGCGCACGCAATGAGTCTGATCGACGATTGCCTTGTAGCAGCGCATTCGGGAAAGGATGACGACCAAGCCGCGATACCTATCAAAGCTGTTGGGATGGGAATCGATGAGCTTGGTACGCATTTGGAAGAACTCGAAGCTCGCTTCAATGGCTTGGGAAAGATCTTGGCTCCCTTGATTCACCTTCCCGGAATAACAGATATTTTGGTGAATTCCAGGCAGGTGTGGACCGATTGCGGGCAGGGGGTTGAGCCGGCTGGATGCTCTTTTGACAGTGAAGAAGAAGTACGTGAACTAGCCGTCACAATGGCAGGAATCTGCGGAAAGCGTTTAGATGATGCGGCTCCGATCGTCGATGGAGTCTTACCCATGGGGATTCGTCTTCACGCGGTTATCCCACCACTTTCTGGTGGGGGAACTCTGATTTCCCTGAGGATTCCGGCAAGAAATGGGCTCAGCATTGAGCAGATGCGTGCGATGGGAAGTATAGACAACACCTCATATCAGGTGTTGATGCGTGCCCTTGATATGCGCTGCAACATCCTCATTTCTGGTGCGACAGGGAGTGGGAAAACCACTCTGCTTGCTGCACTTTTGGGCACCTTGCCCGACAGTCAAAGACTGATCTGCATCGAGGAAATGAGCGAGCTCAATCCTCAACATCCCCATGTTGTTCACCTTCAGGCCAGACAGGCTAATGCTCAGGGACGCGGGGAAGTGACTCTTTCGGAACTGGTTCGAGCTGCCATGCGAATGAGGCCGGATCGCATCGTTTTAGGGGAATGTAGAGGTATCGAAGTTCGCGACATTATGACGGCTTTGAATACCGGGCACCGCGGAAGTTTTGCCACGATTCACGCGAATACCCCCGCAGAAGTTCCCGCCCGACTTGCAGCGCTGGGAGCGCTCGCGGGAATGGATGCTCGGGCAACGGATCTGCAGGCAAAGGCGGCATTTCAGCTAGTTGTCCATATGGAGCGTGTTGCTCATGGTCCAAAGCGTGGCACCCGCCAGCTGACTCAGATTGGGATTTTTGGGATGGAAGATGGGGTACTTGCGTGTACCTGTGCCTATCGATGTGATTGCCGAGGCCGTGGGAAGCCCGGACCCGCGTGGGAAGGACTGCGCGCATTGCTCACTGAGGACCCCTGATGCAGGCCAGGACATTTCGTCGTGTTCTGATGTGGGATCCGCATCCATTGACGCGTGGGCAGCAGCGATTCTGGTCGAATCTACAACGCGTGCAGACTCTTTCGTGGAGGGTAAGTACTTCATATTCCGGGATTAGTGAAGCGGCTCAATCTCTGCGAAAAGTCAGTGCTTTGGTTCGTGCCGGGTTGCCCGCGCGTGATGCATGGCTGCAAGTGGGAGAGGGAGAAGAAGGAGTGCCCTATGGGGTTGCTTCCATTGTTCTCAAACAGGCTGGAGAGCACGCGCGTATGGTTACTGCAGCCTGCGCCGTCTCCTATGAATTAGGTGCTCCTTTGTCAGCAGTTTTGGATGCTTTGGCACAAAACTTCGATGATATTGAGAGCATTCAAAAGGCGCGGCGAGTTGCTGGGGCAGGCCCCGCCCTATCCGCAAAGATCCTCAACTTACTGCCACTGCTGGCACTGGTCGCGGTATTCATCATGGGGATTAACCCATTTCCTGTGCTTGTTGACGGGGGAGTGGGTTCGATGTGCGCACTCATCGGGCTGTCATTCTTGGGAGCGGGTCGATGGGTCTCACTTCGTCTGATACGTCGATCGTCACGTCAATGGGAGGAGAGCGCTCAGGAAGATATCGCAATCATCTCTGAGCTGGTAATCGCTGCATTGGATTCTGGAGTCTCCATTCCTCGAGCTTTGGAGTGCATTGGACGATCAGCGCGAATTGAAGAGCTGGTGAGAGTCGCCAGTTGTTTGACTCTTGGTGTGAGATGGAATCGCGCCTGGGAGGGATGCAGTGAGGGGATAACAAGGATTGCCGAGGTGCTACGAGAAGCATGGGTGCGTGGAGCATCAGTTGATCATCAGTTGCATGCCTTAGCGGAAGCGAGCAGAGATCAAAGACTTAGTGATGCGCGTGCTGGAGCAGAGGAATTGGGAGTGAAATTGGTTGTGCCCTTAGGACTACTGATGTTGCCAGCCTTCATCTTCCTAGGGGTTGCACCGGTACTTCTGACAATGGCTCGAAATAGCTTCTAAGAAATCCTGCGAATGCTATCCACAGTTTCTGTGTGCCGACGATTCATCCACAATTTTCGAGGCTGCGAAGATTTACGAGAGCTTCTTAGCGCACTCTCAAGACATGGGAACGAAGAGAAAGGAAAGGCCCATGTCGACGGAAGAAACACTTCACGACGATCGTGATCCCAAGAGTGAAATGATGACAGATCCAGAAGAAGGATCGACAACGGTCGAATATGCGATTGGGGCATTAGCAACAGCGGGTTTCGCCGGTTTGCTCTTAGTGGTTTTAAAGTCCGCTGTCGTTCAATCTGCCCTTGAACAGCTCATTAGCTCTGCATTGAGTATTTCATGAAACTGAGGTGCGGCCGCTCAATGCCGTCATCCGAAACGCATTCGGATGACGGCATGGTCAGCGTTGAAATTGCTCTGGGAACCTTCTCGGTAGTCATCATGATTGCACTTGTGCTCTCGGTCTTCGCTGCTGCTATGACCACCCAGAATCTGTGTACTGCGCTTTCGGCGGGCATTCGCGAAAGTGCTCGTGGAGGGAACGGGCAGGAAACTGCGCAAGTGATGTCCACTCGAATATCAGGGGCTCATTTTGAGTTCTCCGCAGACGAAAGGTGGGTCTACGGAAAGGCGCAAGCTCCCTATAGAGGCCCCGCGGGAATGATCGGTTTGAACGCGCAGTGCAGGTATCAGATGTTGCGCGAAAGCACCGTGGTTGGCGGTGATTGACAATGGGCGAGAAAACGGATTCGGATGAAGGGTCCGGGACAATCATGGTGGTTGGAGTTCTGGCTGCCCTAGCCGTTCTTGCCTGCAGCGCACTGGCGTATATTGCTCTTCTTGCGGCGGGGAATCGAGCCCAGAATATTGCGGATCTCAGTGCCTTGGCGGGAGCAGATGTTTCCGCAACGGCTCAGTGGGAATCGGTTGAGGAAAAAGCCTGTCGTGCAGCAAATGAGGTTGCTCAAGAAAATGGAGCAATGCTGAGCTCATGTCACTGCGAAAGTGTCGACACGATCGTCACGGTGCGTGTGAGCAGTGGGTGGGGATGGAATGTCTTCCGCTCGGCTCGAGCGGGAGTTGATAATGAAAGTGCTTTAGATGCACTTGAGGGGCCTGCCCCCCGGCTGGCCCCTCAAGCATCCCATCAACACAGTGCGAGTTTCCCGAAAAGTCTTTCGGTGTGGCATCCCCACTTAAGCGGGGTCCAACTCTCGATGACTTAAATATAGGAAGTCATACTGTGTGGATACTATTTTGTATCTGGAAGTTTTCTGGGAATTTCTTCGAAAGGCGAATGCTCGACGAGGAAGCTCAAGAGGAGCTCTGCACCGGACTTTGAGAGCGGTTCATTCCCGTTTCCACACTTCGGAGACTGGACACACCGGGGGCATCCGTCATGGCATTGGCACTCGGAAACAGCCTGACAGGTGCGTTCCATCCAAACACGTGCGTGGGCGAAACCGTAATGCGCATAGCCCGCTCCACCCGGATAAGCATCGTGAACAAAAACAGTTGGTAAATCGGTATCGGTGTGGAGATTTGTCGAAAGCCCACCTAAATCCCAACGGTCGCAATTTGCCAGTAGGGGAAGAAGAGCAATCGAGGCATGCTCTGCTGCGTGGAGCGTCCCTAAGACATCGCCTTTATCGATCCCGATCGCTGCCATTGTTGCTGGACTCAAGGTGTACCAGCAGGCCTGGGTGCGTAAAGTGCGCTCCGGCATATCGAGTTGAGTATTTGAGATGTATTCCAGCCCTGGAAGTCGAAGGAGGTCGAAATCGGTGACCTGACGGGTGACATCAACAGTTCCTCGATACCAGTGAACAAGAGAATCTGGGCTGACCCATTCTTCATCGACACTGATAACTCGCAATGTGGTTGCATCTTGCGCCCTGGTCCTGAGCGGTGTGCGGACTTCTTCGACGTAGGCGATACGTGTGGGGCCTTCTTCGAGAGAGAGGACGTGGAAGGTTCGTCCCTGATGCACATAGATCGCATCGGGAAACACCTGCGAATCCGCGGAATCTTGGGGGACAGAACCGATGATGCTTCCGCTTCGTGTATCGACAATTTGAACATCGCCACCACTGCCGCGGATCTGGATTTTCTCCCATGGGCCATCAGAAGAGCTGACATTCCAGCGCCAGCCGCCACTTCGATGGACGAGTAGCCCTTCCTGACCGAGCTCAGCTAAAAGGGCGGGAGCTCCACTTCCGAAAACTGCGACCGCCTCGTCCTCAGGAAGAGGAAGTTCGGCAGCCGCAGCACACAGGTGGTCGCGCAAAACCCAGGGGTTTTGAGGATCTAATACCGCTGCCTCGACAGGGGAAAAAATCTCATCGCTGTGATGAACAAGGAAAGAATCAAGGGGGTTGTCACCAGCAATAAGAACAGAAATACCATCTGCCCCGGCACGTCCGGACCGGCCAACCTGTTGCCAAAATGATGCGCGAGTCCCAGGCCACCCCGCCGTGATGGTGACATCAAGCCCAGAGATGTCGATACCCATTTCTAAGGCAGAGGTCGTTGCAAGTGCGCGTAATCGATCCGAACGCAGTGCAGATTCTAGGGTGCGGCGTTCTTCGGGAAGGAAGCCTCCTCTATACGCAGCAACGGTCGAGGCTAATTCTGGAACGTCGCGGAGTTTGTCGCGGGTTTGGGCGGCGACGGCCTCGGCACCACCGCGTGAGCGAACAAAGGTCAGCAGGCGAGCATTGGCGCGAATGAGTTCTGCACACAGAAGCGAAGCCTCAGTTTGGGCGGAAAGACGCTGAGTTGGAGCTTCAAGAACCGTTTCTTCGCCGGCCTCGGCGCTGCGAAGAGCAGAAAGGAAGGCATCAATTGATACATCCTCTTCACGCGGAACCTCGCGGCCCTCCCACATAAAGATGTGGTGAGTTCCGCGCCCGGAAGTATCGTCCGTGATCGCATTGACGTTCTCGCGGCCAATCATTGTCTGAGCAACGGATTGCGGATCGGCCAAAGTCGCGGACATCATAATGACCTGGACGTCTGCACCAAGGTGGCGCGCGATTCTTAGAAGTCGGCGTAAAACCAGAGAAATATGGCTACCGCTGACTCCTCGCCACTGGTGCATTTCGTCAACAATCACGTAGCGCAGCGATGCCAAGAAACGAGTCCAGCGCGCATGACGAGGGAGCATGACGTAGTGCAGGTAGTCCGGGTTCGTCAGGACGATATCGGCGTTTGCGCGAGCCCATTCCTTGGCTTCGCGGGGAGTGTCCCCATCGGCAAGTGCAAGGGCGACGTCATGTTCGAGGCCGTCAACAAGACGGTTCAGCGAATGAAGTTGGTCTGCTGCAAGCGCTTTGGTTGGTGAGAGGTAAAGGCAGCTCGGACGCCGGTGAATATCGGAGATTCTGTTTGAATCATCGGCTTGAACCAGGTCTGAAAGAATCGGTGTCCATGCGACCAGAGACTTGCCCGAACCCGTGCCGGTCGCAATGACAACATCGTGTCCGGAATGGATCGCCTCAAGGGCCTGCACCTGGTGAAGCCACGGTTCATCAACTCCGCTGTAGCGCCACGTGGATACGACAGGGGTTGGAATCCAGTCCGGCCACGGTGAAGTGTGCGCGTTTTGCGCAGGAAGGTAGCGGTAATCGACAAACTGTCCCTGTGTGCCTCGGGAACGGATGGTCTCGAGCAGGTTCTCAGAGCGTGAATCCATCAGAGCCCGAAAGCGGCACCACTATGAGCGGAGCGTCCCTCGGCCTCGGCATCAGTGGAGGTGGGGCAACCAGGCTGGGGCTGCGCGAAGGGCTCAGCAGGGGCCGAGGCCTCGGGCGAAGCAGAGTAGGGAGTTGCCTCCGGAGCGACCCAACCCAAGGTCTGGGTCGCGGCCTCTTGCATGTAGCGGATCGCGTCAATTCCGGTCGAAATACCAGCGCCCAAGTGGTCGGTGAGCTGCTGGTCCGATAGGCCAGCAGAAGTGTCAACGGCGAAATCGGCGCACACCTGAAGAGAGCCGGCGGGATCCAGCATCCAATAAACCGTTGGGAAATACTTCTCGCGGTTCCATGAATCAGCTGCTGCGAAAAGCGGATGACCGGCCTTTTCGGCGTCAAAGTCGGTATCCCAGACCGCGCGAATCGACAGGAATCGCTCGGAAGAATCCATGCTGAGTAGGAAAGGTACCCCGTCGAAAACGGCGCCAGCAGCGCGGTTTTCCGCCAAAACATCAGCTTGGAACTGCAGCTCAGAAAGCGTGCGCATTAAGCGATCGAAAGTCACTTTGTACGGCGTGATCGAATCCTTGGGTACGGGATAGGGTCCCGGAAGCGTGCTCATGATCGATCTCCCTGGTGGAGCGAGATGGTGTTCGCCTCGCTAGATGACTCTTGATCCGAATCTTCATCACTCCACGTGACGAATTCGGGAAGGGTTTCTTCAAGATCAGAGAAGAATCCCATGATCATCGACATTGAAGTTTCGAAGAAGGTATCGAGCTGGGCTTCCGAAAGACCGTTTGTCGCAACGATGTTGCATTCGGCGATCAGCCCGTAGCGTCGGCCATCTTCGAAAGGAGCCAAGTACGCCTTCGGGCCTGTGCGGGTTGCATTGCAGCGCCGAACTTCTTCCATGAGCGACGCAAATTCGGCATCATCGTTGGCAATTCCACGCCAGTGCGCACGCAATTGCAGGATGTGGGGGTTCGATGTGTTCCAGAAATAGATCGCATTTCGTGTCGGAACAGCGAGCTCTTCGTCTGAAGATTCACCAAAATTCAGATCGTGACCGTGCAAGACAGCGCGAATGCGGTCGGTGTTGACCGGAGAAATCGACACGTAGCACCCCTGATCCGAGTCGGTAGTGGCATTGAGTTGCAGTGACTCACGCCTGTTGACTCCTCCACTCTAACCGAATGACCGGAGCGCGGCTCGAGATAGAAGCTTGAGAATGTGACAAAATGTTACCTCAATCAACCGAGGAAAAACCTAGTGTTCCAATAGAAAATGCCCCAGATGGGTGACTAAAATAAGACCTTCGAAGTACGCGAAACGAAACAGATGCCACCTAGATTGGTTGTCGCATCAGGGAAGGGAGGGAGCACAATGAGCGAACGCATTCCCGGTTATCCTGATCCTTCCTTTAATTCCGAAGAATCCGAGGCTTACGCACCCTCAGAGGATGCTGCAGAGGTTCCGGAAGCGCTCGCGGCCTCGTCAAGGCGATTCTCTGGCTCCCAGGACTCGGGGAGTGCCACTTCTGAAACCCCCTCTTCTGGTGCTGGACGACGGCCAAATATTCGGCAATCCAGCCCGCGCGGTAGTAATGCGCGTGCCGCTTCGGGTGCTGCTCGGAGCGCCCCAAGGACTGTGGCTCCCGGCTACCGTCCTCGCCTCGTGCGTCGACTTTTTGCTGCGGGAGGGTGTGTGCTCTTCAGCATCCTTGTCGCTTGGGTTGCCGTCTTCACTGTTACAGGCCAGGCGATTGACACCTTGTCGATGGAAGCTGCCATGCGCTGGGCGGAGCCCTTAGGCGCTGTGGGAAGCACCGTAACGCACATTATTTCGGTTCCTGCGATGGTCGCTGTTGGTGGTCTGATTGTTTTGATCGCATGGCTGCGTCGTCGTCCAACGCTGGCGGGTCGTGCGCTGGGCATGATTGTTGCGGCCAATACGACGACTCAGGTTGCGAAGCTGCTCATTGATCGCCCGGATTTCCACGTGTCGGCGGCCATTTTGAATTCGCTTCCTTCGGGACATACGACAGTTGCAATGTCCCTTGCGCTGGCATTGGTGATGATTGCCCCCGAATGGTTCCGAGGCCCCGCAGCGTGGATCGGATATATCTGGACATCCTTGGTGGGTATTTCCGTCATGGTTTTTGGCTGGCACCGCCCCGCCGATGTTCTTGTTGCTATGGCAATCTGCGGTTTCTGGGCACTGATCTTGTGTCCGCTAGAGACACGCGTTCGCCACGGCGTGCCCGTCCAGAAAGCTATGGCTGTCATTGCAATGGCCAGTGCGCTCATCACGGTTTTGGGAGTTGTCTATTCTGTGTGGGCCTTGACTCCCAATGATTTGGCACAAATGGGTTCGGGCGGAATCACCTACGCAGAATTTTTAGATGCGCTCCCGCGTCGGGCTCATGTTCTTGCGGGGATTTCATCTTTTGGTGTTATCGCTGTTGCAGGTTTTGTTATTCACGAAGTTGACCAACTTTCGGCGAAATAATGCCGATTTTGCGCTGAAAGCGCGCTCGCTTTAGTTTCATTTAACTTATTCGCAAGCTATTCAGACACTCGCGCAATGCGTTCACCCACTTTCGTAATTTGCGCATTTTTATCGAATGACAACACGCCGCATGTCGTAGCTACACCTTTCCGATAACCACTAGATATTGTGGGACGCGTTCGTCTCGCGCACTAGATATTGTGCCCCCACCACGATGTCAGTGTTGAAGCTCGGAAAGGAAAACCGTGACTACATCTCCCACAACACGCTATGACATCGATGCGATCTCGACCGTCGAGGAATACCTTGACCGCTCCGATTGGCGCGTTAATGCAAACGCCAATCAGGGCTACTCGCTGGGTGGCCTGATCCTGAATTCTGCCGGCAAGATGATTGCCAACTACTGGCTGGAACGCGTCTACTCTCCTGAAGCAGGAGCAGCACACCGCAGCGGTGACATCCACATCCACGATCTCGATATGTTCGCGGGTTATTGCGCGGGATGGTCGCTCAAGCGACTGATCCAAGAAGGTTTCAACGGGGTCAGCGGTGCCATCGCCTCGGCACCCCCGAAGCACTTCTCTTCGGCGTGCGGACAGATCGTGAACTTCCTTGGGACTTTGCAAAATGAATGGGCGGGAGCGCAGGCCTTCTCCTCCTTTGATACCTACATGGCCCCCTTCGTTCGCCTGGACAACATGACCTACGAGCAGATCGTCCAGAGCATGCAGGAATTGATCTACAACCTCAACGTTCCTTCGCGCTGGGGCAGCCAGTGCCCCTTCACGAATCTCACCTTTGACTGGACCTGCCCGGATGATCTGGCCGATGAGCACCCCCTCATTGGCGACGAAGTTGTGGACTTTACTTATGGCGAGCTCCAAGAGGAAATGAACCTCATTAACCGCGCATTCATTGAGGTCATGACGGGGGGAGACGCAGATGGCCGTGTCTTCACTTTCCCGATTCCGACCTACAACATGACTCCCGATTTTGATTGGGAGGGCGAAAATGTTGACGCGCTTTTCGAGATGACCGCAAAGTACGGCCTTCCCTACTTCCAGAACTTCATTAATTCCGACTTGGATCCCCACATGATCCGCTCGATGTGCTGCCGCCTGCAGCTAGACCTGCGCGAATTGCTCAAGCGCGGCAATGGCCTCTTCGGTTCCGCAGAGCTGACGGGCTCCATCGGTGTCGTCACAATCAATATGGCGCGCCTGGGCTACCGTTTCGCGGGCGACATGGACGGCCTCGTCAAGGAATTGGATCACTTGATTGACCTGGGTTCGCAGACCCTGGAAGCCAAGCGTGAAACCATTCAGTTCCACATGGACCGCGGCTTGTTCCCCTACTCGAAGCGCTACTTGGGACACCTGAACAACCACTTCTCAACCATTGGCGTGAACGGCATGAACGAGATGGTTCGAAACTTCACGGGAGACCAGTACGACATCACCGATAAACTCGGTTTTGAGATGTGCTGCTCGGTTCTCGATCACATCCGTGAGCGCATGGTTGAACTCCAAGAGGCAACCGGCCACATGTACAACCTCGAGGCGACCCCGGCCGAAGGTACAACCTACCGCTTCGCGAAGGCTGACCGCCTCCACTACCCGGGCATCCTTCAGGCCGGCACTGATGAGCAGCCCTACTACACGAACTCCTCGCAGCTTCCAGTTGGCTATACCGACGATCCCTTCCAAGCGTTGGAAGATCAGGAAGTTTTGCAGGGTAAGTACACGGGCGGCACGGTTTTGCACCTGTACATGGGCGAGCGTATGAGCTCGGGTGCGGCCTGCAAGGAGATGGTGCGTCGTTCGCTGACCGCATTCAAGGTCCCTTACATCACCATCACCCCGACCTTCTCGATCTGCCCTGTGCACGGTTACCTTGTGGGCGAGCACTGGACCTGCGAGAAGTGCGCCGAGGCCCACCCCGACCGGGAACCGCAAGAGTGCGAGGTCTGGACTCGAGTCATGGGCTACTTCCGCCCCGTGAAATCCTTCAATATCGGTAAGAAGGGTGAGTACAACGAGCGCACCATGTTCTCTGAGGCTGCGGCTTCGGATCACGGTGAACTGGTCAGCGCTTTCCCGCCGGTAGATCAGCGATGAGTATTGCGACCTTGAGGGCCTCGGACCTGCAGATCGCGGGTCTGAGCCCCATGTCCAGCGTCGATTGGCCGGGAAAATTCGTGGCGACGGTATTCGCCCAGGGATGCCCCTGGGCATGCCCGTATTGCCACAATCAAGCGATCATCGATCCGAAAATTCCCGGGGTTGTGTCCTGGGAGAAAGTTGAGGACCTGCTGGGCCGTCGAGTTGGTCTGCTGGACGGGGTGGTCTTCTCCGGTGGCGAGGCCACGCGCCAGTTGGCCCTTCTGCCGGCCATGCAGCGCGTGCGCGATTTGGGCTTCGAGGTTGGTTTGCACACCGCGGGTCCTTATCCTTCGCGTCTGCGTGAGATTTTGCGTTCCGACCTGGTTGATTGGGTGGGCATCGACATTAAAGCAATGTCGGGTCCCGCGTACGAGGCCGTGGCCGGGCGCCCCAATGCGGGGCCGAAGGCGTGGGAGAGCCTGGGAGAGGTGCTGGATTCGGGTGTTGCCTATGAGGTTCGCCTAACGGTGTATCCGGATGGTCCTTCCGATGCGCGCGAGGTTGCCTTGTGCGTCAAGGACTTGGGTGCAACGCATTTTGCACTTCAGCAGGCGCGTGCCATGGGCACTGCAGAAGGTTTCAATGCGGGGGACCGCGCGTGGGATATGGAAGTCGAGGCGATGGCTGAAGACATCAAGAAGCTTGGGTTTGAATCTTTTGAATTCAGGCCTGCATAAAACAACGTGCTCGGCGACTCTGTGTTTGGGGGAGCGTCGAGTGTGTGAGCGGCCGCTATGCGCGCTGAAGTGGGGTTGAGCGTGCGGTGCCGCAGCGTTGCCGGGAGTGCTTTAAGCTGCACTCCCGGCAACTGCTATATTCTGGTTTCCAGATAAACGAAGCGCAGCAATGAAGCAGGGAGCACTTCCATTGATTGCTGTTATTTCCCTGATTCTGACAATGGTGCTCTACTGAAATTCGGCGTAATTCGTGCGCAAAGTGCCATTCGTGAAGTAGGTTAGTCCTGTGAGTGCACCACAACCCCAACTGTCCCGCCGCGAACTCTATCGCCGCGAACGCCAGCTTAAGCAGAATTCGGTCTTCTCGATCGTTCTTTCGGTGATGGCTGGACTCAGTGTCCTCAGCCTTTTGGTGCTCTCGGGAATTCTTCCTATCCCCTTCCTTAACGGCTTTTCCGCAAAAGTTAAGTACGCCTCGACAGGGGATATTCCCTGCCCTAGCGAGGAAACTCAGCCTCTGGCTACGTCCTCGATCAAGGTACAGGTTTTCAATACGACATCGCGCTCGGGTGTTGCACGCGATGCGTCAGACATGCTCAAGAGCGTGGGTTTCCAGGTGGCAGATCCTTCGAATTCCTCACCTGAATACGCGGGTTCTGCTCAGATTCAAGCAGGTCCCCAATCTGTTGATGCCGCATACACCGTCGCGCGTTTCTTCCCCTCGTCGCGAGTGACCTTGACCGATAACACCGAACCGGGAGTGACGGTCCTTCTGGGCTCGCTCTACAACGGTGCCCTGACCGCCGAGGATCTGCAGCGCGTTCAGGAAAATCACGATGACCTTAAAGGTCCCAGCACCTGCTTGACGCTGCGGAAATAGCTGAGATCCACCCGCGCGGGTGAGATTTAGAAATGTGCCTGCGAAACGTCGGGTAGCGAATCCAAATACGCCAACGCAGCCGTGATCAGTGCACGGCGTTCCTGTGTGGTCAGATCGTAGGAATTGATGTGGTCGTGCACCCACAGGCCGTCGGCAATGATGTACAGCAGGTAGATATCTGGATCGGCCAAAATTTCTTCGCGAGGAAGCAACCAGGGGCCTAAGATCTCATCCCACACCTCGGCGCCCTCTTCGCGCGTATGGGTATCGAGCGCCAAAAGAAGGTCTGCGCGGGTCGCGCTTTGCGAGAGTACTTCCACGACGGCGCGTAGGCGTTCGCGGGCCGATAGCTCCTCGGGAGGGGCACCCGCGGCCTCGAGAAGGCTTGCCCTCCATGACGAGGCCAAGTGCTCGTTGAGCGCCAAAAGTAGCGCAGTGCGGGAGGGGAAGTGGTAGAGAAGGCCGGATTTCGACATTCCCGAGGCCTTTGCAAGGGAGTCGTAGGTCAGGGCATCCAGGCTCTTTTTATCGATGATCTCCAAGGCGGCCTGGATGAGCTGCGATTTTTTACTCGTGCGCATACTTGGTCTCCTTCGGATTGTCTTTGAGGAGCACGGCTGTTGCGATTGCAGCGCTCAGGGCAACTGCGATCGCAATGGATAGTGTCCATGTATAGGCGGTATCGATGGCGTTTGCGGCTATGGGTGCAAGGACTGGGTCATGGGCGGAAGTGTCCATGCTGTGGGCGACTTCGGGAGCCGCATTGAGAGTGTAAAACAGCGACATCAGTGAACCCAAGACCGCCACCGAAAGCATCGTTCCAAACTCGTAGGAAACCGATTCGATTGCCGAGGCCATGCCGGTCCGGCGGGCTGGGGCTGAACCGATGATTGCAGTTGATGTGACGCTCATAGCCAGGCCGGTTCCCGTACCTAGGAGTGCGAGCGCGATCATGAAGATGGGGAAGAGGTTTTCCTTGATAGCGATGATCGCGATGATTCCGGCGATGCTTGCAATGACGTAACCGCCTGAAATGACGGTTCTAAATCCCAAGCGATCGACGTAGCGGCCACCCAAGATGGCGCCCGGGAATGCTGCTACGGCAACGATGCCTGTGACAAGGCCAGCTTGGAGCGGAGTAAAACCTGCTGAGAGTTGAAAACGCTGGGTCGTCAGGATTTCCATTCCAGAGACCACAAACATGCCGAGGAATGCGCCCAAAAAGCCTGCCGAGAAGAGACGACTGCGGAAGACATCAAGGGTCAGAAGTGGAACGTCAAGGTAACGCTGGCGATGGATGAAGAGCAGCATGCCAATGATGAATAGGACGATGCCGGTCGCGACAAGGGTCGTATCGATAGGCGTGTGAGCAAGGTTTTCAATTGTGAGAACCAGGCCGACCATGGTGATCATCGCGTAGAGGGAGGACATGAAGTCCCAGCTGCGTTTGGGGTTGGGGTAATTGTCAGGTGCAAGAAGGTAAGTGCTGACCAAGGCGATGATGACGATGGGAATGTTGATCAGGAAGACCGCTCCCCACCACGTGTGAGTGAGAAGGAAGCCGCCCAAGAGTGGGCCGACGGCCGAGCCGACGGTTGCTACCGATCCCCAGATACCAATGGCGGTGTTGCGCTCGCGGGGTTCAAGGAAGGTCTGGCGGATGAGCGCAAGGGTTGAAGGCATGAGGACCGCAGCACCTGCGCCAAGGAATCCTCGTGCTGCGATCAGGATCGCGACATTTGGCGCAAATGCTGCGGCAGTAGATGCAAGGCCGAAGATGACGAGTCCGACTTCGAACATGCGTCGGTGTCCGATCTTGTCTCCCAGGGTTCCGGTTCCCAATAGAAGGCCGGCCAGAACCAGAGGGTAGGCGTTGATGATCCACAAGCCTTGCTGATGGGTCGTGTGGAGTTCAGATCGAAGGGTAGGAAGAGCGACGTAGAGGATGGAGTTATCGGCTGCAACGATGAACAGCCCCAGTGAAATCACAAGAAGAAATGCCCATCGAGTCCGTGTCGATTCAGAGCGCATGAGCAGATATTAGCACATAACTGTAACGGACGTCCGGTTTAGTAAGTGAGCTGCGCTCAGTAGGAAATGGTTGGTATTAAGCGGAAATCGGGTAAATGCTAAGGCCGGGGTGTCCTTTCGGACACCCCGGCCTTAGCGATCAGAAACGATCAGGCTTGAGTGGAGCGATGCCTTGAAGCGTAGGGTTCGCTCTCGAGTTCGGATCCTGCCGGAGCCGAAGCGGGCGAAGCCTGCTCAAGGTTGGTGCCACGCAGCTTCGAAATACCGCGCATGCCGTGGTAGACGATGATCGCAGCGGCGGTGCCCAGGGCGATGCCACCGAAGGTCATGCCGCTGATGTTCCAGGTGAAGTCGGCAATTGCGACAATCAGAGCGATAGCAGCAGTGTTTAGGTTGACCGGGTTGGCGAAATCAACGCGGTTCTGGACCCAGATTCGAACGCCGAGCATGCCGATCATGCCGTAGAGGACGGTACCGGCGCCACCGAGGACACCGGAGGGAATCGTTGCGATGAGCGCACCGAACTTCGGCATGAGCGAGAGCAGGAAGGCGCAGCAGGCCGCGACCAGGTAGGCAGCCGTCGAGTAGACGCGGGTTGCTGCCATAACGCCGATGTTTTCGGCGTAGGTCGTCGTACCAGAACCGCCGCCCGCACCTGCGAGCATGGTGGAAAGGCCATCAGCGAAGAGCGCGCGACCCGTCAGGTCATCGAGGTTTTCACCGGTCATTGCGGAAACCGACTTCACGTGGCCGACATTTTCGGCGATCAGGACGAAGACCACGGGGATAAAGAGGCCCAGGGTGGAGACGGAGAAGGAGGGAGTGTGGAATTGCGGAAGACCAAACCAAGCGGCCTCGCGAACGCTGTCGAAGTTCACCTCGTGCTGGATGACAGCAGCAATGTAACCGATGAGCACGCCGAAGAGGATCGAGAGGCGGCCGATGATTCCCTTGAACAGAACCGTGATCAAGCAGATGGAGAGGATTGTGATGACTGCGGTTATGGGGCCGGTCTTCACCCAGTTCCATGCGGCGGGTGCAAGGTTCAGGCCGATGAGGGCAACGATTGCGCCTGTAACGGTCGGGGGCATGATCGCATCGATCCAGCGAACACCTGCGAAGTGAACGATGATGCCGACAAGAGCCAGGGTTGCGCCGGTGGCGATGATGCCGCCCAGTGCGAAGCTCGGGCCGAGTTCCTTAGTTCCGGAGACTGCCAAGATTGGCGAAATTAAAGCGAAGGACGACCCCAAATAACTTGGGAGTCGTCCTGCAGTGATAAGGAAGAAGAGGAGCGTTCCAATTGCCGAGAAGAACAATGTCGTTGACGGTGGGAAACCGGTGAGCAAAGGAACCAAAAAAGTTGCCCCGAACATTGCAACGACGTGTTGTGCGCCAATTCCAATTGTTCGAGGCCAAGAAAGACGTTCGCCGGGAAGAACTACGTCACCGGGAGCAATACTGGTGCCATCGCCATGAAGTTTCCAGCGGAAGAATCCTGATTGTGCAACAGACATGCTGCTAAATCTCCGATCAGTTGAAGGGTCTGGGCCGAAACCGGTCGGAACACCAGCATAGACCGAAATCTGAGTATTGTGTAAAAGTGCTCGCTATGTGGCGCCTCACAGGACGGCCTTACTTCGTTCGGTTGCGGCCTAGTGCTGCAGTATTGACCTTGAAGGCATGAGATATGGCATGCTTGAGGAAGAAATCAATGTGTGTGTAGGTCGCAGGAGTATCGGAGGGTATTCATGGCACTCAATCCCTATGCTCCCGGCGGCAGTGGGACAAGCGCAACCAATGCTGCCAATCCAGCAACGGCCTCGACCGTCCTAGACCCCTATGGACCAACTCCACACTTAGGGCAGCCAAAGTCCGAACAGCCGCAGAGCATGGTGTTCCCGGGCAGTGACGACACCTCGTTGCTTGATGTGTTTGCAAGCCCCGGTTACACCTCTCCCAAACCGCAGGTCAATACGATTGCAAATATTGCGGCGTGGGTAAGCACGCTCTCAATATTCTTCTTTCCCGCGATTGCAGCCGTGATTCTAGGAATCATTGGACTTGTCGGTTCGACGAGTATGAACGGTGTGGGACGCAGGGCGTCGATTGCGGCAATTATCGCCGGAGTTGTAGGGATTCTGATCTGGTTCCTGGTCTGGATGGCACTATTCTGGCGCTCTTCGTGAGGGATTCCACGCTAAAAGCTGGCGTGAAAATTTCGTGATTTCGACGAATTCCGCTAGCATTACGGGGTGCGTGTTTCACGCTCCGGAGGATTCGCCTAGTGGCCTATGGCGCACGCTTGGAAAGCGTGTTGGGTGCAAGCCCTCGGGGGTTCGAATCCCCCATCCTCCGCGATACATCCCCGGGATCCGTTGAGATCCCGGGGTTTTTCCTTTGTTTCCAACGTTTTTGGGCTGTGGGTATTGAAACCGATATATACCGATTGGTACGCTTGGGGGCGGTAAAAACGCCCCCAATACGCCCCCATCAATTTGAGGTTCGGTCATGCCGGGAGTGCGGGTCTTGACGTTGACGGCTATTGGGGGAGTACTACAACTCTTGCGCTTCAACGGGCCCTTGGGACCCCCGTAGACGGGGTGGTAAGTGAAGGGTCGGCGATGGTTATGGCCTTGCAGCAGCGCCTCAACGAAGGCCGCTTCTGAAAGCCTTTAGTTATCTGCCGCTCTAGGCTAGCCTTGTAGCATTTTCCGCTGCGGCTAGGAGGTTGGGGTGAAGAAGAAACTGTTCGCGTGTGTGCTTGTCCTCGTGTTGGGGGCCTCGTTTGTCGCGTGGCGCTATGGTTTTTTGTTTCCCACGCAGCGCGCGTGCCAGGAGGTCGGCAGCGCCTACGAAAAATATGCGGCTGTCGTTTACCGCTCCCCGGCTTCTGGCCTGCCGAGCGAGGCGTATACGCAGGAATTGGAAGAGGCGCGCAATGAGCTGGGCCAGAAGGCTTCGTGGGCCCTTCGGCTGGATGTATCGTACGAGGCCAAAGATGCTTTGAACGATGTCCTCTCCGTGGTTGGCGCGGCGGAAAAATTAGACCGCGTTGAGGGCGCGGTTGCGCGCCTAGCGCAAACCTGCCGAGGGGCTGGCTATCCCGTCCGCATGCCCGCTTCCCCGCAAACATAACGAAGATTTTACGCACGCAAAACCCCGTCTGCCGCCCCTTGGCAGGCGGGTTTTGCATGCCCAAAAATGAAAGGAAGACTCTGAGCTTGGTTTAAATGTTGATCCGCTTGTCACGTGTGAGTCAGAGGGCTTGGGGAATCGGAAGGAAAATTTCGATAAATAACACGGGTCGCAGGTTGCGGCCCGTGCCGTGTAGACTGTTCCCGGATCCTCCGCGTGACGGTATCATCCGAACCTCCCCAGGGCAGGAATGCAGCAAGGATAAGGGTGCGCTGCCGGGTACGCGGGGGATTCTTTTTATCCAGGCCTTCATGGATTACGAAATCTGCACTGTGTAAGTGCGCACACGTGGTTGTGGCGCTCTATCTGAACTGTTAAATAAGGGCCTCAGTTTTGGCTACTCGGAAGCCAATTTGTCTACCTTGAAAACTTGCCTATGTACGCAGGTCAACACTTATTTCTCGATACGAAAATGAATCTATATATACGGCTTCGTTCTTTACAAATAGACTTGCCCTGATCCATCTCTACTTTCAACAGGAGAACACAGTGCAAAACGTCGGTTCGCGCTCCCTGTGGCGTCGCGCCGGTCAGATGCTATCAATCTTGATCGTCGCAACCCTGGTGGTATTTGGACTGGGAAATACTCCCAGCCGTGCCGCAACTCCCGTCCTCAATGTCAGCATCACCCCGGAGAAGACTTCATACAATTCCGGCGATACTCAGAAATACACCGTCTCTTGGTCGTGTACTTCGGTGACCGAGGACTGTGTGGACTCTGTCATTAAGGTGCGTATCCCTCATGCTGTTAACCAGAGTGGTGACGCTGTGGATAAGGCAGTGGCGGCAAACCTTGCGGCAACTGCCGCATCGGGAACACCTGCAGTCAGCGCCAACCTTACTCAGGGAACGGCTACGACCGACGCCTACGTTACCTACAATATGGGACGCATTCCGGCGGGTAACTCCTATCAGGCCGTGATCACCTTCGAGATGCCGAATAGCTACACGCCTGATCAGTCGACCGTTTCTCCCGATGTCTCATTCACTTCGGGTGAGACGACCGTGACCGACAATACGAAGGTGACGAACCATGCGGAAACTACTCTTGGCCTGACCAAGAAGAAGCCCACCGCCATTGGCCCGAAGGGAAGCAATGTCACCTATTCCCTGACACCGACGATTTCCTCTGGAACGCTTGGCCCGAACCGAGGCAAGCTCGCAATGACCAATGTGAAGCTTGTCGACAAGCTTCCCTCATGTGCAACCTACGTCAGCACTACCTCCCAGGGCTCGACTGATGGATCTGAGTTCACGGGAGTAGAACCGACCTACGACGCAGCGACGCACTCCTTGACCTGGAACCTTGGAACTCTGCGTCCTAACGTCGTCGACCTCCAGCTCAATGTCACTCTGAACTACCCAACGAGCTGCGCAGATAACACGGTTACTAACACCGCAACCGTTACGGGTAGCCCCTATGGTGACCCCACGAAGACAAATTCCGCCGATTCCACGGTCTCGCACGACTTTGCGGACAAGGTCACCTACGGTGGCACCTTCTCCAAGAATGCACTGCAGCAGTTCAAGCGTGGTCAAAACGGCATGTGGTTGTACTGGTACAACAACACCTCGAATATGCCTGTTGTTCTGGAGTACACCGACTACCTCAGCTGTGCGCTGACCTCGCCGACCGATGGATCGACAGACTGTGCGAACCCTCTGATGTTTGCTCGCGGGGCAGAGCTCAACACGACTTCTCCGGTCGAATTCACTTATTGGACCAACAAGGGCAACACGGGAACGCAAACCCTGACGGCCTCGAAGAAGTTTGACGCTTCAGGTCTGGCAAGCGATGAATACATCACGAAGTTCCACTACAAGCAAACTTTGAGCCCCTCAGAGAGTGGCCGTTTCATTGTCCAGGGTCAGATCAACGCTAAGACTCCGACGACTGAAGCTGGTGCCGACTACGTTCGTGCAGATACGAACTCCAATGCGTGGAAGGCAGGAACTGATCCCTCGTGGGTTCGTGTTCAGAACTGTGTTACCGACCTGTCGATGAAGTCCGAAGATGGAGCGCACACCATTGGTATCCCCGCGGATAACCTCTGTGACATCCTCCTCCTTGAAACCTCACGTCCTTCGTACTACAACGCAAAGTCGACCATTGCGAACTCCCAAGCTACCCCGGGACAGGAAGTAACCTTCTCCATCGTGGCCAACAATCGCACGATGTCTGCCCCGGCTCAGCCGATTATTGCTGACCTTCTTCCCTGTGGGATGACCTATGTGGAGAATTCGGTTGCAGGCGGGCCTAAGGGCTACACCGCAACTGTTGATTCCTCGCGTTGGGTGACAGACGCAAGCGGGTGCTCTCGCCAATTGGTGACCATCACTTGGCCCGGCTTCAAGGGAGTTGATGCAACAAGCGTCACTCTACGAGGCCTCGTCACTAACAAGATGAAGCCCGGAACCTACACGAACCAGGCATTCATCTCTCCGGCAGAACGCGAGTATCAGAACGCAGACCCCTGCTTCTACTCTGGCACCACCGATATCTACGACATCAATGCCAATGGCTCTGTGACCGATAAGGTCTGCCCTGTGACTTCGGGAATGAGCGTCAACGAGTTGGCAGCCGCCGGTGTTGTCCTCGAAAGCCTCGGTTCGGTCCCCGGATCGGTGTACATGAAGTACAACGACGGCACCTCCCTGATCCGTCAGGGTGAAAACGGCACCTTCCGTATCACCCCGACCAACACGGGTAACGCCAACCTGTCGGATATGACCGTCTACGGCACCCTGCCGCACGTCGGCGACACGGCGGTTCGCACCAGCGCCAGCCGTGGTTCTGAGTGGGCACCCATCATGACCGGACCGATCCAAGTCCAGCCCGGCGATGGAATTGACCCCTCGCAGGTCACCATCGAGTACTCGACCTCGTACAACCCCTGCCGCGGCGAGGTTATGGAACGCGGAAAGTCCAAGGCTGACGCTCCTGCGGGATGCGATAACAATTGGACCTCGAACCCGAGTTCGTGGAGCGACGTCAAGTCCTACCGCATCTATATCAATGGCAAGACCAACCCGATTGAGGGCGGTGCATCAATCCCCTTGATCGTCCCGATCAAGGCTCCTGATAACGCCAATGGTGTGGCCTACGAATCGGTTGCAGTTGCAGCAACCCAGGCCTCCTCGAACCAGGCTGTCTTCCCCAGCGAACCCTTCAAGGTCGCCATCGCCTCGGCCTTCGACGTGGCACTCAACAAGACGGTTTCTTCCGACGCTTCGGCTCTCTCGCCCGGCGACGAAGTAACCTTCCGCGTTGACGCTGCGAACACGGGTCAGGGCCTTTCTGCGAACACCAAGGTTTCGGAGAAGCTCCCTGATGGTGTCACCTTCGTGAAGTCCGAATCCTTCATGTGCCCCACCGGCTACGTGTCGGGAACGCCGGATGCATGCGAGGCCGGTGACCCCGCCGGTACCTACGATGCAGCTACCGGTGTGTGGACCATCGGTGACCTGACCGCGGGAAGCCACGCATCGTTGTACGTGACAGTTCGCTTGAATGACGGAACCGATGGCAAGTCCATTACCAACAACGTCGAATTCAAGGATCTGCCTCCCTACGACGTGAACTTGAACAACAACAAGGCCTCGACGACGATCACCGTCAAGCACCGTCTCTCGGGCAAGGTGTACTTCGATAAGAATGACTCCTCGTCCTACACTGCCGGTGAAGAGGGCTTCAATGGCGTCACCGTTAACTTGGTGAACGAGGCTGGCGCGGTTGTTGCCACCACGACGACCGACGCGGATGGAAACTACTCCTTCACTGGGCTCAATGCGGGTACCTACACGGTTAAGGTCGTGAAGGATGGCGAGCTCGCCAACCTGACCCAGACCGAGGATCCCGATGGCACGAAGGACAATGCGTCCGGTGCGATTACGCTCAACACGGATAACCCGGTTCGCGAGAACGTCAATTTCGGGTACGTGAAGAAGCACGCAATCTCGGGCAACATCTACCTGGATGAAAACCGAGATAAGACGAAGAATGGTGATGACATCAACCTTTCGGGCGTGACGGTCACCCTGGTCGACGGCTCGGGCAACGTTGTCGCGACCACCACCACTGACGCCTCAGGAAATTACAACTTCCCCGGCCTGTCCGACGGCACCTACACCGTCAAGGTGGATACGACGGGCAAGCTGGCCGGCCTCGAACAGACCGAAGATCCCAGCGGTGCGAAGAACTCGCAGTCAATGCCCATCACCTTTACGCGAAATGATCCGGATGTCACCAATGTGAATTTCGGTTACGCGAAGGACTACTCGATCGCCGGTAATGTCTACCGCGATTCGAACCGTTCCGAATCTAAGGATGCAACTGAAACTGTCTTCCAGGGTGTCACCGTGAACCTGGTTGACGCTTCGGGCAATGTCGTCGCAACGACTACCACCGATGCGAATGGAAACTACTCCTTCTCCAAGCTGCCCGCGGGTGACTACACCGTGAAGGTCGTCAAGGATGGAGCCATCAAGGATATGGACCAGACTGAAGATCCTGACGGTAAGAAGGACAATGCTTCTGGCAAGATTTCGATCGGTGCGGACAACCCGACCCAGACCGGTGTGAACTTCGGATACAACCCGAATAACACCATCAAGGGTTCCGTCTACCGTGACGATAACCGTTCCTCTTCGCGTGATGGCAGTGAGGAAGGCTACCAGGGACAGACGGTCCAGCTCCTGGATCGGGATGGAAACGTCGTCGCAACGACTACGACCTCCGCGGATGGCAGCTACTCCTTCGAGCACCTGCCCGATGGCACCTACTCGGTCAAGGTTGTGAAGGATGGCGCCCTAACGGACACCGAGCAGACTGAGGATCCCGATGGCACGAAGGACAACGCCTCCGAGCCCATCACCCTGGATCCGACGCAGAGCGTGAAGGAAGGCGTCAACTTCGGTTACGTTCCGGATTACTCGATCAGCGGCACGATCTTCCGTGATGAGGCGCGCAACGGCGTTAAGGATCCCAGCGATCCTCGCTTCCCCTCGGTTAAGGTGACTCTGCTCGATGAGAACGGAAACGTCGTGGAGACCACTACGACGGATTCCAACGGTGCATACAAGTTCTCGCACCTGCACGCTGGCAAGTACCGCGTAAAGGTTGATACGACCGGTGTCTTGAACGGCCTCGAGGTCACTCTTGATCCCGATACGCTCAAGGACTCTCAGTCCGAGCTCATCGAGCTTGGAAAGTCGAACCCGACCGTTGAGAACGTCGACTTCGGATACATGGAGAAGGAAGTTCCTGCGGCTCCGCAGCCCCCGAAGCAGCCGAACCCGAAGACTCCTGGCTCTAAGTTGGCACGTACGGGTGTCGAGGCCGGAGTCCTGAGTGTGGGTCTTGCCGCGCTCATTGCGGGTGGTGCACTCCTTGCACTTCGTCGCCGAGGCCGCATCTCCTAATGCGCGTTGCCGCCGCTGAGCCGGTGGCATAGACGTGAGTGAGTGGAGGTCCAAGTGGGAAACTGCTTGGGCCTCCACTTTTATGATTTTCGCTGTGTTCTTGCGGCTTGTGATGAAAACAGGACGCAAATGAGCGCGCGGGGCCGTAAAGTTCAAGTGTGACGACAGCTCTTTATCGCCGGTACAGGCCCGATACCTTCGAACAGGTCATCGGCCAGGAACACGTGACCAAACCTCTCCAGGCAGCACTACGTGCCCACAGGGTGAATCATGCGTACTTGTTCTCTGGTCCGCGCGGGTGTGGAAAGACGACCTCTGCGCGTATCTTGGCGCGTTGCCTGAACTGTGCTGAAGGCCCAACGGATACACCTTGCGGTCAGTGTGAGTCCTGTCGTGAACTGGCAACCGGTGGCCCGGGATCACTCGACGTTGTTGAAATTGACGCCGCCTCGCACGGTGGTGTGGATGACGCGCGTGACCTACGTGAGCGCGCCACTTTTGCGCCGGTGCGTGACCGCTACAAGGTCTTCATTATCGACGAAGCCCACATGGTCAGCCCCCAAGGCTTCAATGCCCTGCTTAAGCTCGTTGAAGAGCCGCCCGAGCACGTAAAGTTCATCTTTGCGACGACGGAACCCGAGCGCGTCATTGGAACCATCCGTTCCCGTACGCATCACTATCCTTTCCGCTTGGTTCCGCCGGATATTTTGGAGCCCTACCTGCAGACTCTGTGCGATGAGGAGCATATTCGCGTCGGTGAAGGCGTTCTTCCCCTGGTCATCCGCGCAGGTGGCGGTTCTGTGCGTGACTCTCTGTCGGTCTTGGACCAGTTGATGGCCGGCGCAATCGATGGAGAGATTGCATATAAGACCGCTGTTGCTCTTTTGGGCTACACGGATACTGCGCTTTTAGATGAGACTGTCGATGCCCTTGCAGGGGGCGACGGCGGCGCTGCGTATCGCGTGATCGAAAAAATGGTGTCTTCAGGTCATGACCCGCGTCGTTTTGTCGAAGATTTCTTGCAGCGCTTACGCGATCTGTTGATTATTGCTGTCGCGGGTGATGGCGCCAACGATGTCTTGGTGGGAACGCCTCACGATCAGTTTGAACGCATGAGCGTCCAGGCAAAGAACTGGGGCACGCAGGCCTTGTCGCGCGCTGCCGACCTCACTGACGAGGCCCTTCGCTCCATGACTGGTGCGACCTCACCCAGGTTGCAGCTTGAGTTGCTCATCGGCCGAATCTTGGTGCCCGGTGCAGGTGTTGATGCTACTGCTGGTGCCTATGGAGTAGCACCTGCAGCGGTCGCTGGCGGGATGGCGGGTACCCCGGGACCGCTCTCTGGTGGAGTCGGCTTGGTTGGGGGCGGTGCCCCTGCCGAGGCCTCGGCTGGCTCGGGTTCATTTGGTGCTCGTCAGGCACGCGAAGCTCTTGCACGCAAGAAAGCCCAAAAGAGCGGAGACCAGGGCACCTCGGTGGCGCCAGAAGCTTTTGTCGATGGCCGTATTGATTCGCCTCGACAGGCAGAACACGCACCCCAGCCTCAGCCCTCATCTGGCGGCTGGGAGGTCGCTCGCCCTGCTGCTCATAGTGATGCACCTGCGCAGCACAGCGCTCCTGTTGATGCTCCTGCTGCTCAGCTGCCTCGTGACGCTGTCCATGAAGTGTCTGAAAAGGCTTCGGAGCAAGTTCCTGCGCCTTCTCATTCGTCCGCTCCCGCGCCAGCACCTGCGCAGGTTTCAAGCTCCGCTGCTGCACCCAATGCGGATCTTGTACGGCAGCGCTGGGGAGATGTTGTTGAGCGCTTGGCCACGCACAGCAGAGTTGTGTGGAGCTTGCTGTCTCAAAACGGGCAATTGGGAGCCGTTGACGGAGACCAGTTGGTCATCCTCTTCCCCAGTCAAGGGATGGTCGCAAGCTTTACAAACGGGGGACGAGCGCAGATCGTGGAAGACACGATCTATGACGTCTTGGGTGTTCGATTGCACGTGAGCGCACAGGTGGGGCAATCCGGTGGTGGGCCAGCAGTTTCAACGCCTTCTGCCAATGCACATTCCATTGCGGCTCCTGTGCAGAGCATGCCAGCCCAGGCCGCATCCGTTCAGTCTGCAGCTGCTCAGGCTTCACCTGCTCAAGAATCGGTCCCCTCCGGACCGGGCAACACAGACGCTTCGGCGCACGAAGCAGCACCAACACCGGAATTCCATGTTCCGGCGGAACCGATCGATTCTTCGAAACCCTATGATCCGCAGGCACCGGAATCTTACGATTGGCATACTCAGGCGCCGCCCCCTTTTGATCCGGGGGATCAGGTTGAAGAGGTAGAGCAGGACTTACAGGAAGTACCTGCTCCATCACCTGAACCTGATGATGAACCAGAGGATGAGCCTGTCGTGACCTCCGGTTGGAGCGAAACTGTCGTTCAGCCTCCAAGCTTTGACCCGCTTGAAGAAGAGTCTGCCCCTGAAGTTCCGAACTTTGCTGAGGTGACGCCACTTCCTTCACAGCGTTTTGCGCGCATGGAAGAAGATGACGACGCGCCGTCTAGCGAGGACACACATTCAACTGACAATGCGCGTTCGGATGAGGAGCCGGAAGTCTCAGCAGAGGCCTCGGCAGAGGAAGACGCGCAGGAAATTCCCGCAACCCCCAGCGTTTCTGCGGCAGAGGACGACAGCGCCAGCATCGATGATCAGGACATGTCCGAATCGAATCTCTTTGGAATCCCCGCAGTTCTGGATATTTTGGGCGGAACCATCATCGAGCAAAAGACTGACGACCAGGGTGGGTGGTGACGCATGTACGAAGGAGCTCTTCAAGACCTCATCGATGAATTGGGACAACTTCCCGGAGTGGGGCCAAAGAGTGCGCAGCGTATGGCTTTGCACCTTCTCGAGGCCGAGCCCGAGGATGTCGAGCGCCTCACCACTGCGATCAATGCGGTCCGCCATCAGGTCAAACACTGTGTCGTCTGTGGGAATCTCACTGAAGACGATGAATGCTCGATCTGTCGGGATCCGCGGCGTGATCCCAGCGTGATCTGTGTCGTCCAAGAACCAAAGGACATTCAGGCCATCGAGAATTCACGGGTATTCCGTGGACGCTATCACGTGCTTGGTGGCGCCATTGATCCCATCCACGGGATTGGCCCCGATCAGCTCAGTATTCGCCAGCTTTTGGGACGCCTGTCAGATGGTGTTGTTCAAGAGGTCATCATCGCGACAAACCCGAATATTGAAGGTGAGGCAACCGCCTCGTACCTAGCGCGCACTCTCTCGACAATCGGTGTGACAACAACGCGACTTGCTATGGGCCTTCCCGTGGGTGGCGATTTGGAATATGCGGATTCCATTACCCTGGGACGGGCGATGGAAGGCCGACGCAATATGTCCTGAATTTCCACGGAAATTATGAAAGGATCGCGACGTGAGTACAACAGAGTCCAGCTTTATTCGCCCCGATGGGACACCAGCGCGCGTCCTTGTTGTGGATGATGAATCGGTCTTGGCCGAGCTACTTGGATCAGCACTGCGTCACCAAGGCTGGGAAACCCAAACGGCAGCAAACGGTTGGGAAGCACTGGATAAAGCCGATACCTTCGATCCCGATGTCGTGGTCTTGGATATCCAGATGCCCGGACTGGATGGAATGGAAACCTTGGAACGCCTGCGTAAGCGCAAGCCACACCTTCCCGTCCTGTTCTTGACGGCACGTGACGCCGTTGCCGATCGCGTTGCCGGACTGCGTGCAGGTGCAGATGACTACGTCACTAAGCCTTTCGATCTTGATGAAGTGACAGCGCGTATCGACGCCCTGCTTCGCCGCTCTGGAATGGCTTCGGTTACCGCTGAACGTGTTCTGACCGTTGGTGACCTGACCTTGGACGAGGACTCCCACGACGTTGCGCGCGGCGGTGAAGCAATTACGCTCACCAACACTGAATTTGAGCTTCTGCGTTACTTCATGGAAAACCCAAATGTCGTCCTTTCAAAGTCGCAGATCCTTGATCGAGTGTGGTCTTACGACTTCGGTGGTCAGGCAAACATCGTCGAACTGTATATCTCCTACCTGCGTAAGAAGATCGACGCCGGGCGCGAACCCATGATTCACACGGTCAGGGGAGCCGGCTATATCCTCAGGCCCGCCTCATAGGAGCGCAAATGACGGCCTCTGCCCCCCAAGCTTCGAATACCGAATCTCAGGCGAGCGCTCCCAAGCACAGTGCACCTCAACCGAAGCGCAAGCGATCGCGTCTTCTCACTGTTCGCCTGAGCCGCTTCCTTGCGGCTGCCGTCGCTATCGCTCTGGTGACAATGCTTGCCGCTTCGGCATTTGCGATGCGCTCGTGGATGACATCAAAGCTGGATTCTTCGCTTGAATCAATGCTCTCTCGGCTGGAGAAGAATGCCGAACTGACCTTGGAACAGCCGCTTCCCCCGCCCCCGCCACACCATGGGGACGATGACGACGACACTCAGGCCCCGGCCTCGAATTCCCCCAGTGCTGGCCCAACGGCAACACCGACTGATAAAGGGCCCCGAGGTCTACGCGGACCGGGATCCTCCGACGGCCAGTTGCAGCTCATCAAACACGACGATGAGGTGGTTTCCGGTGTCGTCAAACAGTTTGACGTCGTCGAACTGGATTCGGAAGCCCAACAGCAGCTGCTTTCATTGCGTTGTGACTCCCATGGGCATGACATCAATCTGAAGAATTACGGTGCTTTCCGCGTGATGTGCACGCAGAAAGATTCCCAGACGCTGATTGTTGGCCTGTCTTTGGCAGCGAATAATTCGACCTTCTTTGCGCTCATTGCCGTTGAAGGGGTCATCGCGCTGGTTGTCATCCTTGGTGCGACCTTCATCGGACGTAAGTGGATCCGCAAGGAAATGCTTCCTTTGGGCGAAGTCGCCGCGACCGCGCGGAATATCGGTTCCCAAGATCTGATCGCCGCACCGACTGTTGACACTTTTGATCGCGTCGATAGCTCCATTGCTCAACCCGGAGATGAAGTTGGCGATGTCGGTTTCGCGTTGAACACCATGATCGACAATGTTGAAACTGCGCTTCAGGCCCGCGCGGAATCCGAGCAGCGCCTGCGTCAATTCGTTGCCGATGCCTCGCACGAACTCCGAACTCCTTTGGCATCGATTCAGGGTTACACGCAGCTTCTTCAGCGCGGGGCAACGGACCAAGAGCTTGCGCTTTCGAGAATCGCCTCTGAGTCCGCGCGTATGTCCGGTCTGGTTGAGGATCTTCTGCTCTTGGCCCGCCTTGATGCGGGACGCGAACTGGCCAGCGATCCGGTAGATGTGATCCCTCTGGCTATCGATGCAGTGTCAGACGCCCACGCGGCAGGTCCGGATCACCAGTGGAGCCTGGACCTTCCTGAAATTGATGACGAGGCCGATTCCTGCACTTCCTGCACCGTGCTGGGTGATGAGTCTGCGCTTCGCCAGGTCTTCGCAAACCTGGTCAATAACGCGAGGATCCACACTCCCGCTGGCACTCACGTCAAAGTTGGAGTGCAAACGATCGCTGGTACCGCATCGACGCCGGGATTTGTGCGCCTGAGCGTTGCCGATGATGGACCGGGAATTGCGCCCGAGCTGCGTGCGACCGTCTTTGATCGCTTCGTCCGAGGCGACACTTCGCGCTCACGTCAGGGGAAGGGATCCTCGGGGCTGGGCCTGTCGATTGTTTCCTCGATTGCCGAGGCCTTGGGTGGCCGGGTGGATGTCGATACCTTATGCGAAGGTGAGGGCGCGCCCGGCGAACACGGAACGACCTTCTCGGTCATCTTGCCGGCGGCAAAATTATGACCTGCACAATTTATTAGAAAAGCGAATGACAGAATGGCATAAATTCGATATTCTTTAATCAATCGTTCAGCCCGCCTCAACCAATATGGTTGAGAGTGGGCTGGATCTTTATCAGCGAATGACGAGGATGTCTTCGATGTCAAAGGAACTGAAGCCGGCAACCACGATTAGCGAACAGATAGAAACATTACGCGAACGCGGCATGCAAGTTGATGAGCAGCTTGCGTGGCAATGGCTCTCAAATGTTAGCTATTACCGGCTCTCAGCGTACTGGTATCCAGCTAAAAAAATTGGTAGCAGGGGTGAAGCTTTAGAAGAATTTCGTGATGGGACTTCTTTTGATGATGTTGTCGCACTTTATGAGGCTGATCGTAAACTGCGTACGCTCGTATTCGACGCAATTGAGCGCATTGAAACTACGATGCGGACGAGGGTTGGGGAATCCCTGTGCGCTGACGACCCCCTCTTCTATTTAGATCCTAAGAACTTTCGAGCTGAGTTTGACCATAAGGGATGGTGGCAGACCGCACAAAACGTGTTGATAGGGTCGGAAAACGGAACGAATCAATCCAGCATTATCGTGATTGTTACGACTCTCGCTTTCCCTTCTGGGTTTTAGCTGAAGTACTTGATTTTTCCGATGTTTCGCGACTTTATGATGGCATGCGTGTCTCCGACCAACGGCGCATAGCTGAGAGCCTAGAGATAAAGATTGATCTGAGTGCTTTGTCTCGTGGCACAAAAGAAAAACTTAAGAAACAGTCGCCTTTAGCGCGATGGCTTGAGCACCTTGTGATCATACGAAATCACTGCGCACACCATAGTCGTCTGTGGAATAAATCGTTTGCGCCGGCTCCGACTGCAGCGCTCAAGACGCAAATACAATTTGCAACGCTGCCGAATGGACAAAATGAGAATATCTTTGGTGCGATTGTCGTAATGTCGCATCTCCTCAGAGTCACATCCCCGGGAACCACGTGGCCGGATAAAGTTGCGACGCTCCTTAATCAAGATTTCCTGCAGAACCCGTTGGTTAAAGCCTCAAGCCTAGGAATCCCAGACGACTGGAATGGAAATTTCTAGCCATGAAGGCAGTGGGACGAACCTATGGTTAAAACTCCACCTGGAGTGCCTCGCGTGCACGGTAGCGCGCATCGCCCGGATCAGCGGCCTCGACAACGGAAGCGGCAGCTAAGCGGCACTGTGCCAGGCTGACCTGAGCAAGCTGCGCGCCCACCGAGGGGATTGCCAAGCGCGGCATCGAAAACGCGGAGATACCCATACCAACGAAAACGCAGGCGAGCAGCGGGTCTGCCGCGGCCTCGCCACACACGCTCACGCTTACCCCGTGCTCAAGGCCAGCGCGCGCAACCTGTGCAATCAGGCGCAAAGGTGCGGGCTGCCAGGGATCGGAGTACTCGGCCAAGTCGGGTGACATGCGGTCTGCAGCCATCGTGTACTGCGTCAGATCATTCGTTCCAATCGATACGAAATCGACGTATTTCATCATGGAATCAATCAAAATTGCCGCCGCGGGGACCTCGATCATGATTCCCGCGCGCAGTTCGACCTCGAAGCGTTCGGAAAGCTGGCGGACGGTCGAAGCGAACCACTGGGCTTCGGCAATCGTTGAAATCATGGGAGCCATGATTGATACCGAGGTTTCTCGGTGTTGGATGGCTGCCAGAGCGATCGCTTCCAGCTGGTTGTGAAGGATCTGCGGGTGAGGGCCAGAGGTTCGGATTCCTCGAACGCCAAGCGCAGGGTTGTCTTCGCCGGGGATTGTCGCGTAGGCCAGGGGTTTATCTGAACCCGCATCCAAGGTGCGCACGCACACCGAATGCCCGCGGAATTGCTCAAAAACTCCCGAATAAAAGTGAACCTGCTCTTCAATGGTCGGCTCGCTGTGTGCGTTCAAGAAGGCCAGTTCGGAACGCAAAAGGCCGATTGATTCAAGGTGGGGAGATTGGGCTGCGGCCTGCGCGCTTGCGAAGTCGTGAACGTTGGCCAAGAGCTTCACTGGATGTTCATCACTGGTGTGAGCGGGTGCGTTCCAATCGGCTACTGCCTGTGCGCGTTTTTGATCTCGTTGAACAGCAGCTTGTGCGTCTTCGGCAGAAACCTCGGTTGCCAGAGATCCCACAAAGGCATCCATCAATACAAGATCCCCCTGGCGCAATTCACTCAAGTTGCGTACTGCAACGATGCAGGGGATCCCCAATTGGCGCGCGATGATCGATGTGTGCGAGGTCGGACCGCCCAGTTCCGTTGCAATTCCAACGCAATACTTGGGGTCAAGGTTCGCGGCATCCGAAGGGGATAGGTCGCGTGCACACACGATATAGGGAGCGTGAGGAGCCGCTTTCTGGGAAGTACCGACCGGCGTCCCTGCCCCTGACGCGAAGACCCCAGAGTCGGCCTCGGCAAGGTGAGCAAGGACTAGGTCACGGACGTCGTAGAGGTCGGCGATGCGCTCCAGCATGAGTCCGCCAGAGGAACGGAAAACCTCAACGAATTTATCGGTTGCACGAACAACTGATTGCGGCGCCGGAACACCGGAGAAGATCCAAGACTGAGCCTCGCGGATCCATGTCGGGTCGGTTGCTAAAGACGCGGTCATGACAAGGACGTCCGAGACATCTCCGAGTGCATGCACTGAGCGTTCGAAAAGCTCCTCGCCGACTTTCTTGCAGATCTCCTCAAGGGAGACGGCAATGGCTGGGCGGTCCTCGGGAGGCAGGGGAGTGAAATCGTCGGAAGGAAGGGCCGGGTGAGATGTCCAAACAATTGGCGCATAGGAGACACCGTGAACTACCGGGGTCCCATAAATCGTGTGCGGCATCGAGGACTCCTTCCGTGGATGTAACTCAACCATATTCGTTGGTCCTAGGAATATGCCAAGTGTGCTGAAAGTTACGCTCATAAATCGACACAAACGTTCACGTGTTGGTCAGTACTCGTCATGTGCGCGAGTTTTCAGGGACGATAAGAACAGATAACCCAAACGCAGACAGTTAGGACCACCCGTGGCGCTCATCGTGCAAAAGTACGGAGGCTCATCCGTGTCCGACGTTGAAGCGATTAAACGCGTTGCAAAGCGCATCGTTGAGACTCGGAATGCGGGACACAAGCTTGTTGTCGTCGTTTCAGCAATGGGCGACACAACCGACGAGCTCCTAGACACCGCCGCGCAGATTACCGACAACGCACCCGAACGTGAGATGGACATCCTTCTCACCGCCGGCGAGCGTATTTCAATGTCCCTTCTGTCCATGGCAATTAACGAGTTGGGTGTTCCCGCACAGGCCTTTACCGGTGCACAGGCCGGAATCCACACGACCTCCGCGTATGGTCGCGCCCAGATCACCGGAATGGTCCCCGAACGCGTCGCCCGTTCAATCTCTGAAGGCCAGGTCGCAATTGTTGCCGGTTTCCAAGGAATTTCTGACGATGATGATGTGACGACTTTGGGCCGAGGCGGTTCCGACACCACCGCGGTTGCGCTCGCGGCTGCCTTGCACGCCGATGTGTGCGAGATCTACACCGACGTCGACGGCCTGTTCTCTGCTGATCCGCGAATCGTCCCCAAGGCACACCGCCTGCGCTCGATCTCAACGGAAGAAACCCTGGAACTTGCGGCGCATGGCGCAAAGATTCTTCACCTGCGCGCGGTCGAATTCGCGCGCCGCTACAAGGTTCCCCTACACGTTCGTTCCTCCTTCTCCGAGAAGGAAGGAACCTGGATTTCAGACCGCCCGGCCTCGCCGGCGCTCAAGGGATTGGTCCCTGACGCCGCATTCCTCGACCCGAAAGAAGGAAAGATGGAACAGCCCATCATCTCTGGAATTGCTCACGACCGCGGCCAGGACAAGATCACAGTCGCCGGTGTCCCGAACCACCCCGGCCGCGCCGCGATGGTTTTCCAGACGATCGCCGCTGCGGGTGCGAACATCGACATGATTGTTCAGAACATTCCCGTTGCAGATCCGACCCGCGCGAACATCACCTTTACCATTCCCGAGGCCGATGCCCAGGTTGCGCTCGATGCGCTGGAGTCCGCGAAGGATGAGATTGGCTTTAAGGAGGTGCGCTACAACCCGAATATCGGCAAGCTTTCGCTGGTCGGAACGGGTATGCGTACGAATCCCGGTGTGGCCGCACGGCTCTTCGCTGCTCTGTCAGAAGCGGGAATCAATATTGATCTAATTTCCTCGTCCGAGATCCGTCTGTCGATTGTGACGAAGCTGGATGATCTGGAT
>ERZ1036455.121-NODE-121-length-36559-cov-16.702854_pt1 | contig 36559 bp, 29 predicted proteins | sample MGYA00514228_ERZ1036455 | MGnify/ENA primary metagenome ERZ1036455 (study PRJEB33795, sample SAMN09464920) | human gut metagenome | host: Homo sapiens | place: USA: Stanford, California | collected 2016-07 | study: EMG produced TPA metagenomics assembly of the... | reverse complement strand
CGCCCGCTCCTCTCTATCTTCCGGCAGTGTCCAACTTGTTCTTGCAATTTGCGTAAATATTTTTTCATATGCTATTTTTTTATCCATCTGCTTTTCCTCGCTCAGATTATGCGGCCCCCATCGCCTGCGACAGTAATTCTTTGTCTTTTGCCGCATTTCTATTTTTTAATCGTAAGTCATACGGCGGGTTTCTCAACAATTCTATATGACAGCCCGTCAAGAAAAAATAATGATGAATATCGGCCCCGACGCCGGTGCATGCCTACATCCGTTCATCCACCGCCATAAGTTTATGGCTCAGGAACTCGTTGCGTTCATGCAAAATCTGCCGCAAGAAAAAAGCCATCCCTAAGGGATGGCTTCGGCAATATGCGTCCAAGGACTCAATCCCCGGGCCCGCTGATTAAAGGTCAGCTGCTCTAACAACAGCAACAGGCTAAAAGAAAAGTCTAACCGTTAATACAATTCGCAGGATTCCGCCTCAAATCGACTCCCAATATCCATACATTCGCGTTACGAATTTGTAGCGTCTTATCCTTCGCTTTATTTATTGATGGTCTTCCAGCCAGCGGACCGCGCAGTGCGCCAGACAAGCGGAGCCGATTGGACAGACCTCCTCATTGAACTGAACCTTCGGATTGTGTGCAGGGGCATCGCCACGCTCATCCATATATCCTGCCGAAAGATACATGAATACGCTGGGGACTCTCTCTGCAATAATTGCAAAGTCCTCAGAAGCACTGGCTGATGTGTCGGGAACAGGAGTCAGACCAGGAATTGGTAGTTCTTCCATATAGCTTACCATCTCGTCCGTCATAGCAGGGTCACATACCAGTGGCGGCACCTCAGAAATCATCTCGACCTGTGCCATCCCCCCAAATACCTCTGCGGTCTTGAGAGCAACCTCTTTCAGCCGCCGGACCAGTTTCTCACGGCTGGCACTGTCATTGGTGCGCAAGGTTCCTTGGAGGACGGCAGTATCAGGGATGATGTTGGGGGCTGAACCTGCGGAAAAATTGCCGATGGTCAGCACACAGGCTTTGCCGGGATCTGCCTCCCGAGCAATCAGCGATTCCAAGGCAAGGTACACATGGACACCGATATTGATTGGGTCGATGGAACTGTGCGGATATGCGCCGTGGGCGCCCCGTCCGTGGATTGTGATTCGAAAACCATCCACAGAGTACATCATAGTTTTGCCGCTGTTGTACATAAACAAGCCCACAGGCATCCTTCCCGGGCCGACATGATAGGCTAGGGCTGCATCCACTCCTTCCAGTACTCCATTTGCCAGCATATCCTTCGCACCCTCAAAGGTTTCTTCAGCAGGCTGGAACATGAACCGAACCCTGCCAGACAGCATAGATTCATTTTCTTTTAATATCTTTGCCGCTGTCAGCAGCATGGCCGCGTGGAAATCGTGGCCGCATGTATGAGCCTCCGTGCCGGTTGGGCAGGAAAAGCTTTCGCCGCTTTCCTCCGGCATGGGAAGCGCATCCATGTCCGCTCGAAGCAGGATCGTCCTACCCCCTTCCTGCCCCAACTCTGCAATCACTCCATGTCCGCATGGATGTGGATCCAATCCATATCCTCTCAGCTGCTCCATAACATAGGTTTGTCCTTTTGGCATATGAAGTCCCACTTCCGCGTTGCTGTGCAGCCAACGACGGTGAGAGATGGTTTCCTCACGCAGTGCCAGTGCCCGTTTATAAAAATCCATAATCGTACTCCTTAATTTGCTGCGAAAATCAGTAAACATATGCTGAGAAAATTATAGCAAACGAGTTTAATAACTTCAACAATGTTTATAGTTTACCCACAACTTATAAAAAAGACGCATCTGGCTTGGAAATGCCACAGACTGTGCACATTTAAATTGTCCGGCAATTTTCCCTCCCGCAGAATCCTTTTGAGCCGGAATGTGAATGTCCCAGGCACCATCGGATCTCCCCAGCCTGCCGGAACAGATAGTCATCTTCCTCCAGTCCCCTCTGCACCACGCCGTGCTCTCTCCTGCGCGGTTCTTCGGTTCTTTCACCAGGATCGGTTGGCCGCTCAGTTTTACCACATTGCGCCGGATATGCAGCACCTGCTATCTGACCACTGCAAGCTGCATGCCTCGCTCCGGCGCATGCTCGTGGCAAGGCTCATCTTGAAATAGGCCTCATATTTCAGGCCCTGACTTTCCAGTTCGGTGATAAACCTTTGCACTATTTCCTCAATCGTCACCGGACACTCCTGCAGCGCGCCTTTCTTCTTGTACCCCGACGCAATGTAAGTGTTTTCCTCCTATTCCGTGTACTCTCCCCTTAAAAACAGCGCCCGTGAAATTTCTCCCCACGGGCGCTGTCCGTTATTCGTTATACTTGCTTTGCGCAGTCGTTCAATTCAGACTTCTTCGTGTCATTCCAGCGGTCCACCTTCCCCACAAGATAGACTTTGATGCGGCGGAGCCGCTCAAACTTCACGCCTTTTCCGGTGCGCTCCGCATTGTCGATGCTGTTGTTTTCCATGTGGAACCATCTATCCGAGATACATCTTTCCTTGGCATCTGAAACGCCGATTTCTTTGAACAGACAACAACAGAATTAACCGAATGCTAAATCGCCACTTTTGTGAATTGTACAAACCGAAAATTGAAATAAGATAAGAGAATTGGCTCATCTTGCAAAGAAAATGCGCTAAAAGTTGCAAAAATCCTTTTTAAAATAGTGCAGATATGTCAATTTGCGTCCTTGTTTATCGGATATACGCATTAGCGTCCGGTCGAGGGCTCAGCTCAATTCGGAACACAGTGTGTTCGCATTTAGAAGCATCACATAAAACTGGTGCATAATATTTCTTCACCCGATCCCGTTGTTTATCTGTCAATTTATACTGCTTATTTGCCGTTTTTATCACCGCTGCTGCCATAACACAGCTTGCATGATTATGTATGTAGTATAAAGCAAAAGATCACTATTTCATCAATGCCCAAGTGTTATAACAACTGATTCCGATAATGGTAAACATTAACCCGATAAATAGAATCTCTACATGCTTATCATCAATCTTCTTGTTGATTTTCCTACCTACAGCACCCTCGCCGATCCCTCCGGCCACCATTAGAACCAGCCAGAGCCATTCAAATTCCGGAACAGTTTTTGTGAACAATGTTGTCGTAACGCTTGTAATCTGCGAAATCAAAATAATGTACAAGCTGTTCTGCGCCGCCACCTTTGTGGACATCGAAAAGAAATAGTACAAAACCACCAGGTTGATTGGTCCGCCGCCAATTCCCAAGAAGCTCGACATAATACCGAGTGTTATGCCGATTATTACGCAGGGCACGGTCCCCCTCACCCGGCGTGTTTTGATATTCGCTTTGTTTACAGTGTAAGCGAGCGTGTAAATTGTAATGATCGTCAGACAGCCGGCCTGTACGCCCCCCACCATATTCGGGTTGGATGCCGCTTCTTTAACAGCAGTAAACAGCTGTTTGCCTAAAACGCCGCCGAGAGCCGCTCCCAATGCCAACGGCGTCCCTGTTTTGAAATCCACAACACTATCACGGGACGCCGCCGCTCTCCCAACAGAGTACAAACTCATAGAGAGCACTGTACAGCCCGATAAGAAACTTATCGTGGATACGCTGGCCATCTGGAACAGATCCAAAACCGGCTTGATGATAACTCCGCCGCCGATTCCGCAGATCGCACCCGCTGTTGATGCCAGAAAACTGACTAGAAATGCTACCATTGACATTTTATGAATCCTCTCGTCCCTTTTTCACATACTGCATCCAATTTGAGCCAAGCATATTCAAAGAAGCGTCCGCAAGTAGTTTTGTAATAATTTCACACAATGACGTCATGACAACAGCTCCTGTCCCTCCGGCATAGTTGCTTTTTTGTATGTCTTGTACCCTACGTCTGATCTTCTTTATTCCGCAAGCCTGCCCCCTTTTCGCGCGGGGACTGTTTGTACAGTGCAATGTGTTCATGTTTTCTCTTTGGATAAAACGCAATACGCCTTGCGATCGTTTTTCGCAGTGTCTGCCATGGCAGCTGTTAAAATACTTTTATCTGTCCGGTGACGTTCCAAACGTTGCAAGGCGTGCATCTCTCTGCTGGATATGCCTTTTTTCGTGCAGTCAGTCCCATTGCCCACCATCTTATTTCCGGTACTATTTTACACGGTACAGCGCATAGTTCGGATTTTTCTTGATATAGTCGTCGCAGCTATGGGCTGATACACCCGCCCCCCACAGACCGGCCAGCCCGATCTGGCCAGAGCCAAACACTGCTTCCCGTGCGCCGTCGATCTCCGGGTTCACGTATTTCGCAAACCATTTCTCCAGCCGTCCGCGCAACTCCTGCTCCAGCGCCTCGAAACCGCCGTGTGCCAGAAGATTGTCCTGCTCTCCGGGGTCTGCCTTCAAGTCATAAAGCGCATTTGGACCATACGGATAGCGTGCAATATATTTATAGCGTTGATCCCGCAGCATCCGGTTGGGGCCATATTCGTCCATCACCACAATCCCGCCGGGGCGTTCAAAGTCCTGGCCCAAAAGCGCCGGTACAAAGGAAACGCCCGGACGTTTTGCCATATCAAGAGGTTTTAGCCCCAAATAATCCAGTAATGTGGGCATAAAGTCATAAGCAGACACCAGCGAATCACAGACAACTCCAGCGGGGATACGGCCTGGATGCCGTGCGATGAACGGCACTTTCACCGATTCCTCATACATGTTCAGTGGGAATGTGCCGTTTCCCTTGCCCCAAAAGCCGTGATGTCCGCAGGAGAACCCATTGTCCGAGGTAAACACCACAAGCGTGTCCTCCGCAAGGCCCAGTTCGTCCAGCGTCTCCAGAATGTGTCCGATCCCTACATCCATGGCAGTAACAGCCGCAAAATAGCCAATCAAATTCGCCCGCTCATCTTTTGCTACTTCATCCGTCAGGTAGATGCTGTCCAGATGCCGCGGCAGATGCGGCACAGATTCAAACAGACAGTTTTCATACAGCTTTGTGTATTCTTCGGGGTGGTTATTGAGCCACGGCGCATGCGGAGCCGTATAGGCCACATGCAAATAAAACGGTTTTTCTGCCTCTTTGTGCGAATTTAAAAACTCCACTGCATCATCTGTGATAGCATCGGTGACATAACGCTCTTCCCGATATAATACACCATCCCGGTACAGGGGCGCCCCATAATAGGGCCCTCCTCCGGATTTGTGGCAAAACCAATGCGTAAAGCCCTGCTGGGCCCGGGCGCTGGCTCCCATATGCCACTTGCCGCTCAATGCACATTCGTAACCACTTTCGGCCAGAGCTTTGGTATAAGAATATTGGCCCGCCAGATATTCGATGGATGCTCGACGTTCGTCGTCATCCCGCAGCCAGTCATGCACACCGTGCTGAGACGGGATACACCCTGTCAGCAGCGAAGCTCTCGCCGGTGAGCATACCGGCGAAACGCAGAAAAAATTCTCAAAACGCATGCCCTGAGCAGCCAGACGGTCGATGTTTGGAGTATATATCTCCCTGTTGCCTGCGCAGCCCAGCGACCAGAACCCCTGATCATCTGAAATAATAAATACCACGTTTGGTTGCTTCATATAAATCCCCCCGGAATGGTCACAGGCACCGTACCAAGACAATAACGCAAGCGCAGCAAAAAGTTCACTCCATGTTCCACGGTGACTGTCGCTTATTGGGAAGCGTTTTCCCCTCGTCAATCGCCTGCAAGCCCGCCCTGTGTGAGGCCCTTGACGTAATATTTTCGAATGGCAATACCAAAGAATATTACCGGCAGCGCAATTACAATGGCACCAGCGGCAATGACGCCCCAATTCATTTTTTCGAATACGATGAAATTCAAAACACCGATCGGAGCAGTTTGCACCTTCTGCCGTGTGAGCAGCAGCGCAAACAAAAATTCATTCCACGAAAAGATGAATGATAAAATTGCCGTAGAGGCGATGCCCGGCGTAGCCAAGGGAATAGAAATCCTGAACAGGGTTTGTAAAAGCGAACAGCCGTCAATGCGCGCGGCTTCTTCCAGACTTATCGGTATATCCTCCATAAAAGCTCTCAGACTCCACACAATGATTCCCAAGTTTGACGCGAAATAAATCAGCGTCAAGCCGATATAAGTATCCAATAATCCCAGTTCTTTGTAGGCAATAAAGTAGGGAATCACAAATACTGCGCCTGGGCTCATGCGCGTGATCAGAAGCACATAAAAAAAGGCCTTCTTAAACCGAAACTCACAACGGGCAAAGATATAAGCTGACGGGATCCCCACCAACAGCGCCAGTATAATAGACAATACGCAGACCACAAAGCTATTGAAAAAATACCTTCCGAAGCTGCCTGTTACGAACAATTCTTCATAGTTTTCCAGCGTTGGCATAAAAATCAAGTCTGGAGGCACTTGAAAAGCATCGCTCTGATTTTTCAGAGAGATTAGAAGCGTCCAATAAAACGGAAACAGCGTGGCAAACATAAGCACCGCCACAAACAAACTTCGCGCTATGCCGGAAAGCCTCTGTCTCATATTCGCGTTCAACATGATACTTCACCATCCTTGCTACTTAGCCTTACTTTTCTTCCCATAGAAAAACACAATCAGCACCAGCAATACCGCAAACATCAGCATTGATGACGCCGATGCATAGCCTGTCTTAAATTTTACAAAGCCTTCTGAATACGCAAAGTAAGTAAGTTCTTCGGTGCTATTGCCAGGCCCTCCCTGGGTGAGAGAAAACACAAGCGGGAAAATTTTGAGTCCTTCCACAACGCGAAAAACCAATACCATAGATAAAATCGGCTTAATAAGCGGTAATGTGAGATACCACAGCTCCTGCCAAAAGCTGGCTCCATCGATGCGTGCTGCTTCAAAGGGAGAGACCGGCAGCGAATCCAGCGCAGCGATTACAAATAGCACTACAAAAGGAACCCATTCCCACACGGAAACCAATACGATTACCCACCGTGCCGAAACAGGGTCGGTCAGCCAAGCCGGAGCTTCTTGAATGCCTATCCCGTACAACAATGCATGAATACCTCCATATTTGGGGATCAGCAAAATACGCCAAATCAGGCCCGCAACCACAGGCGGGATCACCATAGGCATCACGATCAACGCTTGTACGAGCCCGCGTAAACGCTTCATACGCTGAATGGCCAACGCCGCAGCCACTCCAACCACCATCTGTAACAGCACGCTAAAGAAAACCATGAATATCGTATTTTGGGCGGCATTGATAAAGCCTTTGTCCGTAAACAAGTCAATATAATTTTCCAAACCTATAAAGCGGAACCTGCCGCCAGTCATTTTATAGTTCGTGAAAGAAAGGCCTAACAGGCTTGCCATAGGTACCAATACCAAAATCAAGAGCGACAAAAACAACGGAAACAGAAACGCAATTTGAAGAGTTTGGCGTTCCGATTTCAATGTTACACCTTTTGGATTTTTGGCTATAGGGATCAAACTTCTTTTTTTCATCGCGCTTCTCCTTTCGTGCTGCCATATCGTAATGCGCCTGCCGCACAGGTTTTACCGGATTTTCAGAAAAATGCCTCTCAAGAGGCCGCCATGAGTCAGCAATTCGATCGTCCGACCCATTTGCCGGCCTCCCGAGAGGCTCAGACTTTATATAATCAGTTACAGGCGCCAAATTTTACTGCCGATCAGGAAATATACCCGGCTTCCCGATAAACTTCGGCCACTTCTTCATTGGCGATCTCCATCGCTTCTTCAGCACTGATTTGTTTGGCAAACACATCGGAGATATAATTGCTGACAATATCCGCCACCTCCGGCCACTCAGGGTTCAGCGGGCGGTATTGCGGCATAGCATAATTGGCCAAAGAGTCACGCATAGCGTTCAGCCAGGCGCCGTCGCCGACATCATTTTTCTCAATAAAATCGGCATTATTGTATACCGCCTCCCGGGACACTGTAACCAGATTCCCTTCCGTGCCAAGGCGCACCAGGGTCTCTTCGGACAATGCCCACTGCATGAAATGCCAAGCGCGCTCCTTATTCTTTGCATTCTTGGGGATGTTGACAGAGTGCACGTTCAACGGAGCACAGCGCCCTTCCGGACCGGCGGGGACAGGCGCAAAGCCCACATCCTCCTCGCGCGTCTTGGATTTTTCAGGATCGATATAATTGGGAACTATGGCCGCGCCGTCGATCCACATTGCAAGATCACCCTGCTGTACCGACACGGTAATATCTTCAAAGTTACAGGTTGTCGCACCCGGGAACGAATAATTTTGAAGCAGATCGGCGTAATATTCCACGGATTCCACAACTTCCGGCGTATTCAAAGTAGGCGTCATATCGTTGGGGAAGTCCGCTACAAAATCGCCTCCCATAGAATACATGACCATCGGCCATTCCCAAATCAGGCCTTCTGAACCGCCCGCGCTGCGCGCGCCACGCATGCCGACCCCATAGACGCCGTCCTTGTGCAGCAGTTGGGCATACTCCCGCAGCTCTTCCCAAGTTTCAGGCGGCTGCTCCGGATCGAGCCCGGCAGCCTCAAACAAATCCTTCCGCCAGTATAGCAACGTGGTGAGGGAACATACCGGAAGGCCGTACAGCTTGTCCTCGTACCGTTGAGCGTCCACTGAAGACTGCATCAAGCCATCCAAGTCCAGCAGCGCATCGTCTGTAATAGATTTATCAGCAATCAAATCGTCCAGCGGATATAACCAGTCATTGGAAGCGTACTGCAAAAATTGAGGGCTCATCAAATAAATCAGGTCATAAGCATCAGATTCTGAAGACATCTCCACCAGCATTTTTTGAAAATAAGTGTCGACTCCTAAAATCGTATAATTGATTTTCACACCATATTCTTTTTCGTAGTCAGCATAAATTTTTTGCATGGATTCCGCGAAATTCCCTGCCACAAACATAATATTCAGCTCTTTTTGTTCTTCCAGGCGTTTCGCCGCTTCCGAGACTTGCTCCCCACTTTCAGAGCCGGAGCCGGACACAGAGGCAGGTGTGCTGGAAGTAGCATTTCCGCCGCAGGCAGTCAGAGAAAGCATCATCAGAACAGCCATCATTAAAGAGAATAACCGTTGCATTTTTGTGGACATTTTTTTCCTCCTTTGTGAATCCTCCATTTTTGAAACGTCGTTTTATAGTTCCAGATAATCCCGCATCACTGCGGCCGCTTCCGAAAAATCGTGACCGCCCCGGCCGTCTTTAAGCCCGGTACGCAGCAAATCCAGGGCTCCGTCCAAGGCAAAGGCCGGGCAATTCAAATCTTCATACAGCCTTTTAACATATCCCAGATCTTTCAGGCCAAAGGCCAACGCAAAATCCATACGATAGTCACGGTCTTTTACCTTTTGACCGTAGAATTGAAAAACGCCGCAATTGGTTTTCTGCTCACAAATGATATCGAACAATTTTTGCGTATCCAGCCCTAACTTCTCCATTAAAGGAAACATCTGAGAATAAGTAACTGCATACATTAGGCCAGTGAAATTCAACGCAAGCTTTACAAGGTGGCCGCTGCCGGCTTCGCCAATGTAATCCGCTCGGCTGGTAAATACTTCAAAAATAGGACGAGCAGCCTGAAAATCAGCTTCGTCGCCGCCCACCGTGACAGAAATGGTCCCTGCCGCCGCCATATCAGGGTTTCCCATCAAAGGCGCATCCAGCAAAATACCGCCATGCTTTTTAAATGCTTCGTGCAGCTTTTTGGTGGAAAGCGGATAACTGGTGGACAAATCGATCACGATTTTGTCCTTTACACCACAGGACAAAAATGTGTCGCACATAGCTTCCACCTGCACGGAAGATGGCAGTGAAAGAAGCACCGCCTCACTGCGTTCAAATAAGTCTGCCGGGTTGGACGCAAGCTCGGCTTTCCCTCGAAAATACTCCATGGCGTCGGCACTCACATCATATACCGCTACATCATGGCCTTTTTTGACAAAATTTTCGCATGCGCCACGTCCCATACGTCCTAAACCAATAAAACCAATTTTCATGTTAAAGACAACCCCTTTCCATAGTTTATGATATCCACCCATTTGCATAAGGGAGAACGGATGCTGCAGCAATCGAAAATCCCTTGGAATGAACTTATTTTATCAGGAGAAAAATTTTTCATGTACAACAATTCTCATCAATAATGCCGCATTTGAAAGAAGCAAAATGTGAAAAAAATAGCAAATATAAATATTTTATGTTAAACTATTAAAATTGTATTTATTTTGTGAAATATATCTATTTTTATATCCTTTTTATTATAAAAAGTGTAAATTTGACGCACTTTTTTTGCTATGCTACAATATCCACGACATAAGCTCCACAGGGAACGGAGCAAGCATATGATGTAAAGGAAGATAAGGAGGCGCTGCGTATTTTAACTTCATATGATGGCTTTCGGGAAACACAGCTTCTTGCCTGTAAACCAAACCGGTTCTAATGCCGGACAAGAAAGGGCAAATAGTAAAATTCAAAATTAGGAGGTACTGTTGTGAGGCTGCAACTTGAAAACAACATTTTTGTCGCGCAAATCGATACATTAGGAGCGGAACTTTGCTCTCTGCTGCGCAAGGACAGCGGGGAAGAATTCGTCTGGCAGGGGGATGAACGCTACTGGGCCGGTCATGCTCCCACGTTGTTTCCCATTACCGGCAAACTAAAAGACCTGCGCTTTGAGTACAATGAAAAAAATTACGAACTGCCGCCTCACGGATTTGCCAAAGAGCGGGAGTTTTTTGTACAGAGTCATACGAAAACGTGTGTGGAGCTTGTTTTAGAAGCAGACCGCGAGACATTGCGGCAGTATCCTTTTTTGTTCCGCTTTACATGCGTGTTCACTCTTACTGCTGCGGGCCTCGCCATTACACGCCGAGTAGAAAATACCGGTAAAGAAAAGATGTATTTTTCTGTGGGTGAACATCTGGGGCTATCCTTAGCACCTTGGGGCGGTTCATTGGAAAACTATGCTTTGGTATTTCCGGCAGCTCAAACAGCCTGGAACTGGCAGTTGAATAAAGGGTTGCTTGATAAAAAGACGCCTTATTTGGACAATACCGATACTCTTCCGCTGTCCAAAGCACTATTTCAAACTTATGGGTGCTTGGTCCTGCAGGGCCTGAGCGCGCCCTGGGTCGCGCTGCGTCCCGTCGGGAACGATAGGGGGATCCGTGTCTCTATTGGAGGATTTGCTGCAATGGTGGTATGGTCGCCTGACAACGACGGGCAATTTGTGTGTGTGGAGCCCTGGCAGGGCCTGCCGTCTGAGGCCAACGGAGGCTATGATCTGACACAGCGTCCCTGTATCCTGCATTTGTCCTCAGGGGAAAGGTATGAATACACAGTTACAGTAGAACCGGAATAAACAGGCAATGCGTCAATAGAAAACGGGATGCATTGTTCAGAACTGCATATTGTTGACGACCCGGCTGAATTCCGAATCGATATGATATAAAATCAGCTCCCTCTATAAGAGACAACGTTTACTTTGCTGTCTTTTATAAAGGGAGCAATTTTTATTGCCACTGTGCATCTGTTACCGATTCATGCGCCGAAAGCGATTGGGCGTCATCCCTGTTGTGTCTTTAAATATCTTTATAAAATAGCTGGAGGATTCATAACCAACATCTTCAGCTATTAGATTAATGCTTTTGCTGGTGGTGGTAAGCAGCCGCTTGGCTTGCTGGATACGGAGGTCGGTAAGGTAAGCGCTTACACTTTTTCCCGTACACGCCTTAAAGATGTTGCAAAAATAATTTGGGCTAAAGCCCGCCACTGTTGAAATCTGGCTCAATGTAAGATTATGCATATAATTTTGTTCAATATATTTCAAGACCGGGCCCATATTGCTGTCGTCCACAGTCTGCCGCAAAAGATTATGGCATATGTCAATCAGACGTTCTGACCACGCTATTATATCATCCAAAAACACCATGCCATTGATTTCAGCCAGAGGATTGACCTGTGCCAGCTGTGACTCCGCTGCCCGGGGACAATAGGACAATGTATGATGTATCAAAGTTTCCGCCATGGTGTTGAACACTCTGCGAAGATGATCGATATCCTGTATAGTGTATTTATCGCGCCGGGCAGATATCTGTTTCAGCATATTCTTAAGGCGGTCCAGTTCGTTCCCCTGTATCAGCGTTTGTACCATATTTATTTCTTTCCGGAAATCCGAGTGTTCGCCCGTAGTTGACCGGTACCGGCAGAACGCCCCGGGCCCCCGAAAAAAACGATCGTTAAGCGCATCGCAGGCATGAGAAAAAGCGTGTTCCAGCTCCTTGGAATTACTGGCGGGACCATCGACACCAAGAGAAAAAGAAAGCCGGGAAGACAGTGTAAGCAGCTTATGGACCCGTTCACAAAAAACATCTTCAGAGATTCCCATTGTACGTACCACGGCGGCGGCAATATGGTCTGTAATCATGCCAACCGTTCCTGAAAGCTCCGCTGCCGCCAACAGGGTTGTCAGCTGATTTGTCCATTCAGCACCATTTGTCATACCCAACGATGATGAAACTGCCGGAGTGACATCCTGACTGAATACAATACACCAAACGGTATCTTTCTCGGAAATCAAAGCCCGGTCAAAGGCTTGTAAAACCTCCCCTGTTCCGCCCGTCAGCAGCTCAGACACTTGATGAGAGCTTATCCCCAAAAAGGATGGAGATGGTGGATTATCGTCAGCGGCCAACTTCTTTCCCGCCCGACGGGTAGCTTCCAGCAATTCTTCCTCAGTAATTTCTCCTTTCAGCAAATATGCTGCTGCTCCGAAAGACATTCCCTTTTGAGCCAGAGAAAAATCCGCGTGATTGGATAAGATAATTACTTGCGTATGCAAATTGAATTCCCGCAGAGCCTGAATAAATGACATTCCGTCCATATCTGGCATAATTATATCGGTTATTACGATATCAATTGCGTGGATACGGCAGATTTCCAACGCCTTATGGCCATTCGCTGCGGCGTCGACCACCACAAATTCTTTATCAAAGGGCTGAAACACCAAAGTGAGCCATTTACGCACAATCACTTCATCGTCGACAATCAAAAGGCGAAGCATAGAATCACTCCTCTACTGGGATTTCGAAAGAAATACAGGCTCCTCCGCCAGAAGCGTTTTCAATATGAAGCATGGCCTCCGTCCCATAGCGCAGCCGCAGTCGCTCGTTAACATTATTCAAGCCGATACTTACACTGAAGCGCTGAGAATTGGGGTTGGGAGCAAAAAGGTCAAAATTTTGAGGAAAACCGCAGCCGTTATCACGTACCTGCACAGAAAGCAGCGTCTTCTTACGCTGTATAGAAATATAGATGCATCCATGAAGGCTGCCGTTTTTCAGTCCATGAAACAAACTGTTTTCTACCAACGGCTGAATTAGCAGACGGGGTATCAGGCAAGGCAACGCTTGAGCATCTACATCGTAATAAACTTCAAAATTGTCGTAGCGATGCCTTTGGATCAGCAGATAATTGCGCAGATACTCCAGTTCCTCTTCCACTGTAAGCATTTCACGTTTGGTATCAAGATTGATTTTCAGCAGCTTGATCAGACTGATCAATACCTCGCTGGCGCTTTGGTTGTGCTGCATATCGACCAGAAAACGTACTGCGGTCAGCGTATTATATAAAAAGTGCGGATTGATTTGCGCACGAAGCGCTTCCAGTTCAGCGTTTTTCTTTGCATTTTGTTCCTGTACCAAACTTTGAAAAAGACGGTTCAATTCATCCAGCAACAGCAGATAACTGCGGTTTAGGTAGCCCAACTCATCAGTACGCGTAATGTCCAGATCCGGCGGAGCAAAATCCAGCGTCTCCAGACTGCGCATGCACTCTACCAGCATAAGGATCGGCCTGGAAACCGTGCGGTACAGGAACCAGGAGAAAAGTGCCGCTACAATCAGGACAATAACAAAAATAATGGGAAGCGACCCGGAAAGCTGTTTGAGAAACATAGGAAACGTTGGCATTTGCGTTACTTGAACTACGTACCAGCCGGTGTGTGCATCCAACGAATAAACGGTTACCAGACTTTCAGAAAAAGAGGTATAATACCCCTTAGGGCCCGAAACCAGCGCCATATCCAATACAGGCGCGGAATTATCGCTTACTGCTTGCGATACCGTTTGCTCAAGTACGATTTTCCCTTCTGCGTCTGTTAAATAGATTTGCGTGGTAGAGGAAGCATAGCTGCTCAAGTTGTCGGATACGCTCCGTTTGAGGATGCTGACGACGGCTACCCCAATTGGTTGATTCGCATTGGCATTTTTGATGAGGCGCATCGCAAACAATAAATGAGAAGCTTTTGGCGAAACTTCTCTTCCATCTATCCATACAATCCGTCCCCCGGCATTTTTTATCGATGTTAACCATTTCTCTTGAAGGGTTTGAGCATCTGAAAGGAAACTATGCGTCAACGCAGCAGAATTATAATACACATAACGATTTCCCCAAAAATCGAATAGTTCTATTTGACAAATGAAATAGGGATTGGAAAATTTATGCCGAGAATAATATTTTTGAAATAAAGCCTGATTTCCTTGGTCAGGATGTGTTAAAAGCTGATGAATCTGGCTATCAATGTACATATCGTCAGTGGTAAGTGTGACATCTTGAAGGTAATTATCCAAATTGCTGCAGACATATGCCGAATTTTGCAGCGAAGAGTCTGCCAACGCATTCATATAGTACCGAAAATAGATATAAAAAGTCCCAAATGACACTAACAGCATTAATGATAAGATGCCAAAAAACAGTAAGAAAAGGACTTTTTTATAAAAATAGTTTTTGTATATTGTTTCGTCAACCTTCAAATCACTCTCTCCCTCATATGCAATTTTTCATTACTCTATGTGCACAGCAAAGATGATTGTATGGTTTTATTACATTCGATCAACATTTAATTATACAAAATAATTGTACTATATATGTATTATATCATTAGATTACAATAATAAGAAATATATATCAACAGTACAATATTGCCAAAAAATTTTATCAAAATTTAGAATTGTCCCGCAGTGTCTTCAAGTTTGGATATCTCCTTTTACCATCCAGTATGAGTTCAAATAAGCCAACATTTTGAATATTCAACAATCTATCGAAAAAACTGCTGAGTCTGCCGCATCGGACGAAAATTGACAGATGACGCTCCGCAGCGTTTGCTGAAAAAGCAACAGCATTTGTAATAGTATTCAATCCATTTTCAAAATAGCGATTCCTACTATTTCCCGATTTCAGCCTTCGCAATGCAAGAATCAGCTTCCAGCAGTTTGAACAGATCCATGCAATGGAAAATATAATTTACAATGAGCTTCGTATGCGTGGTTACAGTGGGGTGGGCTTTTTTGTAAAGAACTGCAATTTTTTTGGCCCCAGCTCGGATGTGCCGTCCTCAGTTTATTGAGTTGTATTACGGTAGCCTCATCCAACTTTGACGGGCTGTTTTCCGGTGCTCTGCTCCGGTCTCCAAGTCCGTATAACCGTATTCAAAAAAACGGTTTTTGCACTTATGACCCGTTTTCTCTGATATCCCATATTTCTGACAGAGTTCTTTAAAATCACTTTTCCCTCTCGTCAGATATTCCTGTATGAATTCTTTTCGTTGTTCCATCACCGTGACCTGTCCCCCTTCCAACCCAAACAGAAGCGCTCTTTTTCTTTTGTTCTTCTGTTCATTTTATCTTTTTTACTTATCCTTCTCATGATACTGTACACATCTCGATTTTTAGGGTCTCTGTTTCAAATTTCCTCCTGCAAAAGGGGACACTTTTCCCCTGAGCTTGTAGCCTGTGAAAAAATAGCCCCAGCTGCGGTAGCTGGGGCCTGTTTTCTATGTAATTTTCACCCTATACTCAACGTCAATGTGATAATGTTAATTGAACAAAGCGTTCTGCTTTAAAACACATTGAATCCATCATGCCCCTCTAAGAACGGGGCGAAAAAAATTAGCGTTCCAATATTTTCATAAATTCAGAAAAATCACGCATGGTTAGCCCAGTATGCCAGGAAGAATCCTCTTGCTTTTTTGCTCCGTACCACACTTTCAACATTCCGTCGTCAATCAGCATAGAGGACCGGTAAATGCAGAAATCATCCCAGCCGCCTTCCGTTGACGGCTTCAAAATTGGCCGGCTAAAAGTTTCCCACTGTTTTCCTGTCCGATTCACTGCGAAAAACAAATTGCAGTGGTCGCAATCGGTGCCATTCGGATAAGCCGGATAAACTGCATAGTAAGCTCCGCTTGATGTGTCATAATGTACATCGATGTGCCATATTTGATATCCAGGTTGTACAAAATCCGTACAGGTGACTGCGCCCGACCATTTGATTCCATCCGCAGATGTACGATATTTTACTTGGTTATTCTGGCTATTCCATCCTGCATTCCCCGTATCCACATACCACATCATATAGGTGCCATCTGGCAGAATCTCAATAGACGGCGATAGAATACTGTATTTCCTTACCAGATCCTGCATTACGACCTGCGGCTCGCTCCAGTGTACACCGTCACGGGAACTCATCATTTTTACCCTTGAGCTGATGATATCATCTGCCTCTACGTAGTACATCCGCAATTCATCCGAGGCTGGAACATATACAAGATCCACGTCACAATTGTGGCCCGGACTTGGCGTGCCGGCCAAAGGATTCGAAACCCCTTCTGGCACAATCCAACTTTCTCCATCGTTTGACGCAACAATCGATGGGTTTTCGTAGCTCCCATCATTGAAGGGATAAGGTGTCATTGCCATCCAATACAGATAACCATTCCAAGGCTGTTCAAATTTCACCACCGAGGGATGTGTAGGCTGGTTGGTGCCGTCATAGGTAGGAATTGCTTGAGGCGCTATGGCATTTGCCAACGGCTGATATGGAGTAAAATCTTGCACCGCTGTAAGTTCTACATCGTCGAAATAGCCTGCACCGGAACCACTATTCTGTCGATATCCATATATAGTCGCTGTTTGCGCATTGGGCCCGGTTGTGAAAGTAACCGCCAGCTGCTGATAGTCGGCTGAAAGCGTAGCCGAAAAAGTTTCCTGCCCACCGTAATTTTTTACGCCCAGCGTCATAACGGAACTGCCCTCAGATTTTGCCCACCCTGTTAAAACATATTTCGTATCCGGAGATACCGTAACAACTTGCTCATAACTGCTGTTTTTGGCTACTTTAGCACAATAGTTTCCGCTATGCGGAGCAGCGCTGTCAACAACGGCGTTATTGAACCAATTCCATCCGGTGCTGTCGCCGGTCTCAAAACCTCCGTTTACAAGCAAATCGGTTTCTTCGGCAGCAGCGGCCGGCAGCAAACTGCTGCACAGCAGTGCAACTATAACCAGGCAAGCGACCAATCTTTTTTTCATATTCATCCACTTTCCTTTTCAAAAATTCCAATTCGGTCTCCCACTTCAATTTCATAAACTTCTCCCGTGCTGTCGTATCTTTCCCCGCACTCAGAGCACCAGGAACCCTTTGGGAAGTAAACGGTACGCCGCGTTGCCCCTTTTTCCAGGATTGGCGCAACCAACAGCTTGTCGCCAACCATGAACTGATCTGTCACTCTCGCACAGGCTGGCTCCGTGAAATTATACGCCATTGGGCGTAAAACCGGTTCGCCTGTGTTTCTGCATAGTGCCAAAGCTTGGCGGAGCAACGGCATATAGCGGCTGCGCAGCGCCACGGCCTGTTTGACCTTTGCGTAATCTTGGGCTGATAGAATGCGCCAGGGCGCAACCGAAAACTGCATCACTGGCATCAGACAGGCAATTTGCGCCCAACGCACCATCAACTCATGATCCAGCACTTTCTGACCATAAAAATTGTGGTACTCTCCACCGCCGATCATGTCCGGGCATAAAAATGGGTGTCCTGTTAGACTTTGTATAATGGCATTCGGAATCAACGCCGCAAGCCCGGTGTTTCCCCAGCTATGCTCCTTGTCACTGAGTCTCTGCATCAGCGACCAACCGCCGGCCCCATTCGTTACGCGGAATTCGTTCAGCGGGTATCTCTCACCAAAGGCAGCCCAAGCCTTACTGTGCGTATCGCCCGTGACAACACTGTCCGCCGGATAGTAAACGCTGTCCCCCGCATCGAACTTAAAGCCGTCCACCCCCATTGCTTGAAGGCCATCCAGCTGTCTCTTCAGCCAACTGCAGGCTGCGGGCTGCGTCATATCCAATACTGCGGACCATCCATTCCACCAATGAGAAATATACGACTTGCCGTCCCTGTCCGTTACCAGAAGTCCCGTCTGCTCTAATTCACGATATTCCTGCGTGTCCGGTGTGATAAAAGGGCATATCCATAACATGACTGTAAAACCCAAGCGGTGCAGCTCCGACAACATCCCTTCCGGATCGTAAAACTTCTCCCGTGAAAAGTGCCAGCGCCCATAGGAATCGCTCCACCCATCATCGATCATCAGAACCCCGGGAGGCAATCCGTTCTCCAGCACCGCACGGGCATACTGCAGCACTCCCTCCTGCGTCTGATGAAATGTCAGTTCTATCCAGGTATTATAAACCGGGCTGCTGAACAGACGCTCATCGAGCCGGATCTCGTGTAATGGAAAGCAATGTTCCATCGCACCGAGATATGCTTGACGCAACCCGCCTGTACTTTGTCCTAAAATCGTCCCATCGGTACACTGAATGCGCCCCTTTCGAAACGATATACGCATACCATCCGGGTTCCACACCCAACGCCCTGCCGTTGAGAGCAGCAACGGCATCATCTGGTTTGGCGTTTGATTCCGAGTCAGATCCAGTTCTCGCTCACTGGCCTGCGTATAGGGCTGGTTGATTCCATCCATCACGGCGCCGCCGTAGAACGCCTCGCCTGGTAAAATATCAAATTCCATACCAATTCTCCACTGTTATGATTGACGGTTATACACTTCCAGTTCACTGATTGCAAAGTGCTTCCATTTGAGGTTCGCATCATGCACTTTCATACGCAAAAATCTTACCTCCTGCACCTGTTCAAATGAAAATGTTTGATTTTCCAACGTGGTGTCTGCATATTCCCAAGCAAGAACCGTAGGCGTAACGATTTCCTGCCAGATCTGACCGTCCTGCGAGACTTGGAAGGATACCTTTGTAGGGGCTTGATTTTGCGCATACCAGCAATGCATTTGAATTTGATCAAAAGATACAGGCTCGGGCCAGCTCAGCACAATATCTGTTGGCAGCGTAATCCGATCTGCGCTCTGCGCCGCTTCAGAATGGTCACCGTCCGTCAAAAGGCCACCATTTTCACTGTTCCATTCCGATGTGCTTTCAGTGGCAATATTGGCATTGAGCGGGCTTGCTGAGGAATCTTTCACAAGAATCTCATTAATCGCATAGTGGTTCCACTGCAGATTGGCGCTGTTGACCTTGATTCGCAGCGATTTTCCCTGTGCCGCCGGGAAATGAAGGATCTGGTTCTCTACATGCCAATCATTTCCGTTCCAATTTACATCGCCGGAAGCTGCCACCGGTACCCATCCTGTCTCACCGTCGGCAGATACTTCCAGCTCCCAGTTGGTTGGCGCTTGGCCTTTACCGTAGGCGGCTTTCATGATAAAGGTATCAAAGGTTTGCGTTTCTTCCCAATCCAGATACAAATACTGCGGGAAATTAGGGGCTTCGTTGCTCTGCATCGCCGAGTAAGCATCGTTATCAATCATATTGCTGGGCGGGCTCTCCCAGTTCCAATCCTGTGCCGCACCTGCTACCGCATAGGGCGCTAAATTTTCCCCCGCCGCGGGTGCTCTGTTGTCTGCAGCATCCCGCGCCAGCATTTCATCGGTTTTGTAAACCCGGAAATAATCGATTTCGAATCGTTTTGGGTATTCGCTGTTATAATCCGGCGTACCGCTCCACAGCGGCGAATCGTTCTCATAGATTCCCAAAAAAGTCGTCATTTTGTAGTCTGGAGATTGTGATGTCTCCTTGACAAGCTGGCCGTCAAAATAAAACTTCATCCCACCTGGCTGCCATTCAAATCCATACACATGGAAATCCTGTGATACATCGCACGCAGGGTAGTAATCCAGGCTTTGTTCCTTGCAGCCGCCGTCTGTCCATGGATGCACGGAAACGCGAACACGGCTTTTATCAGCTTTGACATCCGGCCCGCAAATCTCAAAAACATCAATTTCAGCCGTTTCATCCGCTCGGGCTTCTGTTCCGATCATCCACCAGGCACTATGCAACCCACCATCATGAGGGACACGGGCCCTCAATTCAAAGTAGCCGTACTTCGTTTCAAAATTTGTGACCGCCCGGTGGTGATCGGTAATCGTGCAGGTATCCCAGAAGTTGTGCATTCCATCGCGCATGCCGGTCTGGATACTTGAAATTTTCTGAACATCGTCAAATGCCCACCAAGGCCCCTGCGTCTCCTTATCGATTCGTAAAGATAAAATCCCGTCCACTACATCGTAATGGGCAAGGCTCTGTTCCGGAGTCGTCCAGTGGGGCATGTATGAATCGGAAAACTTTGCGGGATTCAAAACCGCGTCGTTGAATTCCTCCTGGAAGACTAAAGTCCACCCTGGCCTTTCAATCGGCTCCGTACCGGTGTCATTGCAATATGCGGTCGGCGCGGCGGAAACCGCCACTGCTCCTGCCAATATTACCGCTCCGATCCCTTTTCTTAAGTGCATATAAATCCACTTCCTTTCCTCGCTGCTTACAATTCTACGATTCTTCTCTCAACGCGGGAGCGTTCTGCGGCAAAACAAATCAGATGACTTTGCAGAGAAACTCTGGCAGATGAGAGGTTTCCATCGCCGCCGCTTTGTACGGCACGTACAAAGTCTCGCATCAGATAATAGTCCCCGCCACCATGTCCATAATTGTTGGTTTGCGGCGGTGTTTCCAAGGTGATTTCCCGCGGGCCGCTCTCCCCGAAGCGATGCAGGGAAACCGTGTTTGCGTTCATGTCCGCCGTGATCTGTCCCTTCGTACCGCAGACCTTCAGCTGACGGGCCATATCCGTGGTAAACGCTGTCATCGTGAAGCCGGCCACTGCTCCGTTATCAAATTCCAGGTTCACCACCTGGCGGTCTACAACATCGTTGTCGCAATGATAGACACAGCGGCCATAAGGCCCCTCGCGCAGAGCTTTTAACCGGCCCTCACGGCTCAAATCGGTGGTAAGCATATCGGTGGGCCATCCTACATTGTCCGTAAGATAAATTTTTCCGGCATCATACGGACACACAACGCTGTGAGGGCACCCGTCAGTGCAACGCAGCGGCGCATCCTGCGGTGCGTGTGCCGCGTCAAAATGGTGCAGGCTGCCAAAGCTGGATACCCGGGTGCAGCGCTGTCCGCTGAGCCACAGCAGAATGTCCATATCATGGCAGCTTTTTTGCAGGATCATCGGGCTGGTTTGTTCACTGCAGCGCCAGTTGCCCCGCACAAAGCTGTGGGCATGGTGCCAGTAGCCCACATTCTCAACTTGCGACAAAGACGCAACTTCCCCCACCTGCCCATCATCGATCAATTGCTTGATGGTTCGGTAAAACGGCGTATAGCGCAGCACATGGCACACGCTCAGCACACGCTGTGCCTCCTCGGCTGCCGCCGCAATGGCCCGGCATTCTGTTTCGCTGTTGCTCATGGGCTTTTCCAGCAGCACATGATACCCCTGCTTCAGCGCGGCCAGCGTGGGTTCCGTATGCATATCATCCAGCGTACATATAAGCGCGGCATCTGCCATCTGCGGGCGCGCCAGCAGATCTTCCCAGTTGCTGAACGCCCTGTCAGCGGGGATACCGTAAGCGCGGCACATCAAAGCGCGCCGGTCTGCCTTTGGTTCCGCCACGGCCATGATTCGAAGTTCTTCGGGATGCTCCTGCGCATAACGGGCATAAATCTGCCCGCGCGCGCCTGCGCCAATGAGGATCGCCGTCACCTGGTTCATGCTTTTCCTCCTTCTTCCAGCAGATGCAACAATTCTTCATAAACAGCCTCAAACACGGCCGGGTCATCGTTATAGTTCTGGTTGTCATGAAATACCCGCGCGACCAATGCGTCATGGGCAGCCTCATCCCTGCAGCGCAGCAGCGCCAGAAGCGCTGCATCCTCGGCGCCGCGCCTGGCGGCCTCCATCCGCATACCCGGCCACGGACCATCCGTTCCCGGATAGACAAGGAAAGAATCGCCACAGGGGAAATTCGTACCGATCCCTGTATGGTTGGGGCAGCTTGTACCGGCAAACGGGTCCATCCCGGCGGGGAATTGGTTGAAACCCCAATGCAGAAAACCACCCAGCCGATTGGCCGCACAGCCCCAAAACAGCAGCCGTCCTTTCAGCAACGCAAAATCCAGAAAACGGTTGAGCCAATTGCCCTCCGGCCCACAGCATACATACGCCCACACCGACTCTCCCAGAGCTGTCAGCGCATCAAAATCTGCCTGCCGCGCCTCATAGCCCGGCGTGCCGGGCACCCAAATATCCACACCACCGCGAAATTCCGGCGAAGCGACGGCTTCGATGACACGCACATTGGGCAGGTATTTACGCAGAATGCCCGCTGCGAGATAATACTGACGCTTTCGGGCGAGAAGTGAGGCTTCGTTTTTGAAATGGATGTCTGGCTCGTCATGGATGTGGAACACCACTTTGTCCTGCCAGCCATATTTGCGCAGAAATTCCGCCAGCGCCTGTACAAAGCGCACTGTGACCATATAGCCTTCCGGCGTATCAATGGGCAGTTCCGGCGCCATGGCGCACTTAAAGCTGTCGGTGTACATATCGGGCATCCCGTCCGGAAGGAATCCACGGCTCAGCAGAGCGCCCAGTTCCATCTGCTGCATCCCCTCATCGAAAAACAACCGGATCAGAGGGCGCAGATATTCAAAATCAAATGTATAGGGGGCACGGCTTGCAACACAGGCCTCGTCCAGTTCGATATAGAACATCGTTTGATGGATGCGCCGCATGGCGCGGGCGTAGCGGCGTACCATTTCATAAAAAGCCGGCGTGTCCTTCTGCAAGCCATGGCAGCGGCTGATCGCATCAAGGCTGAACCAGTTTGTCACGGGGAAAGTATCCTGTGGGATCTCTATGTCATATACCCGTATATCCAGCCGGCAGCAATAGCTTCCCAGCCGAAGCATCGCCGTATATGCACCGGCTGCAAGCCCGGAACGGGGATACAGGCACAGATACAATGCTGCGCGCCCATTTTGCGTTTCAATTACACCGTCCCGGGCCGGTTTGAGGCAGTCGTATACTGCAAAAGGCGCCAGCCGGGTCGCGTAAAGCGGCTTACAGGCCGGACGCCGTTCCAGAACCATCGCGCCGCCCTGTTCGCTGCCGTCCCCGGTGTTGTACTCCACGGGTACAGCTTTCATACAAAAGAATTCCGGCACAAACGCATCGCTCTCGAGGGATGCGTCCAACTGGCCGGCATCTGTTTCGAGCAAAAGCTGCACGCCCGGCCGGCCGTTGCGCGGCATTGCGAGCCGCAGACCCTGGGGAAGATGCCCCACCGGCATATCGGGATAGAAAAATTCTTCCCGCCCGCTGAGTGCCCCCCGGTGAATGCGCTGTTCCATGGTCTTCCTCCTAAAAAGCGCGGGCCGAGCCGTGAGAAGCCCGGCCCGCGCCGTGTATACGGTGTGTTTTGTTTTTTTATTCTGCCTTGATACCAAGCTCTGCGGCCTTCGCATTGACCTCAGCCAGCATATCCGAAAGGCCCTTGGTCTCATAATTGGCCAGCAGGTCATCGACCATCTTTTCCACAGGGTCGCTTCCCATCATGACCTGCAGCAGATCATCGTTCGTATTGTAAACAAACGCATCCTTCAACGGTGTCGAAAGGAAGAGCACGCTGTCATAGTAAGCGGGCAGCGTACCGTTTTGCACGGCGTCTTCATGACGTGCGGTGTTCAGCGCGCGATACTCTTCGGAAATCGTGGAGGGATACTCGCTGTCCCAGTATTCGGGATTCCACATGGCCAAATCGGCGATGTTGCTGTTCACATTTTTAAATGTATATTTCTCCATCAGGTCTACGCCGTCTTTCATAACGACTTCGCCATCCACGACATCGTAGTCCTCTCCCTCGATACCGCAATACACAAGGCGCTGGCCTTCTTCCGAATAGAGAAAATCAAACAACCGACAGATCGCCGCCATCTTTTCATCATCCACCTGTGCAGAGATGTAGCTTTCAGACCAGGCTTCCGTATCAACGAAGTAATAGCTGTTTCCATCTTCCGAAGGATATAGTTTGGCAATGCGGTTATCCTCCTGGAAGCTGCCTTCACCGTACAAAGCATCATAATCCTTACCAATCTGGGATTCCAATCCGGCAGGGCCGGACCATGCGAATACCATGGCAGCACTTTGGCCCTGGAGATATTTTTCCTTGCTGGTCTCCAGCTTTGCCAGAGCAATATCCTTTTCAATCACGCCATCGGTATACATATCGCGGGCAAACTGCATGGCGCTCACCAATGCGTCGCGGTCTGCAAAATAGCTGGGCACGAACCGGCCTTCTTCATCGGCCACCCACTTTTTGTCGATGATCCCCGCATAGGGATACACAAAGCCGCCGATCAGCTCGGGCAATGCCTGCGTCATACCGGAAATATTCTTGCCTTCCGGGTCCGCCTCGATGATCGCCTTGATCATATCGCAGAATTCCTCATAAGTCTCGGGTTCTTTGGTAATGCCGGCTGCCTGTGCCAGATCCCAACGGTACACTACGTTCCGATCCAGTACACTGTAAGTAATATCGCCATAGGTGGTACGCGGAATCATGTACAGCTTGCCATCCCGGGCCGCGGCCTGCGCACGCTCCATCTGCATGTGCTCGGCCAGGTTTGGATAAGCCGACAAGTCCTCCGGCAGGGCACGGATCACGCCCTGCTCGATCCAGTTCCCATAGAATGACTGTGCCACAAAATCGCCCGCGAAGATATCCGGAAGCTGTCCGTTGGTCGCCCACAACTGAATCTTCTGACTCGAGTCATCCCAAGTGACATTTTGCGGTACCAGGCGCACGCCGGTTTCTTCTTCGATCCTTTTTAAAATGGGATCATTGGGGTCCGCCAGTCCATCGTCTGCGCCCCAAATCGCCACGCTTACTTCAACCAGGGCGCTCTCTTGCTGCGAGGAAGAAACGGCGCCAGTGCCGCTGGCGGGAGCGCTGCCGGATGCCGGAGCTCCGCATCCGGCAAACAGACCGGCCGCCATAAGTGTACTCAGTGCCAATGCTGCGAATCGTTTTGCTTTTTTCATGTTCAACTCTCCTTTTTTCAATCTTCTATCACAAGGATCGATCCCTATTCCTTAACGGAACCGATCATGACGCCCTTGACAAAATATTTTTGCAGGAAGGGATACAGACACAAAATTGGCAGCATGGTGATGACGATTGCCGCCATCTGCACGGATTGGACAAATACCTTGTCACCCGATAGCATGGACTGTGCCTGACTTCCCAACTGTGTATTGAAGCTGACGAGAATATCGCGCAGATAAATCTGCAGCGGCTTAATGTTCTTGTCATTGATGTACAGAAACGCTTCCCACCATCCGTTCCACCGCTCGACCGCATAAAACAGCGCAAAAGTAGCCATAAACGGCTTAGAGATGGGCACAAAAATCCGTGTGAGCACCACAAATTCATTTGCGCCGTCGATACGGGCGGCCTCTTCCAGGCTGGGCGGCAGGCTCGCAAAATAGTTTTTCATAATGATCAGATAATAGGTGCTGATCATTGTCGGCAGGATCATACTCCAAATCGTGTTATCCAACTGGAGGTCGCAAATAACCAGATAGGTTGGAATCAAGCCGCCGGAAAACAACATGGTGAATAAAATCGCACTGAGAAAAACTTTGCGGCCGATCAGGCGCTTGCGGCTTAAAACATACGCGGCAACCACAGAAAACACCATGTTCAGTGTGGTGCCTAAGACAGTCACCAGAAGCGTAGTCCCCAACGATTTGAAAAAGTATACATCCTTGATGATGGCCTTGTAGCCTGTGAGGTCAAACACATGGGGAAACAAGTATGGGGAATACTTTACACTTGTTACAGTATTGGAGAATGAGACGATGAGTACATTGTAAAAAGGATACAGTGTCAGCAGCGCCAAAACACCGAAAAAAAGGTACAGGCATACCTCAAAGGCGGTGATCTGCTGCTTTTTTTTCAGTTTCATTGCCCTTCCCCCCTTAAAACAGCCCATCTTCGCCAAGCTTTGTCGTCACCTTGTTCGCCGTCCAAATCATCACAACGCCGATGACAGACTTTAAAAGCCCAATGGCCGTGGTATAGCCAAAATTTGTTCCGGTCATGAAAGACTGGCGGTAGACATAGGTATCAATGATATCCGCAACGGGATAGACCGGCGCTGAGTACAGATTGAATATCTGGTCAAAGGAGGCGCCGCTCATAATTCCGCCCACCTGCAAAATCAGCATGATACAAACTGTGCTTCGAATGCCGGGCCATGTGATGTGCAGCATTTTTTGCAGCCGGTTCGCGCCATCGATGCTGGCCGCCTCATACAACTGGGGGTCGATCGCAGTAAGTGCCGCCATATAGATGATGGCGTCCCACCCAAACTCCTTCCAGATATTTGAGATCCAGATAAACGGGCGAAAGGCGGAAAGAGACATCAGCGGCGCTATTTGCTCGAATCCCATCTGTCCAAGCAATTGATTGATGATACCATTGGAAGCGAACATATTGATAAGGATTCCCGACAACACGACCCAAGAGATGAAATGCGGAAACGTAAACACTGTCTGGAAAAACTTTTTAACGCGAGGATGACGGATCTCATTGAGCAGGATCGCCACAATAATCGGGATTGGGAAGTGAAACAAAAGCTTTCCGAAACTGAAAATCAGCGTATTGGAAAAAGCGCGCCAGAATTCAGCGTCTTGGAACATCGTTTTAAAATGCAGCAGTCCCACCCAGGGACTGTGCCACAGGCCCATATCATAGCGGTAATTGCGAAACGCCAGCGTAATGCCTCCCATGGGCAGATAACAAAAAATAATATACCACAGGAGAACTGGCAGCAGCAGCGCATACAGCATCCAGTCATTTTTCAGCTGCTTGCAAACCATTCGCCGCCTGGAGGCGTTCATCCCTGTCCGTTCTTTCATAAAACACTCCCCCTTCATTCCCCTGGACTGTTCGTTTCTCTGTGTCTTTATTATACTGTCCCTGATTGGCCTTTCGGTATGGAGACAGCGCATGAATTCTGTTCTTCAAAATGGAAAACGTTCAATAATTTATGTAAAAATCATAGTTTTCATCATAAATATGGAATTTTTTTAGAATTTTGCATCTGTGATTTCACTATACCGGGCTTTCTCCATATCAATCCCTCTCTATCAGTGATATACTAAGGGCAGGGCAATCGGAAGGAGTGCTGCCCATGCCGTCATTCTTTAAAAAAAGAATTATGAAACAGTTTCGCTTGGTACTCTGCTGCCTGCTCATCATGGGAATCGTTTTGTCACTGCTGTGTTACACAGTAATCGAGCGGCTGATGACCAAAAATTCAACCGCGTATGCCCAGAGTACCGCACAAAAGTTTAACGTTGAGGTAAAATACTTATTTGACCGCGCAGATGCACTGTTCAGCAGCCTGCTGTTCAACGAAAACATTGAACAGATTATGCACACACCTTTTTCAGCAAAGACCCCTTCCTATCTCAATGCACTGCACACCCAATTTTCGTCATACCGCCTCATGAACGCAGAACTCGCGGAAATCGCCCTTGTAACTCCGGAGATGTCCTGGTCCAGCTATTTTGATGCGGCCACACTGCGCGCGTTCAGCGAGGAAATGCGTAACCTTCGCGGCACCACATGCTTCGGACTGCAGCAATCCCCTCTTACGGCACGTGCAGGCAGCCAGGAACAGCGGTTGGTTTTTGGCCACAATGTTTATGGTATGTTCGACGATTCTTTGTATGGTCAGTATTTAGGCAGTATCATTTTATCACTGGATCTCTCCAAGTCCTCGATCCAACTGCCCTTGTCTGAGCGGTCCGCAACCTGCTTTGTCCTGCTGGATCAGAATGGCACGGCGTTTCCGTTTAATTGCAGCGATGAGCAGTACCAACAGATCCAGGAACAGGGGCTTGCCGCCGGCCACGGGACTTGGCCTATGGGCGCTTGTCAAACTGAGGATTATTTAATTTATAATACGCCCTTAAATGATACCGGGCTTTTTATGGTCAGCGCCATGGACAGGCACGCGCTCAGCAAGGAAGGATTGCCCACGATTGCCATCCTCATTGTTATAACGACCGCCGCCTTGATCGTGGTCGTATTGTTGATGAGCTTGATGCTGCAAAGTGTGGTAAGGCCCTTAAGTCAATTGTCAGCATATATCGACCGCATCCGGCTCACACCCCCGGGGGCTGATGCGGAGCCTCTGGAGCTGCAGGGGTGTGAAGAGATCACCCGCCTCTGCAGCTCCTTTAACACGATGCTTCGCGAGCAGGCCCGCTTGACCCGTGAACTGCAACAGGCCACCGTCAATTTGTACGAAATGCAGTTGGGCCGCAAGCAGGCGGAGCTGGAATACCTGCGCAGCCAAATCAATCCGCATTTTCTTTACAATACGTTGGAGGCGATCCAGGGAATCGCACTGGAACATGGTGTTCCCAAAATTGCGGATGCTGCGGGTGCGTTGGGCAAATTATTCAGACACAACATCCAAGGCAGCGATATGATTCCATTGGGCAAAGAGTTGGAAATCACCCAAGCCTACCTCACCATCCAAAAGCTGCGGTTCGCCGATAAATTGAATGTGTTGATCAGCATTCGTGAAAACACTCGCGGCATTCCAGTGATGAAACTGCTTCTTCAGCCGCTGGTGGAAAACGCTGTTTATCACGGTTTAGAGCCGAAGACCGGCCCCGGCACGCTGTTTATCGGTGCGAGACTGGAAAAGGGGGATCTGCTCATCAGCATTTATGACGATGGCGTGGGGATGCCATCTGGCCGTCTGGCTGCATTGCAGGAAGAGTTGGAACGCCCCGCCGCAAGCGGCAAGGCGGAAACCGCGCATATCGGTCTGCTGAATGTCCAGCACCGCATCCGGCTGCGCTACGGCATGCCATACGGCTTGACGCTGCATAGCACGCCGGGTGGCGGCACCCGGGTAACTGTCCGTGTACCTGCGCAGACACAGGAAGAGGAGAATGAGTTATGCTGAACGTTTTGCTTGCGGATGACGAAACCCGCACGCTGCATCATTTGATGACAGGTGTGCCCTGGTTTCAACTGGGGATGGAAGTCTGCTGCACTGCCTCCAACGGCAGCGAAGCTCTTGCCTTTATTGAATCACATCCCATAGATATTTTGATTACAGATATCCGCATGCCCGGCATGGACGGGCTGGAGTTGTGTCAGCGTGTGCGTGAACGGTACCACGATATGTCGATCATCTTGTTGACAGGCTATGCGGACTTTGAATACGCACGACGCGGCATTGAGCTTCAAGTGACGGACTACTGCTTAAAACCAATTGATACAGAGCAGCTGACCGCCACATTGCGCCGTGCTGTACGCCAGGGGTACGGGCGCTCCTCCTCACGTTCAGACGCGCTGCTGGATCTTATCGAGGAAGGCAACTCTCAAGAAATTACGCGGACATTTTCTGATTTGGGGATCAAAGGCGACAGTGTTTACATCGCCGGCTCCATTGGCGTTCACAATATTGAACAGGCGATAGGCGCTCAGTTTTCCTGTAAAGTGGGCAGACACAAATACCTGTACTTTTCCGGACATCCGTTTCATACGCAGGAAGCCTCGCACATCATCGCTTTTTCCAAAAAGCGCAGCGGTATCGGTCTTTTTCCCACCTCAGTGCCCTACGGACAGACTGCACGCGCTATCAGCGACGTGCTCGTGATGACATATCAATATTTTATCAACGGCACATCAACGTTGTGTGAACGCCTGGTAGATGGGCCGCTGACTCAAGAACTTTTTCGTCAACTCCCCAAAAAGGGAAAAGAACCAGGCCAGCTCAAAGCCTGGCTGCACGACCTCTCGCAAGCCAACTGCTCGTTGCTTTTCAATATCCGCACCGCATTTCGATTTGTGAACCAGGTTCTTCTTTCTCCTGCCATGCAAAACAGCGGAGAAGGCTGTCTTGACAGCTTTGAGCAGATGGCTGCCGACTATTCCTGTTTGACGAATCTGCTGGAAGAGCTCAGCACCGCTGTTTACACACAGGAGCCGCGTCCGGCTCCCCCATTTGAAGGCCCTGACAGCTTCTTGTCCATTATGAGTTATCTCAATACACACTACGAGCAGACCGTCTCGCTGAAACGTGTCTCGGAGGAACTGCACCTCAATGCATCCTACATCAGTCAGCTGATAAAAAATGAAACCGGTTTAAACTATACTCAATATATCACTGAATTGCGCATCGAAAAAGCCAAGGAGCTATTGACAAACACAAAGCTTTCCCTGGCCGAAATCAGCGAAGCGGTAGGTTTTAATGACTATTTTTATTTCATCAAGAAGTTCAAACGGGAGGTAGGCGTGACGCCCGGCAAATTTTTACAGCATGAAAAGGGAACGGGCGATATGCCCGACCGGGAAAGGGAGTGATGAGCATGACCGCAAAGGAATTAGCCGCCCGGCTCTCTCTGCCGGAATCGCTGCAACAGCAGGTTTTTTCCATACCGATTCTCCCTGCGCAGGAACAGGAATGGAATGAGCTGTTTCTTCGCGATCAAGAAGCCTTTGAATTGCGTCTGCACCGTCATCCTACACCGGAACTCCTGGCTCTGGCACTTTATCTGCGCTGGGCCGTTGCGACCTATCGCCGCTATCTCACCCTTGGGATTCCAGAAGCTGTCTTTTGGGATACATTTCAAGATTTTGCGCTCTGGAGCGAAGAGTGCATGCGTGTCACTGGCCAACCAGGATTGATTGAATGGGGCTGGAACGCTCTGCTGCTGCATATGGAGCTCTTCCGGCTGGGGCGTTTGGAATATCAACCGCGCACACTTCAACAGGATATCGTGTTCGGAGAAGTCTCCCTGGCTGCAGGCACACCAATATTGGAAGTACATATTCCCGCGGGCGCGCCGTTTTGCCAGCGTGAATTGTCAGCTTCTCTATGCTCAGCCGGGCCTTTTTTTGAGCGGTACTTTCAGCGCAGCTTTTTCTGGTTCCACTGTCATTCCTGGCTGTTATCACCCGCTCTACGAGATTTGCTTTCCCCTGCATCGGGAATCCTTCAATTCCAGCGTTTTTTTACCATTTACAGTGAAGATTTTTCATTCCCGCAGGCAGAGCAACGCGTTTTCGGGAGTGTACAGGCAGACCCACAGCGATATACCGAGCGCACCAGCCTGCAGCGGGCCTTAAAAAAATATCTCCTCGCCGGCAACCATGTGGGAATGGGGATGGGCGTCGCTCAACGGGTATCCATTGAAGCCGTCGGAGAAGCGGCGGGAGCTGGTCCATTACACGGTTTCATCCCCTAGCTATGTTTTTTTATTATACACGAGCCTTCCCAGCAAAACAAAAGACTCAACGCTGTTTCGAAAAAGCAACGTGCCCTCTGATCTGAACTGCAGGCAGATGAATGTTCTTGTAAATATACTTAGATATAAAATACCACTGTTCAATTTGAGATAAACAGTGGCTATGTGGTGCACTTTCAGGAACTCGAACCCTGGGTCCGCTGATCAAGAGTCAGCTGCTCTAACAAGTAACAGACTAAAAGAAAAGTCTAACTGTTAATACAATTCGCAAGATTTCTTCCCTAACCGTCTCACAGTATTCATACAACAACTCGACTTATAAATGAAATGTGACAAAAGTTGCAAAAATCCTTTCTAAGGCAGTGCGGATATTATGACTGTTTATAAAGGCGATAAATATATAGGGTTGTCCGAATATATGCTTTACGGTGGAATTCCTTTGGTCGCGCTTCGTGAGGGAGCAAATGATAAGGCACTCGCATTGCAGAATCTGTTCAGTGAGATTTACCTTCGAGATATTTTCAAACGAAATCGCATCAAGAATGCGGGAGAATTGGAGGATCTTCTGAATATTCTTTCCTCTGCTATTGGCTCGCTGACTAATCCCGAAAAGCTGAAAAACACTTTTAAGACTATGAAAAAATCGAAGATTACTTCCAATACGATAAAGAAGTTCTGGATTACTTTGAAGATTCTTTTCTGATTGAGTCGGTGCAGCGCTTTGACATTAAGGGAAAAGCATATATTGAAACTCCAAAAAAATACTATTTTTCGGATCTTGGACTTCGCAATGCTAGAATCACCTTCCGACAGTTTGAACAAACTCATGCGATGGAAAATATAATATACAATGAGCTTCGTATGCGTGGTTACAGCGTGGATGTTGGGATTGTTCCTATTGCGGAGAAAGACAAAGAAGGTAAAGTGTCTCGTAAGCAGTTGGAGGTAGATTTTGTTTGCAATCTTGGTTCTTCCAGATACTATATTCAGTCAGTCTCCTCTCTGCCTAATGAAACAAAGCGCACTCAAGAAATCAGACCATTCAGAAGGATAGATGATTCTTTTAAGAAAATCGTTATTACCAAAGACATTGTTCCGGCATATTATGATGAATACGGCATTTTAACCGTAAATATCTATGATTTTCTTCTTGAACCGGAATGTCTTAAAAAGTAACAGAACTAGGGCAACACCGTACAATTCTAAGTGTCGAATCGCGCCGGCAAATTTTTTGGCAGGTTAAGCAAAAATGCTCGCGAATACTTTGTGTATTCGCGAGCATTTTTGTGACAGTTGCAGGAAAATCTGCAAGCGAGGCGACGCTTAAGGCTTCAGCCGCGAATTGTACGGTGTTGCCCTAGAATAAGTTTTTAAGATTAAAAAAGGTTCCCGACACCGCCCAATCATTGAACACCCAGAACAAGCAAAAGCACATGTCTCTGTCTTTTGCTGCGAAAAGCAGCAGAATATCCTTCGTGTTTAGCACTTCTTCAATTCTTTGCCGAAATGCATCGGCATACGGATTTGTATCAAGTTCCTTGACGTATAGCTCCCTGAATATGAGGAAACGTTTCGGATTGTAGCCGAACCAATTCTGGAGTTCTCTTGATGGCGCCACATCTTTTTCCCAGCAGAACGGCTGAAGGGCCTCCTTACGGAGCCCCCTTGCCCACAATCCGTCTGCCAAAATCCGATATCCATCTGTTTCAAACTCCAATTCATATACGCGTACCGTCTTCAGTTTATATTTCATTCTTTATGCGTTTCTCCAAAAAACAGCTTCAGGTCATCGTCCACTGTCCCGATTCCCGCGATACCGAAGTTTTCCGCAAGAACCTGCGCAACATTTGGCGACAGGAAGCCAGGGAGTGTAGGGCCGAGGTGAATGTTCTTGATGCCAAGATACAAGAGTGCAAGGAGCACGATGACTGCCTTCTGTTCATACCATGCGATGTTGAATGCAAGCGGAAGGCCGTTAATGTCATTCAATTCAAATATATCCTTGAGTTTCAGTGCAATCAATGCAAGGGAGTAAGAATCATTACATTGTCCGGCGTCAAGTACACGAGGAATCCCGCCGATGTCTCCAAGGTTCAGCTTGTTGTACTTGTACTTTGCGCACCCAGCAGTAAGAATTACAACATCCTCTGGCAGCCTTTCAGCAAACTCGCGGTAATAATCTCTGGACTTCATTCTTCCATCACATCCAGCCATAACAACGAACTTACGGATCGCACCGGACTTCACGGCTTCCACAATCTTGTCCGCAAGCGCGAATACCTGCCCATGCGCGAATCCACCGACGATACTTCCTGTCTCAATCTCATGCGGAGGTTGGCATGCCTTTGCCTGTTCGATGATCGCGGAGAAGTCTTTGACGTTCCCGTACTCGCTGTCGATATGACGGCAGCCTGGATATCCAGCCGCACCTGTTGTCCACAGTTTATCCTTGTAGCTTTCGGCTGGAGGAACGATACAGTTTGTAGTCATCAAAATAGGGCCATTAAATGCGGCAAACTCTTCTTTCTGCTTCCACCATGCATTACCATAGTTTCCTGCGAAGTGCGGATACTTTTTAAATGCCGGATAGTAATGAGCCGGGAGCATTTCTGAGTGAGTGTAAACGTCTACACCAGTCCCGGCTGTCTGCTCAAGCAGCTGCTCCAAATCCTTGAGATCGTGGCCAGAAACCAGAATGCCCGGATTATTTCTAACGCCGATATCTACTGAGGTGATTTCCGGATCGCCATAAGCTCCAGTGTTGGCCGCATCCAGAAGCGCCATACCGTCAACACCGTATTTGCCCGTTTCAAGTGTCAGTGCGACCAGTTCATCGACCGTCAGGCTGTCATCCAACGTTTTTGAAAGTGCTTTCTGAATAAAGGCATCCACATCCTCATTGTCCTTCATAAGAGCGTTTGCATGCTTGGAATAAGCAGCCAGCCCCTTTAAGCCGTATGTAATGAGTTCTCTGAGGCTGCGGACATCCTCATCCTTGGTTGCAAGAACGCCAACCCTATCGGATGCTGTTTTTGCCTCAAATTCGGCCTCTGCTCCATTCCAAAGCGCTGCGTCCGGGAGTCCGCTTTTATTGCTGACTTTGGAAAGCAGTCCTTCCTTTACTGAAAGTGTGTCCTTGATTTTTGCGATGATTGCAGTCTTGTCAAAATTTGCATTCGTAATCGTTGTAAAGAGGTTGGCGGTCACTAGATGATTGACATCTCTGCTCACCGTCTTCCCCTCTTCACGGAGCTTTGTAGTGACGCAGGAGAGCCCCTTTGTGACATAGAGCAGAAGATCCTGCATACCGGCAACATCCGGTTTCTTTCCGCAGACTCCGACCATCGTACATCCCGTACCCCTTGCCGTTTCTTGGCACTGATAGCAAAACATTTGGTTGTTCATTTTTTTCCTCTTTCTCTATTCAATTACTGAAATAAGCTGCAGGATTCGCTTTGCCGCCTCCCTCTTTCTCACAGATCTTACAAGTTGTTGTCGGGTGTCTTTCTAATACGCGGGGCCTCTCTCCACATTTTTGTAAAGATCGCATTTTACATTCAGACAAGGGCACTTTTCAGAGTCGTATAGCACGACATCTCTCCTCGGTCTATTTCTTCAATCGCTGCAACCGGACAGCCATCTTTGGCTTCCACAGCACTTTCGAGAGCTTCTTCCGGGGCTTCTGTTTCAATTGCAACGGCAACGCCGCCATCACTCATGGAAAATACTGCAGGGCAGATGCCGTTGCAAAGTCCGCACCCAATGCATCCATCATTCACCAAATACTTCCTTCCCTTGTTCTCCTCACATTCTGCTCTCAGCGATTTTGTCATTGATTGCCTTTATGACCTCGGCAGGCTCAATGCCGTGTACGGCGCAGGCGTCCTCCAAAGACTCCGTTTGAGATGCGGGACATCCGAGACAATGCATGCTGGCTCCAAGTAAGATCTCAGTACTTTCCGGATACTGATTCACGACTTCACCAATGAGCGTTTTTTCGTTTACAAAAATGTTTTCCGTAACGCTTTCCTCCTGTTTCTCGACTTTCTACTTACAGCTTACTATAATATCGAAAACATTTATGTTGTTGTAACAACGGAAATGGCTTTTATGAATTGTTTTTCTGTCGAATACGCCGTTATTCCACGGGATAAAGGAAAATGAGATTGAGCAGATGATCTCTTGTCTTGGCGTAAGAGAAAAGACATAGCTCATGGCAATCTCCACCTTGACTTCATATCCTCTGCCAATCTCAATGCGGCTGAATAATTAGCTTAGTATGGCTCTTCGGCGTTCCAGCGCTGCTGATTCATACTCATCCGCCCAGCCTTTGAATTCCTTGTAAAAATCCTCGATCTGCGCCGCAGTATCTTTTTGATTCTGCTTGTCCAGGCGTGCTTTTTCGATTTCTTTTTCGTATACTGCAACAGCCTCCTCTGCCCAGCTGGTGCCGTCAAGAATTATGCGCAAATTTGTTTGCAGGCTCCGGCTGGATGAAGTCAGCCGGCAATAGAGACGTCTTCCAGAGCCGCCTCTAAGCGCTTCATGTTCATGTACTCTTTGTTGCCCCACTGAGTGCCGGCCACATGCCGCAGGCGGGCGCAGACCAGCATGAGGGCAGAATTGCCGTCCAGGAAGGTCCCCATCACACGGTTTCTGCGACAGAACTCCCGGTTCAGCCACTCAATCACATTGTTGGTACGAATCCGGGTCCAATGCTCATAGGGAAAATCGCAGTAGGTCAGCGTTTCCTCAACACTGTCCTCAACCTTCTCGGCGGCCTCTTTCAGTTTCATTTCCCTCAGCTGGGCTGCCACAGTTTTTGCCTTTTTTCGGGCGGCCTTCTTGCTCTCCTGGGCATGGATCGCTTTGAGCATTTCGGCCACCAGCTTTACCTTGGAGCGAGGAACAACGGAAAACACATTGCAGTAAAAATGGACCGTGCAGCGCTGGTATTTAGCGTCAGGAAACACTTCTCCCACGGCTTCCAGCATTCCCAGACACTTATGCCCCCATACCCGATTTGCCGGACAGAAAAACAATCTGTATAAGGGAAAGGGGT
>ERZ1036455.118-NODE-118-length-37201-cov-16.568783_pt1 | contig 37201 bp, 33 predicted proteins | sample MGYA00514228_ERZ1036455 | MGnify/ENA primary metagenome ERZ1036455 (study PRJEB33795, sample SAMN09464920) | human gut metagenome | host: Homo sapiens | place: USA: Stanford, California | collected 2016-07 | study: EMG produced TPA metagenomics assembly of the... | reverse complement strand
AACTCATTATATCATATTTGGCAGCATCCGGTGCCTTTTTCTGTGCGGTGTTGCCCTAGAGTTCTAGGATGAGTTCACAGGAACAGTCCTGAATTTGTTCTGTTACCACTGCATTGATTGCCTTTGATGCGTTGGATAAGTCGTGTACAGCAAGGCTGTCTGTTTCAATTCTAAAATACACGGCAACCCATAAATGCCGACCTGTTGTTGTTTTGTAATATCGAAAAAGATAGGGACGAAACGATACTGCGCCATAATCGGAATGCATAGCCCTTTGATTTTTTCCACAAGTTTCTTATCGGGCGAAAACAGGAATATATCTTTGACTGCCCGCCATAGGACCTTAACACTTTCCGGCAGCATAAACGCCATGATGATTACGGCAACAATTTGGTCGAAATACGGTGCAAGGGGTGCCAACGCTGTCTTTTCTAGGTAGAGCGACAAGAAAAAGGCAAGAGACATCCCCAGGCTGTACGCAATATCCAGCTTCCAGCCCAGAAACTCTGCCTGTATGGTCGTCGATGACAGGTTGCGGCTCATCCGTTTCATGACCATAAAGATAATAATGCTGGCAATCCCAAGGATACACTGGAATAAGAAAATTAACGTGTTGTCTACAGGATTTCCACATGTTTATAGCAACTTTGTCGGCAAGCGTGTCTAACGATGAAGCAGAATCGAATGTTTCTGTGAAATTTCTAATGCGCTTCAAGGTCGATTAGTACAACTTCACTATTCGTTCCAGTTCGCATAGGCATTTGGAAAAAGCCTGCTCCGGATGAAACTATACTAGTCGTATGGTTGGTTTTATAGCAGCCATAAAAGCCTCTTTTTCCATACGACCATTTTGTAAAAAGCGTAACTGGGAAAAATTGGCCTTGATGTGTGTGCCCGCACAGAACAAGATCCACCTTGTTTTGAACGCTCTCGTCGATTCCAACAGGGTTGTGATCTATCACAATGATGGGCTTGTCCGAATGAGTCTTGCAAAGAATATTGGATAACGCTTTGCGTCCAGGGTTGGTTGTGATATCATCTCGGCCGATAATTGTAAAATCTTGTGTTTCCACAGCTTCGTCAACCAACAAATCAATATGGGCTGCTTGGAAAAAGTCGATGATCTTGAGATTGACGGATTGAGGGTCATGGTTGCCTAACGCTGCATATGTTTTTTGATGCGGTCTTAACTTTTGGAGCTCCGCAGAAAGCTCGGCCAAGTTACAGTTCCAAAATGCATCGACATCAAATGTATCTCCGGCAATCATGACATAGTCACAATTGGAGTTGTTTACTGTGTCTATGATTTTACGCAGCTGCTTTTTATCGATGAAAGTCCCAAAATGAATATCGCTGAGAAGGGCCAGCCGAATTTTTTTTTACAGTGGACCATCTGTACTCGGTATTTTTTTAATTGAACTCTTTTGGCATGTACAAAGCCATATATGGACAAGCAGACGGCCACAATGGCTGGTATTACGTAAAAACCGACGGTTTCAAAGGGAACGAATATCTTGATAAAGTCAAATAGTAAAAAGCAAACCGCCATATTGAGTGCGAAGCATAAAGCTACACTGCATATACTGTACAGTTTGTAGGTGCGTTTTTCGGCTTTGCCACTGTTTGCATAAAATAGCATATAGCCAAAGATCACGCATGCAATAAAAAGTAACAATGCATGTATTTGGCACGAAGTAAAATACTCAAACAAAGCTCCTAATCGAAACGATAGATATCCTATAAAAAGTATAGAAACAAACAGAAAAAGGAAAGAAAATGCCTTCCCCCTTATGAATCTGGCAAAACCACGATACATGACTGATAGAACGCCTCCCAAGAAGAACCAAACGCATATTACATCTTCCAGAGGAAAAGGGTTAAGTTAGTTTAATATTTATTTTACTATAAAGTTTTTAAGATTATATGAACTATAGCAAGTACTATTTAATGTATCGGTTCATCGACAGACTTTTCTGCTTCGCCATTCAATTTGATTTCGAACATCATTTTGGTATGGCCTCAAATAAACTAGTGGATCAATGCATCGTTGGCGAATGAGCCTTTACAATGCATTTTTTTATTGAGAGTTTGAAGCCAAAGGCTGATGTTGCTCTGTGACACTAATTAGAGCACCCCTTTTTTGTTCATTGGTAAGCGCTTACCTACAAGCAGCAAATTCGAAAAAGATTTGCTGCTTTTTTATGTAAAAAAAGAAATTCTCGTCAGATGCAGCAGGATAGCACAATCTGACGAGATTAGATGAGGAACAATTTAATTGAATTTTTGGGAATTTAGGTGACAAATAATTTCAGCGCCAATTTCGCTAAGCGGGAGTTGCTTTTGTACAGCGCCGATGTTGAATGCAACCATTGGCATTCCATAGACAATACAGCTTTCTTTATCCTGCCCCACAGTATAGGCTCCGCTTTTTCGCATTTGTAATAGACCATTAGCTCCATCGGCTCCCATACCTGTGAGAAGAATTCCCATTGCATTGGCTCCTGCAACATTGGCTACAGAGTCAAATAAAACGTCTACAGAAGGACAGTGACCGCTTACTTTGGGGCCGTGTTCACTTTTTACATAGTATCCTTTTGCATCTCGTGCGAGTCGTAAATGAAAATCACCGGCACCAATAATTATTTTTCCGGCTTCAACCCGGTCTCCAGGCGCTGCTTCTTTTACAGACATTTTGCAAATCCGATCAAGCCTTTGTGCGTACATATTGGTAAAAACAGGGGGCATATGCTGCACTATGACAATTCCTGGTGTCGTGGCAGGAAGATCTTTTACCACTTCCAGAATAGCCTCAGTTCCTCCAGTAGAGGCACCGATAGCGATAATTGTGTTTTTGCTGATGCTGTTAGAAAGAGAAAGCGGTCGGTTGGGAGACAATGGAACTTGATGCGGATGAGGTCTGCCAACTCGTGCGGCGGATGCAGTCTTGATTTTTACTGTAAGCTCTGCAATGAAATTTTTCATTCCATTGGGAGTTTGAGATTCGGGTTTGCGGACAAAATCTACCGCTCCGGCACTCAAAGCGTCGAGCACACGAATTGGTGCGGAACTGACAACAACGACAGGCACGGGATAAACAGGCATCAAGCGTTTGAGAAAATCGATCCCGTTCAATTTAGGCATTTCAACATCCAAAGTGACGACATCTGGTTTAAGAGATTTGATTTTTTCCATCGCATCCATTGCGTCAACCGCCATACCGATCACCTGGATGCGTTGTTCAGAAGAAAGGGCATTCTCAAGTGCTCTGCGAAAAAAGATAGAATCGTCTACAATGAGAAGACGGATTTTCTTTGAAATAGGATTGGTGGTCATCCGATTCAAGCCCTCCTCTGGTATATTGCTGGCTGAACATAACTATAATCTGTGCTGGTTCCGCTTATACTTTCGGAATGCCCGATGAACAAATACCCGCCCCGCGCTGTCCAGTCATAGAATTTTTTGACAAGCTGCGCCTTTGTCGGAGGGTCGAAGTAGATCATTACATTTCGGCAAAAAATAAGGTCAAACGGGCTTTTGAAGCGGAACGGCTCCATCAGATTCCCGGGCCGGAAGATCACTTCTCTGCGCAGACGCTCGCAGATCTGGAAAGATCCATCATCCAGCGGAACAAGATATTTTGCGCGCCATTTAGCGGGAAGGTCTTTTAAGTCGCTGGCGGTATAGATGCCTTTCTGCGCCTTGGCAAGCGCCTGCATGGAGATGTCGGTCGCAAGGATCGTCGTATCCCAGGCGGGCTTGCGCGAGCCGAAGTATTCATCGATCACCATGGCGGTATTGTATGCTTCCTGCCCGGTGGAACAGCCGGCGCTCCAAATGTGGAGGACATGGTCGTGGTGCGTGCGCTCAAAAGAAGGAAGTATGTGCTGGAAAAGATAATTGAAGTGGTCGTTTTCACGCATGAAATAAGAGAGATTGGTGGTCAGCTTATTGAGGAGCGTAACGACCTCGTTCCCCGTTTTATCCTTGAACACGATGTCGATATACTGCTGGAACGTATCCAGGCCGCGCCGGTGCAGTTCGGATGTTAGGCGGCTCTCGATGAGCACACGCTTTTTGGTCAGATCAACACCATATTTTGTTTTGACGAAATTTGTCAAGGTCAAAAATTCATTGTCTGTCATCCTCACGATGCGTGACGATGCTTTGTAAAGGTCGTTCGATTGATTATTCACCGCGTTAGCTTCCTTCCGTGATCAATATAACTGCAAGTCACTCTGGAAAAATTTTTTACAGTCGATATTAAGGATCACTTTTTTGCCGATTTTTGCAATTGATGAGAGATAGCATTCTCCAGATCTTCCGAACTCTGGAGGTTCATTACATTCACCATCTCCGATGGCAATAACTTCTACGACGCTGTCAACAATCAGCCCGACCTGCATGTCTTCAACAGAAACAACGATAATGCAGGTTTTGTCATCGTAGGCCCGTTCCGCCTGATTGAATTTAAGCCGAACATCAATAACGGGAACAACTTTTCCACGTAGATTGATGAGTCCTTTGACATAGGAGGGGAGGGAGGGAACCCGTGTGATTGGCAGGACACTGATAATCTCAATTACATTGCACAATTCTATTCCATAAATTGTTTGATCGATATAGAACGTCAGAAACCGACCGCTCAAGTCGTCGAGCTCGCGCTCATCGCCGACAATGGTTTCGATATTCATGTAAATGGCTCCTTTTCAGTTACTGGTGCATGTTCAACAGATTGTTGGTATCCAAAATTAAGCTGATGCTTCCGTCACCTAAGATGGTACAACCAGAAAGCCCAAGTTTCTTTACCTCATATTTTCCGAGGAAAGAGGGGAACGGTTTAACAACGACCTGTTGTTCCCCTAATAATTCATCGGCAAAAATGCAGGCAACTTTGTCACCGCTCTCGATTTGAATGATGATACCGTCATGCAAATCTGTAACGCGGGACGGTTCATCAAACAACCGATGCAGCCGTATTAGTGGAAAGCACTCGCCGCGCAGCATAACCATTTCTGTACCATCTGTATCTAGGATAATTTGCCGATCATCAGAGACTTTGAAAGACTGTTTAATTGATGTGATGGGGAGCGTATAAATAGACTCTCCTACAGCCAATTCCATACCATCTACAATTGCGAGAGTGAGAGGGATTTTTATTGTAAAAGTAGTTCCCTTTCCGCGATGACTATCAATCGAAATAGTGCCACCGACTTTTTCTATATTTTTGCGCACTACGTCCATACCGACGCCACGACCAGAATATTCAGTGACAGATTGGTTGGTGGAGAATCCTGGCAGCATAATTAAGTTGAAAATTTCTTTATCGGTATATTCGTTTTCAGCTTTTGACAAAAGCCCATTTGTTCGAGCTTTATTCAGAATCATATCACGGTCAAGGCCACGTCCATCGTCCGAAATAGTAATTACGATTTCACCACCGATGTTTTTGGCAGCTATGGTGATTCGACCGCGTTCGGGCTTTCCTTGTGCCTGGCGTTCCTCTGGCTGCTCGATAGCATGATCCATGGAGTTCCGTATCATGTGCATAAAGGGGTCGCCGATTGCCTCGTTGATGGTTTTATCTACTTCAGTGTCGCCGCCTTCGGTGATTAAATCGACTTCTTTGTCTAATTTTTTACACATATCGCGGACAATCCGATTCATTCGTTGGAAAACACCGGAAAGAGGGACCATTCGAATGGACATCACAACATCCTGGAGTTCATCCATCAGTTTACGGAGTTCACGGGCAGATTTATAAAAGTTGTCAAGGGACATTCCTTTAAGGTCAGGATTATTAACAACCATGGACTCGGTGGTTACAAGTTCCCCAACCAGATCCATAAGCTGATCCAACTTGGTCAGATTGACGCTAACAAGGCTCTGCTTGACTTTATTACCGGCCGGGGCCGTTGACGCGGGCGCGGGATGCTTGGATGATGCAACGGGATCTTTTCCACCGTCAACGGCGTCGGAAACGGCGGCAGAAGCCACAGGGGAAGCAGGGGCCTCTTGAACGCTGTCCAGTAACTCATAGGTCTTGATGTTGACGGAACTCTCAATCGCGTGTATTACGCTGTCAACGGAAACACAGGGCTTAAAGGTAATCAGAAATCCGTTTTTGACGATATCGGAACATACAGAAGAATCAGCTTCGGGATGCGATGGTTCCGATTCGAGACTGTCGCATAGGTCCTGTAGTTGTGTCAGCAACATGAAAGCTCGAATATTTTCCATCTGGCAACCATCTTCGAAGTATACCCTCACCCTATAATAGCCAGGAGATAGTGAGGAAATCCCATTGTTTGTTGAATTTGTATGGTCTGGAACTGAACGTTCGGAAACAGAAGCAGAGGGGACTCTGGAAGAGGCATTATCTCCCCGCATGATTGCGGCGAGACGCTCCAGTTCGGTGATCATTTTGCTGGGATCACGATTGGCTTCACTATTATTCTGTACCGATTCGACTTCGGCCTTCAGAAAATCAGAAGCCTCGAATACTACGTCAAATAATGCTTCACTGACATTGGTTAAACGGCTGGGATCTTCCCGCAAAATAAAAAATACATCTTCTACGGCATGCGCAAGGGAAGAAATACCGTTAAATTCCATCATGGCGGAGGAACCTTTGATGGTGTGCATGATTCGGAAGACCTCATTAATATGGTCCTCACTCAAGCTTTTGGATTTTTCGGATTCCAAAAGAATTTCGTCTAATTGCTCTAAAAGAGTAGTGGACTCATAGATAAAAGTTTCTAGCATGGGTTCCATGCTGGGGTCAATTGCCATTGTAATCACCTACTATTTTCATGAAATTCCCTTTGGGCTTCAAATAAAATCTTCAATTAAAATGTTCGACCGCTTTATCAAAAACACAACCTTTTCCCTTGTGTTTTTTCAGTTTTGTCCGATATATATTAGTGTAATAATATTTGGGGTTAGGCAATTTAGTAGTAGGGAGGGTGTCCTGCACATATGGTGTGCAGAAGTTAGGATGGCAGATATACTACGCGTAACGACTCCTCTGGTAAATAAAAATCAAGCTGCCGAAATGAAACGCAATGTGGAGATGTCAACTCAAATTCCTTTGCAGGACATTTCCAAGGTAAATAAGCCGACTTCTCAGTCAGAATTGCTTTCTCAAAACAATGGGATGGTTCAGCAGGATGAAACTTCAGCCTTGCTGCTGAATTTGCTGAAGGATCCATCGGTTACGGTCAACTTTTTAAAAAGCATCTCGTCTATGGAGGCGTTGATTCGATTATTGCCGGCCAACAACAATCCCTTTACGCAAGAGATAGAACAAATGTTTGGTGAGCTGTTGGTTCCTACCGGCCAGATTGTAGAGGAAATGCAGCGACAGGAATTGGCGTCTACACTTTTTAAAGGCGAGTTGTTTGAACTCCTGCGAGATGTGTTGCACCAAAATCCAAAACAGGTGGAATTGAGGGATGCCGTGGTATTGTTTCTAAAGGCGCTGACCCTTTTCCATACGCGAGAAGATGTTTTGGGGTCAGTGGCAAACAGTTTGCAGTATTTATCAGAAAGTTTTTTTGCGAGTAAAGGATTGTCCCAAAAATTGGCGGAACTTGCGAAGCAATATAGAGCAAAAGAAGCAGCGGCTGACTACAGCAGACTGAGGCAAGAGACGCTTGGATTGTTAAAAGAGGTAGAAGACAGTATTCTGTTCTCGGAAAAATCTGGGAAAATTGTAAAGTCTATAATCTATAATCTTGCACGGTATAATGATAATGGGGAGTTCCTGCAGGAGTCGGTAGCGCGGATGTTGACGCAGTTGCGCGGCGACAATGCTCGGGAAAATTTTTTGAAAGAACTGGAAATTTTTATGCAGCAGGCCAGTGAACCCAGCCGCCGTGAACCGTCAGCGTTGGATGTGCTTGCACGTATTTTGGCACGGCAGGCGGGAAGCCAAGAGTTGGGAGCTTTCAATTCTGAACGAATCGAAACGATTATTCATAGTTTGCTATCGTCTCCTTGCAATTTTACTCCGCTTCTTCACTTCGTTCTTCCAATTCAGTACTATGATCTTCAATCATTTGCGGAGATTTGGATCAATCCGAATGGTGGGGAAGATGACCGTGATCGTCAAACAGGTGAGAAAAACTCGATTCATATGCTTTTATCATTTGAAATAGATGCGATTGGACGCTTTGAACTGGAACTGTTTTCTCGAGAAAAGGTGATTGATCTTTTGCTTTATTGTCCGCCAGCATATGCTGCGGCATATAGCTCGTTAGAAAACACATTTCGCAAATGTACGGGACAGACAGGATACCGCATCGGCGAAATTCGTGTGAACCGATTGGAACGTCCACGTTCTTTGATGGATGTCTTCCGTTCGCTTCCATATAAAAGGACAGGTGTAGATGTCAAAATCTGAAAAAAATAAAGCGGTTGCCCTAAAATATAACGCGGAAGAAGATCTTGCGCCGATTGTTATCGCATCGGGACATGGCGAAGTTGCACAGCGAATTATTGATATCGCAGAACAGAGAGGGATTCCGGTCTTTCAAGACGATAGTGCAGCATCAATTTTGTGCATGCTCGAGGTCGGCAGCAATATACCTCGTGAACTGTACGAAGTGGTGGCGGCGATTTATAGCCAGTTGCTGAAAGCTTCTTATCGAATAAAGAATGGAGCGGATCCGGTTGCCGCAAACAGTGATTCTGAAAATTTAACTGGAGAGACAATCGAATAGGGTGGGACTGGAATGTCGTTTGCAAGATATGGGAGGAAGCGATAAAGCTGGTTTGTGCAAATCATATCGAGGATTGAGATGTTTAATCTTGTGGAATCGCTTGAGTCGGAGGAATTTATGAAAGAAGATGACCTCTTATTTGCACTAGATATTGGGACACGAAGCGTGACGGGTGTTGCGGGACGTGTGTACGGTGATGTGCTTGAAGTATTACGCATTGAAGTGGTGCAATATTCCAATAGAGCAGTAGTAGACGGCCAAATTGAGGACATTGAACAGACGGCAAAGGCTGCGGGAGAAGTAAAGGCGCGGCTGGAAAAGGATTTGGACGTTGTATTCCATGAAGTACACGTTGCGGCGGCGGGGCGTGTTCTGAAAACAGAACGTACATTTTTTGAGATGGATGTTGACGCTCAACGTCCTATTGAGGCCAAGGACTTGATGGCGCTGGAAGCCGCGGCGACGCAAAGTGCTTATGAGAATTTGATGGCCAAAATTCAGCAAGAGTCTTCTACAGAATTTTGTAATGTGGGACACACTGTTGTTGAGTTTTGGCTTGATGGGTATGTGTATTCGACTTTGCTGGGACATCGTGGTAAACGGGCAGGAGTTGATATGATTACAACGTTTTTGCCAAGTGAAGTGTCAGAGAGCTTATATGCTACGATGTCGATGCTTGGATTGTCCATCGCCAGTATGACATTGGAACCAATCGCAGCGATGAATGTTGTGGTGCCCAAAGAACTGCGCCTGCTGAATATAGCAATGGTCGATGTAGGAGCAGGAACCTCCGATATTGCCGTTGCTGATAAAGGGGGCATTTGCGGGTATACAATGGCAACAATGGCGGGCGATGAAGTTACAGAACAAATCATGCAGGAGTTTTTGGTCGACTTCGAATCGGCGGAACAAATGAAATTTGAAGCTGGGGCGCAAGACTCTGTTATTGCATATGAAGATATTTTAGGAATGTCCAAAGAGGTATCCGTCCAGGAACTGAAAGAGCGTATCCAACCGACTGTGGAGGAACTGGCGAAGCAAATTGCGCAAGGAATTCAAACAGTTAACGGGAAATCTCCCAAAGCAGTTTTTATGGTTGGCGGCGGCAGTCGTACACCAGGTCTTCTCCCTTTGGTGGCGAGGGAGCTTTCAATCGAGAATACGCACATTGCTATTGGCGGAAGCAATTACATGAAGCGGCAGATACAAGCTGATGCGCAATATCTTAATGCAGAATTTGCTACTCCAATAGGAATCGCGGTGACAGCCATGGGTGTCAAAGGAAATGAAAAACTAACGGTTTCTGTAAATGGCGTAAAGATACAGCTTTCGAATAATCCCATGACGGTAATGGACGCATTGCGGCGAGGCGGATATCAGTATACACAGATTATGGGGCGTTCGGGAAAAAGTATAGTATTTGAATACAATGGAGAAAGGAAAATTGTACGCGGCGGACTGCATACGTTAGCGGAAATTCAAGTGAATGGTGTTCTGGCTGGACTTTCTGCAACTTTGCAACCAGGTGATGAAATCATTTTTAAGCCTGCATCAGACGGGAAAGACGCCGTAGTGCGTCTCAGAGATATTGCGGAGCAGTGGAATTCATTTGAGGTAACATTGCTTGGTGAAAAAGTATTAATCGGCAGCGTGGGAACCGTCAATGGAACAGGTGTGGATGGAGATTACTTAATTGCATCGATGGATAAGGTTGAGGTGCAAAACGTTAACACAGTGGGTGCCCTGTTGAACTTCGCAGAGCTCAATGCTGACGGATTTGGAGTGATGCTGAATGGCATCCCCTGCTCAAATCCAACGCAAGAGCTAAAAGCAAGCGACAAAATTGATTTGATTATGCCGGAGGATCTAGGGCGAAAGGGAAATGAAGAAGAGCAAGTGCAGGACCGGAATCAAGAGAATGGAAATTCAAGATTGTATATTTGGCTCAACGGCGAGAAATTAGAGTTGCCGGCAGTAGATGATGGGGAGCAATATCAATTTTTTCGACTTTTCAACTATGTTGCAATCGATCCTAACGCGCCTCAAGGTGAAATGGTACTGTTGCGTAATAATAAGCCGGCATCCTACTTAGAGACAATTCAAGACGGCGATCAAATTGAAATCCGCTGGTCACAAGACAAAAAAATTGGTCTATAAAATCTTGGACAAACTTTTAGGAAAAGAGATGTAATCATGGAGACATATATTGTACGGCAGCCGATTTTAGGAGAAAATCAAAAAGTAGTTGCGTATGAAATACTATATCGAGAAGATGAGAGTTCCTTGTACAGCCACCAAGATGTTTGGGTCGCAAATGCAATTGAAGAATTTTTGGGCGAAATGCAGGCCGAACATTTTTTAGGTGGGAAACCCGTGTTTCTTACATTTACACCAAACCTTTTGATGAGGAACATTCCTAAGATGTTCAAAAAAGATCAGTTGGTGATTCAGATTGAAGACAACAGTATCGTTCATCCAGTGGCGCAGAAGATTATTTATAGATATAAAAAGCAAGGATACCAAATCGCTATAAAGGGATTTGAGTTTTTGCCAAGATATTTTTCCATTATGGATGCGATTGATATCGTAAAATTAGACTTTCGGGAAAACAATGAATCCTTGTCGCGCATTGTCAAAACGCTTCAAGGGTGCAAAAAAAAGATTGTGGCTTGCGGAATAGACACGCCGGAATTATTGACTCAGGCCAAAGAATTGGGATGCGATTATTACCAGGGTGCCTATGTGGCGGAGCAAAAGAAGTCGAAAGTACATCGCTTTGACCATCTGCAAAGCAACTTTTTCCAACTGATGGTGGCTGCCACTAAAGATGAACCGGATATTGATGAAATTACTCGAATCATTTCGCGCGATGTTACGCTTGCATTTTCCTTGATGAAGCTGGTTAATTCCGCTTATTTTGCATTGCGCAATCAAGTGAAATCTGTACAGCAGGCATTGGTGATTTTGGGAATAGGGCAGTTGAAGCAGTGGATCTATTTGCTGAGCTTTCGAGACGAGAGTGATGGAACGCAAGAAGAATTGATTCGTACATCATTTCTCCGGGCCAACTTTTGTATGGAGCTTGCAAAATTGGTTGAAAATCTGCCAATTTCATTGAATGAAGCATATTTGATGGGAATGTTCTCCACGTTAGGGCTTATGATGGATGTTCCGCTTGAAAATGTGTTGAATGATCTGCCGCTTTCTCAAGAAGTGAAACTTGCGTTGACAAAGTCTGAAGGAGTATGCGGAGATCTTTACCAGCTTGTACTCAGCTATCAGAATGCAAGATGGAATGATATTACCATGTATGCTTTAAAGCTCGGTATACCAGAAAATCAACTCACAAAAATTTATTTTGAATGTGTAGAGTATGTTAATCAGATATGGTACGATTTGCATCGCCCGATGGAACAGAGTGAGGCTGCACATTGAATTTGATGATTGGCTAAATAAGGTATAAAAACGCTGATAACGGGGAGGGAAACTATGAGAAAATAAATCGTGATAACATATGTGTCGTATATAATATTTTTGGGGCTGTACAAATCATGCAAAGATAGTAAAGTAATTATGCTGTTTACGCACGGACAGATACGGGTATTTATATGACTGAGTAGGTAAAACACGATTGAATGGATTGGAGGAGTTTTTATGCGCGTGTCGAATATAAAAAATTATGATATTAGCAGAAGCGTACAAGTAAAGAAAGAAGAAACAAAAATGGTATCATCTGATACCAAAAAAAGCGCGGAAGTGATAAAAAAAGATTATTTTGAACATACTTTGCCAGAAAAGCAAATAGTGTATACCAAGAATAAGCTGAATGATATGCAGATACAGCAGTTAGAGCGTGAGCATCAGAAACGAATGGAGAACTTCCGAAAGATGTTGCAGAGTATGCTTGTTAAGCAGGGAGAAAAAAGCAATCTGTTGCTCCTGGAAGAACGATTGAATGTTACCGCAATGGACAGCATGAAAGCGGCTGCTTCCATATCGGAAGGAGGCGAGTATTCGGTAGAGGCGGTTGCAACACGTATTTTGGATATGGCGAAAGCTCTCTCGGGAGGAGATGCTTCCAAAATTCCAGAATTGCGTAGTGCGGTGGAAGAAGGTTTTAGGGCGGCTGGTATGGAGTTGGGTGGAAGTTTGCCCGAAATTTGTCAAGACACATATATGCAGGTTATGAAGAGTTTTGATGAATGGGAAAAAGAAATGCTGACAGAGAGCGTTTGAAATAGGAAAGAGTTGGATGTCTTCAAAGAGTCTATAGCGAAGCGTCCTCGTGGAGCAATAGTGTCTACATACAAACCATACCCCACAAAGACGGAATCACTATGGACAAACTTTTAGTAAAATCACAACTTGTCTTTCTCTATAATTGGACGAATAGGTATATGAGAAGCTTTTGTCGAAGGAGTATATAAAATATGAAGTCGATTAAGTTGAGAATCAGAGTTGTGGTTCTCCTGCTTGTTTTAATTAGTTCATTGCTCATTGGAACAATTACCGCACTTCTGAATGCCTATGGTATCGACAAAGTATTGACTGCTACGGCAGGTCCAGTGGCGAAGATCACGGCTAATGCGGTGAAATGGAGATTAGACGATTATTGGGCCCCACTAACAGAAGCCGCCGCGTTGTCAGAATTCAAAGAGTTGGTTTCGACCGACCCGGAACTTATTGCGATAACAGAAGGAATCGCCTCGCGAAATGGTTATATCTATGTGGGTAAGATGGATCGGAACGGTATAGCTTCTACTGGGGAGAATTACGGCAATACAGAGTATTTCTTGAAATGCAAAGAGTCATTGCGCCCGGTTATCTCCGATTTGATGAATGATGGAAACCAGATGATTTTCTTGCTGGAGGTCCCAATTCTCGTAAACAATCAATTTGAGGGAGTCGTTTATGGCGCGGTAAACGCGGATTTTTTGACAGATATCGTTAGTGGCTTGAATTTGGGAGAAAATGGCCAAGTTTATGTTTTGGATGCAAACGGAAATGTTATCGGTCATCCAAATCGCGGTTATGTAACGGATGGCGTCAATATCATCGATCAGGCAAAAACTGATTCCAGCATGGAAGATGTTGCAGCTGTTCACAGCTTAATGATGAATGGTGAAACGGGCATTACGTCTTATCGGTTTGATGGCGATAACAAGTGCTTTGCTTATACTCCTGTTGGCGGCGAACAAGGCTGGAGCGTTGGCGTTGAAATCAGTCAGAGTGAATTCAAGGCGGCTCTCGACTTCAGCATCTTAATGACTATAGCCATACTTATTATCATCATCGCAGTTGCGAGTGTGGTCACATTCAGATTTGCCAAATCGATTGCCGACCCGCTTCGCCAAATTCAAGAAGCCGCAAGCAATCTGTCAGAGGGGATACTGGATACGGAGATTGCCTACCAATCTCAAGACGAATTGGGGCAACTTGCCGACCATATGCGAACGGCTCAAACTGACTTGAAATCTTATATCAGTGATTTCGGAAGAGGGATAGCTGGAGTTGCCAGCGGTGATCTAACAGTCCGTCCCAATGTCGAATACAAAGGTGACTTTGTTGCGCTGAAAGAGCACATGATGCTTTTGATAGAGCGACTTAATGACACTTTAGGGCAGATAGATCGAGCTGCCGAGACAGTATCTATGAGTGCCAGCAACGTGTCGAATGGGTCCCAAATGCTCAGTGAAGGGGCGAATGAACAAACTGTTTCGGTGGACAAGCTGTCCGATGGAATCAATGATATTTCAGATAATATCAAAGATATGGCGAAGCATGCCGAACAGGCTAGCGTGCGGGCCAATGATGTAGGCGAGGAGATGCGCCTTAGCAACGATAAGATGATTGAAATGGTGCACGCAATGGAAGAAATCTCTAAAAGCTCGGGAGAAATTGGGAAAATTATCAAGACCATTGAGGATATTGCATTTCAAACCAATATTTTGGCGTTGAATGCTGCGGTGGAGGCTGCACGGGCAGGTGCCGCCGGAAAAGGTTTTTCAGTTGTAGCAGATGAAGTGCGCAACTTGGCAGGTAAATCGGCCGAAGCTTCAAAAAACACAACCAGTTTGATTGAGCGCTCCATGATAGCTGTAGAGAATGGGCGTAAAGTTGCAGATGAAACAGCCAAATCTTTGTCGGTTGCGGTGGAGGGAGCTTCCGAAATTATTTCAAGTATTGGAAATATTTCTGCCACGGCGACAAATCAATCGAGTTTTCTGAATCAAGTGGAACAGGGAATTGAGCAAATTTCGACTGTAGTTCAAACCAATGCTGCCACAGCGGAAGAAAATGCAGCATCCAGTGAAGAACTATCCGGACAGGCGGAATTACTCAAGCAATTGGTGACACAATACAAACTTAGCGAGTAAAAGTAGATAGCATGGGATAGTGTCCACCGTCTTGTTCAAACTGTATTACTGTATTATTATTTTCTAGTTTTATGGATGCGTAATGAAATGAAAAGAGGAAAGCCGTGAGGCTTTCCTCTTTTCTATATTGTAAAACCAGATTCACTTATGCTAAGAAAAATGGTGGAACAGAAAAAATAAGATGAGACACTTTACTACAGCCAGTCCGTCACGCAGAGAATTTTATCTTTGCAAAGATTAATGTTTGGGATGGCCTTTCACAAACAGAACCGCTTTTACCAGGGCGGCAGAAATATCTTTTGAAGAGCATTCTTTCAATAATGTAGGTATATCATCGGGACTGGCTACAACATATTGGGGTGACAAATTATTCAGTGCTAACGCGGCCACATCGCATCGGCATTTATCACATCGGCAGCAATTGAATTTGGAAAATACTTCGTCCAATCGGTCAGCGACACTTTGTTCTCTTAAATTGATCAGTACAAGCTCTTTATTAGAACGGAGTTTAACGGTGGGCGGCGGCGGCCTTTTTATTTGCTCTCTGAGTGCAGATAACATATCGCTGGGCAGGCTTTCATGAAGGTCGGTATTGGGGTGGGAATTCGTACTGCCGTCAATTGGTTCACTGGGCATAATAAGGTTAAAGATATACTCTTTGTCGAATCCTTTCTTATCGGAGGACATGGTTATAACACCTCCTGTTCAATCAGTTCATTCGTTAGATTCTGGTAATCTTTTACTGCGTTATCTCGTGCAGCGAAAGAAAAGATATCTTCTCTGCGAATTTGCGCATTGGTCAACACGGAGCCACGGCGTATCGTAGTGTTGAGCAAAGGAATATCGAGATGTTGAGCAATATCCTGTGCAGTTTCTTGTACAACTTTACTGGAGATTTCACGGGCGGCAAAATTTGTGAGGAGAATTCCCGCTGCGCGTACCCGCGGATTGCTTTTTTTCTGGACTTCTGCCAGAGTACTGTTAAGCTGCATAAGCCCTTGCAGGCTATAAATATCGGGTTTGACGGGCATGAGAACAAAATCCGTGGAGGTAAAGGCATTGATCGTCAAAATGCCGAGTGCCGGAGGAGAATCAATCAAAACATTATCGTACAGGTTCAGAACTGGCCGTAAGCAATCGCGCAATAAATATTCGCGCCCTTTCCCAGTGAATTCCAGTTCAATACCGCTCAAAAGCATATTAGAAGGAATTACGTCACAAAGAGGCGTGTGCTGAATGGTCTGAACGGTCAGTAACTCACCTTTAAGTGCGTGGTAGATGGAATTTTGCATTTCAATACGATTGTCGGCGCGTAAGCTGAAAGAAAGATCTCCTTGAGGATCAAAATCAACACATAATACGCGACGCCCCAGTTTCTTTAGCGCCATTGCAATAGCATTTGTAGTTGTAGTTTTGCCGACGCCGCCCTTTTGGTTGGAAACACAAAGGATTTTTCCCATATGGAAAATCGCTTCCTTTCTGTCAGAATACAGTTTTATTATACAATTAGCATTGTGTGTTGACAAGATTGACTCATATATTATTGTGAATTTCTGAGAGCCGGGCTTTAGTTTTTTGAAAGCTGGGCGAATAGAGAAAATAAAGGTACTTCGGCAACGGCAAAACAAAGGGGGATACCAGCTATGAAGATAAATTCGGTAGCCGCGCTCCATACATATAATAAAATAAATGAACACACATCTGTTGTTCATCATGCGGAAAATAGCATAGGCGATTCAGAACGAAAATGTGAAAATACTGATCAAATTCAAATCAGCCTTGAAGGGACGCGTAAGGTGGAAGTGGAACAGCTTACCCGGGCGATTTCTGCTGAAATGCACGAATCGGTGGCACCAGAACGGCTGGAGGAATTGCGCCAAGCGATACAAGAAAAGAATTATTATGTATCGGCGGGAGATTTGGCTGATGCGATGATGCGGTATTGGCGTATTGTATAACAATTGGACTGAGTACATGAAGAAAAGAGTGGACAGTTAATAGATGGAAATGTTTCGAGCCTTTCTGGAAGAGTATGTTGAATTTCTGGAAGAGGTGGCGGCCGCAGAAGGTGAGAAGCACGCTGCGCTGCTTTCCTATGATTCGAAGCGGGTAGAGAAAATCTCATCCAATCAACAGGCAATAAATATGCGCCTTGCGCAAATGGAGAAAAAACGAGAAACGGAGCAAGAACGTTTGGGATGGGGCGGGCTGACTTTTCGCGAAATCTTTGAGCAGATGGACGCAGCTGTTCAAAATCAATTTGTTGAGATTTTTGAGCGTTTTGCTCGGGCGGTCAGCGATATTAAATATTTTAATAAAAAATCGATCATATTTGCACAGGATGGTTTACAGGCTTTGGGAGTCGTGGAAGAAAACAGTGGTTCCGCAGCATATGGAGCCGATGGAAAGCGCACGAACGACGGAACCGGCCCGGTGCTTTTTGAAACTAAAATTTAAATGGAGGGTTATACTTGCTAAGACCAACTTTTTTAGGTTTTGAAACGGCCAAACGCGGGCTCACAGCGGCACAGAAAGGATTGGATATTGCAGGCCAAAACTTAACAAACTGGGATTCAGTTGGTTATACACGTCAGCGCATGACACAGGTTGCTTTAGCCCCAGATGCCTACCGCTCTCGTTTTTCATCCAGCAGAATAGGCGTAGCAGGGCAGGGCGTAGATATTATTGGTATCGGACAGACGCGTGACCAGTTCCTTGACAGAAGATTCCGCGAGGAAAGTGGAGATGTAGGTTATTATAATCAGTCAAACAGTATTTTAAATGATATTCAAAGTGCATTGAATGAGTACAATCCTCAAAACGATACAGGGTTGCGCGCATGTTTGCTGAGTATCAATGATGCGTTGCAGGATTTTTCAGTTAATGCATATTCAGAGACACATGCAAATATCGTTGCCACCGAGTTTAAAAACTTAACGCAGACACTCCAGCAGATTAGCGGAAAGCTGCAGGCTGCTCGTAATCAGCAAAAGTATGATTTGGACATTTCTGTTCAAGAAATTAATAAAAAACTTCAGCAGCTCGCGGGACTCAATCAAGCCATCATGGAAGATATGGGGATGGTCCGCGATAACTCGTATTTTGGCCCCAATGAGTTGTTGGATGAGCGCAATGTATTGTTGGACGAGCTATCTCAGTTTTTTGATATGGAATATACCGACAATGCGGATGGGACTGTTACAGTATCGGTCAACGGTCAAACCATTGTAAGCGGGAGCAAGTTCGACAAACTGGAAATGGTGGAAGATGAGAAAAGCGGCGTAACGAGTGTTCGATGGTTATCTACCAATAAGCCCGCAGAATTGACCACAGGCTCCTTGAAAGCCACATTGGATTATATCAATGGGCGCGGTCCGAACTTGAAAAATCCAGGTGAAAGCACAGCCCGTGGATTTTTGTATTATCAGGATAAGCTTAATGCATTTGCACAAAGCTTGGCAAATGTTGTAAACCATATCATTCCAGAGGCAAATGAAGACGGCACCCCAAAGACCGATGCCGATGGAAATATAATTTACCGTAAGCTTTTGGGCGGTTTGAGCAGCGAACCGGATGCGGATGGGAAATACCACGTTAGAGATGACATTCCTATCACAGCGGATAATATTTCGATTTCGGATCAGTGGAGTGCAGATTCTGGGTACATTATCTATCAGAAAGGTGATGATAATGCGGCCGATAATGTGGGAAATTACGCTCTGGCGCTTGCACAAGCGATTTCCGAAGGAAAACATTTATTCGACTCAAATCACGAAGAGTTTAGAGGCAGCTTTTTGGACTATGTGAAGGGTTATGTTTCTACCCTCGCGGAAGATGTTAGCTTTGCACAAAACAGGCACACGGCGACTGCCACGATTACGGAAAGTTTGGAAGATAGCCGCGATGCAGTGGCAGGTGTTGTAGTCGATGAAGAAGTTGCCAATCTTATGCTGTATCAGAAATCATTATCTGCAGCTTCCCGTTTAATGACCGCAATGGATGAAGCTTTAGACGTGCTTATCAACAAGACTGGTTTGGTGGGAAGATAATATATAGCCTGCTTGACGCAGAAAGGGTGACAATATGAGAATAGCGCAGCGGACGATTAGTCGCAATTATATGAAATCGTTAAATACGAGTTTGTCCAAACGTGCAGAAAGTTTTGAACGCGGCACGACGGGTTTAAAGTTCAGCAAATTATCAGATAATGTGGCGGATGGAAGCCGTGCACTGCATATTCAAGAGGAACGCTATAAGAGTACACAGCAACTGAGCAATGTGGAAAATCTTCGTTCTGAAATGGAATCAGTGGACAGCAATATGGAATCGATCCATTCAATTCTACAGTCGATTCAGGAAAAGACACTGTCGGGAATGAGCGAAAACTACGGCGAAGAAAAACGCGAGGTGCTGGCACAGGAGATTTCCAGTATGAAGGAACAGATCCTTCAGTTTGCAAATGCACAGTTTTCAGGAAAATTTTTGTTTGGAAATACAAATAACAGTACAGCGCCTTTTACCGTTAATGCGCAGAATGGAAAATTGCAGTTTAATGGTATTGATGTCGAACTTATTCGGTATAAAGATGGTGAGTTCGTTTATACAGATCCAGTAGACGCTCAAGAGAAGAAAGTACCAAATAGCGATGAGATCTTTGCGGATATTGGCTTGGGGCTCAAAATTTCTGATGATATGCAGGCAGATCCGCGTAGTGCGTTTCAAGTTTCTTTTTCGGGGTTAAAGCTGCTGGGATTCGGTGAGCCGGTAACGGGAAAAAATGGTACAAAAACTGCTTCTAATGTATATGATCTGTTGACACAGATTGAAGGAGCGTTAACGCCGAAGCTGGATAAGACAGCGATGGACGATCTTCATCAACAACTGGTGACGTTGACCGATCAAGTGGGAACGGCACGTACAGATCTTGGTACACGTACAGCGTTTCTTGATAGAACGAAGGACCGGCTGGAAGCGGATATTGATAATATGAGTGAGATGGAATCTCGTTTGATTTCTTCCGACCCGGCAGAAGAAGCAATCAAAATGAAAGAATGCGAATATGTGTGGATGGCCGTTTTACAGTTGGGCAGCCAAATTTTACCGTCTTCGTTGCTCGACTTTATGAGATAATGGACGCGGCTTTCACGAAGAAGGTGCTTATATGCAGCTAATCAAAATAACCAGTGTTCCAATTCAATATACATACAGTGTGGAACCAGCCCGTTTGGAAATGAAGCAGGCACAAAACCCTGCCCATCGCATGAAGCATAATCCGGCACAGCTGAATATTGATGCGGAAAATATTCAAGTACGCTTGGACACAACTGATTTGCGAGCCAGTTTGAATTTGCGTACAAATGAAGGCTTTTCCTTATACCACGGCAACAAAGGAAAGCAAACTGCACAACAATTTATAGAGGAAGTTGTGCAGAGTGGAAATCAAATGGCGCGAATTGATGATGGGGTATCCATCGCACAAATTGTACGGCAGAAAATGCTGGAACAGCCAGTTAGCTATACCACCTTTTTACCATCGGTTGGTCCCGACATTTCCTGGCGACCGCAGGAATTAAGCTTGGATTACAATCCGGGGTCTCTAGAATTCGATTGGCAAGTTATGCGTAATACGATGGATTATATTCCGGGAAAATTTGAGATGAACATTACGCAATATCCAAAGGTACAAATCGAATATTTGGGTGAACCGAATTATGTGCCGCCCAGCGCAAATCCAAACTATCAAAAGGAAAGTGCCTGATCTCTTACGGGAGAACAAGGCACGCATAAAAGCGGCTATGCGTGTCTTCGCATAGCCGCTTTTTATTATAAATATGTTGGAAAGGCAGGAAAATCAGCCTATGAAACTGCACACGCGTGATTTTGGGGAAATAGAAATTGATGAAAAAGAGATTGTCACATTTTGTGTACCGCTCTATGGATTCGAGACATATCGGAAGTTTGTCTTTCTTTACCAGAAAGAATTTGGGGAACACTTTATCTGGATGCAATCAGTAGAAAAATCATCTTTATGCTTTATTCTGGCAAATCCCCAGATGATTTTAAAAAATTATACCCCAGAGCTGACCGATGAGGAGAGAGCGTTGTTAGGAAACGATGAGTACCTGTATTGGTTGATGACTTCTCTTAGAGAACCTTTTGAGAATTCAACAGTTAATGTAAAGAGTCCCATTGTTGTAAATCCCAAACGGCATCTGGCCGCACAGCTCATTTTAGAAAATGATTTCCCAATCCGATATCCTTTGTTTGGGAAAGAGGAGGAAAGATGCTGATTTTAACTAGAAAAGTAGGCGAGGCACTGGTTCTGGATGGAGATATAGAAATAAAGGTTACAGAAATTTGCGGCGACCAAGTAAGAATTGGTATTACTGCTCCATCAAATGTACGCGTCTACCGCAAAGAACTCTATGCGATAATTCAGGAAAATTTTTCTGCGGCAGAGTCGGCCTCACCTGACGCGATTAAGAAGGCGCTTCTTCAGATGAAGTAACTACAGGCGGGAATAGTTTGATTTCTCGTGTGCTGATTGTACTGACAAATTCCGAAAGAGCGGAGTAGTTTGGGGCTGACAGATTTCTAATGCGGCACAGATAACTGCTGGTTTCCGAGGGGCCGAAAATAACAGGACGTTCAATTTCCATATGTAGAGATTCTAAATGAAGCGGACCATCAGCATTTAATGTTACACGCTGTTTCATGGCAAGCGTTTTGTTACAAACAAAATTGATTCGTGCCAAAGAGACTGAGGTGATTTTTACCGGAAATTCTTGTAATTTTGGCGCAGGATCGCACTGCCGACGCAGTAGAGAAAAATGTTTGCGGATTGGTTCCTGTAAAACTGAGGCGGTGACACAGGCGTTGAGGGCAGTATCATAATCGTAGGCCAGCAGAGCACCGGGAAGTACTTCGTCTTCAAGTGAGACCAAGCGGAGCATCCGTGGAGAGGAAAGATAAACCACACCGCTGAAACGCTGTGTTTCAAAATCTTCTTGCACACGAATGACCTGCAGGGGGGTGCCCATTTTGCATATAGGGACAAACTCGCCGGTAAAGTCCAAAGCCTGCTCTTCACAAAAAACACTTGCTGTACCATATTCAAGGATTTTTCCGTCTGGGGTTTTGAGCAGTGCGGGAAAGTTTTGCGACACTGTGCCAAAGTTCAAACAAATTCCTCCTGTGGATGTGTGCAGTGGATGGTGTTCTTTCTATATCATAATGTTGATTTCGTTTTTTTTCAAGGTGGAAAATTGTAAATATTGAGGTTGATGGACATGGTTGATGTGATGCAGGCGCAACATTTGTTGCAGAAGAAAAAATATTTTTTATCTGAGTTCGAAGCCGCGACACAGGAAATGTTGCTTTGCCCGACAGCGAACTTGGAGAGGTTCGTGCAAAGACGGCAGGAATGCATCGAAGAAATAAAATGTTTGGATGAGCGGTTAAAATTCTTGTGTGGAGAAAGTGATGAAGGAGAAAATATTTGGTGTGTACTTATGGGGAATGCAGATATTGAGAGGAGTTCAGACGAAATACAACCGCTTGTCAGTGAGGTGCTGGCCATTCGTACAATTTTGTGCCGTATACGGGAAAGTGATTTGCAGGCACATGACCGTTTGGTTATAGAACAGGAAAAAATATTGGATCAAATCAAAGCAACAAATAATGGCATCGGCGCGAAGGCGGCAAGATTCTCTTCTATGGCTGGAAATGATAGTGGAGTTTCGCGGCTTGGAAAAGCATAGAAAAGCTTTAGTTCTGAGAGAACAGACCGAAAATAAATATAAAAGCTAGTTTTGAACGGAGGCATTCAGCATGGATGTTAATTCGATGAGTACATATGTGAACAAGGCAAGCAGCAGCAACGGCTTTTCGGGTCTGGCATCGGGCATTGACACAGAAAGTTTGGTTGAATCGATGCTTTCCGCAACACAGGCAAAGATTGACAAGCAAAATGGAGTAAGACAGCAAATAGAATGGAAACAGGAAATTTATCGAGATCTCATCTCCCAGATTAACAGTTTTCAAAGCCAGTTTTTTAGTTCTTCCTCCAAAACGAATCTTTTGAGTCAGACTTTTTTTAATGTGATGAACGCGGTGTCCGCATCAGAAGCTTTTCGGGTGAATGCCACAAGTTCAGCAGCTATAGGAAATACCAGTGTTGAAGTGCGCAGGCTTGCATCAAGCACAAGTTTAACGTCGGGTGCAGGAGTGAGCGGGAAATTAGCAGGGACATTGGATATCCAGGCGCTTGATGGCATTGTGCAAAAGCAGCTTGGGACCGACGCAGATTATACGGTTGAATTCCAGGTGAACAATCAAGTCGTAAGAGTCAACCTGCGAGATGTTTTTGTAGAAGGGAACAAGTTTAAGAGCTTTTCCAGTGCGCAAGAGCGTGACGCAGCGATCCAGGAAAAAATGCAGAAAGCTTTTGAGGGCACTGGTATTGAGGCGACTGTGGAAAATGGCAGCTTGTCGTTGCGTGGCACCGACAAAACCGGTTTGGTGACAGTGAGTTCAACCTCTGGTGCTTTGGGGCTGAAACGGTTAGGTCTCACGGCGGGTGCGCGTTCTCAAGTGTCCGCTGATGGCAAAACTACATCCCTTTCGGGGAAAATCAATGAGAAGCCGGAACTGACATTTTCTGTAACGTTGGATGACTTGAAAAAAGACATCAGCATCGATTTGAGAGATGTAATGGATGCAGGAGGCTCAGTAGACGCATCTCTTTTTGAAGCTGCACTAAGCGCTCAGTTGGACAAAGCTCATGGTATTGGCCAAGTAAAAGCGGTGTTCAATGGAAATGATTTTGAGTTGGTCGTATCCCAAGGGCGTAAGGTCGTGATTGGTGGCACGGAAGATGTCATGGCCGCGCTGGGTGTGAAAAACGGCCAGTCCAACCGCATAGGTATGGGTGGTTCCCTTAAGGATTTATTCTTTTCTACTCCCTTGCAAGGGTCGGTTTTTAAGTTTACAATCAACGGAGAAGAGTTCCGTTTTACAGAGAATGACACAATGAGCGATATCGTGTCCGCGATCAATCGTAGTGACGCAGGTGTACGCCTTGTCTATCGCGCTCAAGATGATACGTTTACAATGGAAGTTTCCGAGTCGGGCGCTGGCCGTAAAATTGCAATTACACAGGAAGAGGGGAATCTCCTCAATGCACTGTTCGGAAGCGGTGCGGCTGGTGCTGAAATTTTATCGGGAAGCCGAATCTCCTCGGAAGTATTAACAACGGGATCGGTAAAAGGGACTTCGGTGCTCGGTCCAGACGATACAGTGAAAGAGGGCACCTTGAACCTCACGGTGGACGGAAAGAACTATAGCTTTTCCATTCCACGGAAAGCCCAGGGGGAATATACGGTAAGTGAGCTGAGAGCCGAGCTCAATAAACAGATGGACAAGGCGTTTGGCGCGGGAAACATTCGTATCATGGACGATGGTTCCCTAAAAGTGTCAAATGGTGCAGCGGTTAAGGTCAATATCCAGTGTACGAATCCAGACGATCCAGAGTTAACGAAGGCTGAAGCGAAGGCAGGGAATTTGGGCGTAGCTTTATTTGGTACAAAGAGTATCAGCAACGTGGCTGATGAAAACAGCACGCTGGGAGAGCTGGGGCTTGAAGGGCTTGTTGGAAAAGATGGACAGGTGTTGGACAAAAATACCAAGCTGTCACAGCTCAAAGATCTTACAGAAGGGCTTTCCTTTGAAGACGGGCGGATCGTAGCGACCGGCACCGGCACATTGGTAATTGGAGATAAAGAGACGACGCAAAAACTGTTTGGGACGGATTCTTTGGTCTTAGGTGTCGCCAGTGGGGCAAATGCAGTTCTTAAAGAAGGCGAGAACGCTTTAATCAAAATTGACGGTTTGCTTACAGAGCGCAGCAGTAACAACTTTTCAGTCAATGGATTGAATTTCGATTTGCAAGACCTTACGGGCACCTATTCCGAGGCGCGTGGTGAGATCATAGATGGAGACGGGAATCCGCTCGTGTTGTCGAAAGACCAGTATATTGAAGATGGTATCCTTTATGATGCGGACGGAGTGAAGCTGAAAGAAGGACTGAAATATCGGGATCCAACGACAAATGATATTATTACAGCTACCGGCATCAGCTATGACCCGGCGACGGGCGGCGCGAGAATATTCAACGGCAAGGCTGAAACTGTGGAAGTTTCGCGCAATACGGATCAAATAGTTGACGGTATTAAAGAGTTTATAGATGGTTACAACAAGCTGATTAAAACTCTCAACGATTATATCTCCGAGGATGCATCTTATCGAAAATATGCTCCTTTGACAGAGGCGCAGAAGAAGGAGATGAGCGAAAAAGAAATTGAACTGTGGGAGGAAAAGGCAAAGGAAGGCTTGTTGAGAAACGATTCGACTATTTCTGCTTTCTTGTCTGACATGCGCACAAGCTTATATGAAAAGACATCCAGCGGCTACGCATTGTATGACATCGGAATTGAGACAGGAGAGTGGGAGAGCAAAGGCCAGTTGGTGCTTACCAGCGATGGGGAAGCTAAACTGCGTCAAATGCTGGAGAGGGACCCCGGTGGCGTCCAGCAGATGTTTACCGATATGGAAGACGGTTTGGCGGTAAAGCTCAATGAAATTATTGACAAAACCGCGAATGTGAGTTCGGGTTCTCCGGGAAGTCTGGTCGAATTGGCCGGTATAAAAGGCAAAGCGACAGAGAACAATAACGAGCTGACGAGACGCCTGAAGGATATCGATGAAAGAATCGAAGCCTTGAAGCGTACATACGAAAAGGAAAAAGCGCGTTATTGGCGGCAATTCAACGCTATGGAGCAGGTAATTGCAAACATGAACAGCCAGAGTTCATGGCTGACGCAGCAACTGGGATAGTACAGAAGGGAAAGAGGTAAAAAATATGGCCCTAACCCCCTACCAAAAATATCAGCAGCAGTCTGTTATGACAATGACACAAGGTGAAATGCTGATAAAACTATTTGATGAAATCATTAAGCAACTGTATGCTGCCAAACAATTCAACCTGGAAAAGGACTATGGCGCGGCGAATTCTGCGGTTCAGAAAGCGCAAAAGATTTTGCGGTACTTAGACAGCACATTGGATTCACGTTATGAAATATCGAGTAATTTAAGTGCCTTATATGAATATTTTATCCATTGTCTTACACAAGCAAATTTACGAAAGGAGAATGCCCCCATTGAAGAGATTCTCCCTATGATTGATGAATTGCGAGAGTCTTTTGTCCAGGCGGATCATACCACACGGCGCGGATAAATCGTAAGAAACGCTTGGGGAAAGATGGAGAGAAAAGGATGCAAATGGACAAAGCGGAATCCGTATATGTTGATAATACTATTCCCAAACAGTATGCTCCCTTAACAGAGGTTTGCTTTTATATCTTGATGGCCCTACGGAAAGAATGTTACGGATACGAGATTATGCAATGGACGGAAACAGTTACAGACGGACAGGTGAAGCTACAAGGCGGAACGATATACAATAGCTTATCACGACTTGAACGTGATGGTTTGATTCGGGTGAGCCGTGAAGAAGGGAGCCGCAAATACTATCAGATCACTGAAATGGGAGAACATGTATTGCTTCATGAACGCAGGAGACTGGAGCGTATTCACAGAAATAGCCATGATAAAGTTTGGAAAAATAAATATGGTTCCAGATGTTTGTGAACTATTTATAAGTGGCTATATGTAGTATACAAATGAGGTCATGCCATTAACGATGGTGTGGCCTCTTTGTTTTTGGTGTTTTGCTTGGGAAATTTTTATGTTTGCACTTGGGTTTAGCGATTTTTGGTCGAATAAACAAAACAGGATTGCTATCACTATTCATAAAAATAGCGCTTTTCCAGAGATGTTAAAAAGTTGAAAAAGAGATGTGGAAAAGTTGAAAAAACAGTGGATAATAGTTTTGCTGTATCATCGGCTGAATCAAAAAAGCACTGAATGCGCAGCGTATCACTGAAGTTTGTGTGGCAATGAAAACGGAGGATATGAGGATAGAATGAAACATAAAAGAGTAAAATCAATTCTGTTCGCAGTTATCGCGATATTTGTATTTGTGCCAATGAGTCTGGTGAGTGCCGCAAGCCCGTCGCAAGAAAAGCCGCAGCTTGCCTTTACGGAAGGAGACCCAAAGTCTGCTGCGGTTATTACGGGCCAGTCGGTCAATCTTTCAAAGATTGTACCAGACGGTTATGTGAATGAGAAAATTGTTGTTATCCAGCAAGGGCAGACGACTCCGATTACTGGCGGCATCACTTTTCCGTTTACAGACAGCAGCAGCGTAGGAAAAGTTTCAGTGGCGCAAAATTTCAGCCCGAAACGGGGAGAACTGATTGCAGGAGATGTGGACCCTTATCTGAACGAAGAAAGCATCTATTCGATTCAGGCGGAGTATGCCGCACTGACCGCGCAGGGCAGCGTGCTGGAATCTAATAAAAATAACAAATCGGGGACACAGATCAGCACGATTGTGTGTGATGATGAACGCGCAGTTACACAATACAGTACATGTACTTTGACATGTACGAGTGCAGAACGTGCGGGTGCGGCTCCGGCGTTTGAGTTGTCGGAAGGCACTGGTGTTTTTGAGAAGTTTGATGTCGACAACGGCGGTGTTGTGGCGGTAGACAGTTATTCGCAGGAATTCGGCAAGGAGAAGGAGATTAAACTTGTCCTCAAAAGCAAAACTGGCGAAGAACTGCATTTTACCATGACAACGAAGTTGATATACAGTGAAGAAACGGAAAATATGGGGAAATGGAACGACTCGGGTGTTCCGGTCCTTGACGACAAAGGGAATACCAAACCCAAGGACCCCGATAACTATGTGCGCAAGGACACAACCTTTGAGTTGAGCTTTTCAATGCCGCGCTCCAATGAACTCTTTCTGACGGTGCTTACGCCGCAGGCTGCGATTAACAAGCTGGAAGAACAGATACGGGGATGCGATGGTATTTCCGACACATCTTTTATTCGGCTGGGCAGTGGCGATGCGATGAATTACATCACACAGAACTTTAATTTGCGTGTAGTCAGCAAACAGTATAATGCGCGTTTTGAGGTGATATGGGATTGGAATCCCCGCTACAAAATAGTAAATGGCCAGCAGATCGAGCTGACAGCTGAGGAAAAAGAACAGTGCAGAGATGTAGTGAGCGCGGGAAATAAGGGCGCTGACTGGCAGCAGATGACGATTAACCCGATGGAAGATGACATCGTAGGGACGCTCACTGCAACAGTGACATACGTCGATACAAACGGTGATTCACTGGAAACGGGAACCGACAAATTGTCTCTTCCGGTTAAGACCATTACGGTTCATGGTATTGGTAAGCCGGTGAATGTGAACCGAATCAGAATGCTTACAGGAACGGAAAATGGGCCGAAAGAAACAGTGTTTTCCGGCGACGAAATCCAATTGCCCAGCCAAGATACGATTAAGATGGATGCGTATCAGGATGTTATACCGAATTTTACAGTAACGGCTAAGGGGCCGTATCAGTATGAGCTGCAGCTGGACATGGGCGCCAAAAATGGTGCCGCGCAGTATGCGAGGGTTGAAGTGAGCGGCGATACCAGTGCAATCGCGCTTCAGACACAAACCGGCTCCAAACAGGCGGTGGATTATGTTCCGGGGACAGATATCGCCAATCCTTTTTTCGGCCAGTCCGGCGCGACTTCCGGCAAGGTAAAGCTAATCATCAAGGCGCAGCGGCTCCCGGCAGACAGCACACAGCAGTCCGCGACGCTGACCATTACTTTTCATATACCGGACAGAAATGGCGTGGTCCAGGAGAGTTCCCGCCGATTTGTGCTTAAAGTGAACACCGTTGACAGTACGCCCAGCCAAAACAGTGCATTGCGGGCGTTGGACATCAAGTCTGTGGAAGAAGGGGCCGCGCCGGGAGTAACGGAAACGATTGAGTACCCGTTCTCACCGGAGAAAACATCTTATACAGGCCCGTCCGACATGATTCACCTTCCATATCGGTCAAAGGGGATTTATCTTGTACCGGTAAGGGAAGATAATCGTGGCAGTGTCCCCATCACCGTGAAAATGATTGACACTGACAACAACGAGTTGATCGGAGAGCCCTTTGAATTAAAGAGTGGAGAAAAAACGCCTTTTATCGAATTTCCAACAGAGGACAAAGTCATCCGGTTTGAGGTGACAGTTCCCTCGCAAGATCCACGGGAGCAGTATACGACGGTCTACACGCTTGAGGTCATGCGCGATCGCGCCAGCGATGATGCGAGTTTGCAATCCATGGGGATCTATTTCCCGGAGGATCAAGCGCTGGCCAATAATCTGATAACGGACTTTGACCCCGAAAAAGTAGAATACAAAATAGAAATACCCTATTCCACGAGACGTCTTCGCGTGCGGGTACAGGCGAATGACAGCCGGGCGGAGGGGCCTGTCATCACGCCGGCGCTGGAAGGAAGCAGTTTTGCCGACACAGATAAGCAGTGGCTGAATGACCTGCCGGTAAAATTTGAGCAGGAGGCAGTGGACGGCATCTTGAAGCTTGCTTTTGAAGTGACCTCGGAGGCGGGCAGCAAGCGGACCTATACGGTCTTCATCCGCCGGCAGGACCCGGGAACAGATGCTACGCTGAAATCACTTCAAGTCGCTGATGAAGAGGAAGAAGTGCTGGCATTAGAGCCGGGGTTCCGGCCGGATGCAGACACCTATACGTTGTCGGTGCCCTATCCTACAGCACGCATTAAATTGAACCTTACGCCCAATGACAGCAATGTCAGTGATATTGCTGTATATTCACAAGCCATAGAGCCGGACAATCTGCTGCTTTCCATGTCGGCGGGGCAGATTAAAGCCGGCGCCTATACCTCTGCAATAGATGTGCTGCCGGTCAGTGATGAGGCCATCCGCGAAATTGGATATCATTCTTTTTTCATTGTAGTTGGTGCAGAAAACCCCTCTGATGAATATGAAAAAATTTATGAATTGCGGGTACGCAGAGATGAGCCGAGCAGCGACGCAGTGCTGAAAACGTTGGTGCTCAATGATCAAGATGGGGCACTAATCAAGACCTTTGCGTTTCACCCGGACGAAACATCCTACTCGCTGAAGGTGCCGTACGAAACAACCGCCATCAGTTTTACTCCAACCGCAAACCATGCGGGAGCTATCATACAACTGAAAGAGGGCGGCCTGCTCGGTGATATTATGCCGCCCACCAGCATTGGCAGCGGCATGACCTCTAAAGCATATAAGCTGGAGGATGCCGGAGTCTCAAAAACGTTTGCCCTGCAGATTACGGCGGAGGATGGAAAAACACAAAAGATATACACGGTTGAAGTCGTCCGGGATATGCCCAGTACCGATGCCCGCCTAAAAGGGCTGAAAGTAGATAACGTGGATGAGTTTACTCCGCAGTTTATAGCAAGCCAGACGCAGTATAAGGCGAGCGTAACCCTGGGGGCGCCTGGGGTGGTGATTACAGCAACGCCGAACCATGCGGGCGCCACGGTGAAAATCAATGGAAACGTAACACCGGGAGGCCAGCCGTCGGATATGATCGAGCTGATCGATATTCGGCAGAGCATTGAAATTGAGGTGACTGCGCAAGACGGAACGACCAAAATGGTATATGAGATAGAATTCACGAATGAAAATCTGGTCGAGCATACCAGCAATGCGGATTTGAAACGGTTGGTTGTAAACGACGGCTTGATGACGCCGAATTTCCAGCCTGCGGTTACAGAGTACGAAGTGGCCGTTACAGAAAATACTTACTCGGTAAATATCATCCCCGAAGCGGCCGATCCGCTGGCTGAAATTGAGGTGTTTTCCGGAAGCAAGGAGATTGGCGATTATAACGGGAATTACGCACAGGCGCTGACAGACGGTGAAAATAAAATCACAGTCAAGGTTACTTCGCCGGATAAAACAGTCACAAAAGAATATTCGCTGTCCATTTACCGCAATGAGGAGGATGAGCTGAAAAACCTTACGCCGCTTCATGCGGAAGATATTGATTTTGAAAACTCCGGCGACATTATTTTGGTGATGATTGATGAATATCCTCGTGTGGCGGCAGACGTATTCAATACCTTAAAAGAGTATCCCCAAAAAACAATCATCTTCCAAGGCAATGATTACTCGCTCAGCTTCCGCGCATCGGACCTTACTCGAGTGATTCCCCAGACAGAGATTTATGATTTTCGGATGTCGTTTACCTCTCCGGATGCGGATGCGATTTATAGCCTGTTGAGCGCCGATCCGGCAAACGGGGATATTCAGGAACGGACCGTGATGCTGTATTTTTATTATCATGGTTCTCTGCCCGGCCCGGCCACTCTCAATTTGAGTGTGGGAAGCAAATATGCAAGCCAGCCGTTGTATTGGCATTATTACAATCAAGAGAGGACGCGTATCGATTATTACGGCACGCTTAACAGCAATGCAAAAGGAAATATCGCAGTGCGAATCGAACATTTCTCCACCTACCTGCTCACGCCCGCACACCGCATTGCCGGCTCGGAAGACAAGAGCGGCGCCATTGATTTGATGAACAATCAGACAGGCAAAGAGAATCCTCACACCGGCGCGAGGGAGGGGCGGCAATGAAAAAAGCACTGGCTGTAATGGGCGTCGCGCTTATACTGCTCCTGCTTTTGGGGGGGATAGGCTATGTGCTCCTTTTTATGGAGGATGAGCCTCTCGACGAAAATACATCCGAAACACAAGCGTCGGAGCCGCAGTTGAATGTGAAGCAGCAGGCGGAAACACCGGCAGACGTGCTGGATGCGCTGGATTATGAAATAAGCGTCAACCGTGATACCGTGGGATGGCTGGAGGTTCCCGGCACAGATATAAACAACAGCGTTTTGCAGGCCCACGATAATGCCTGGTATCTGCGCCGGAATGAGCGCGGACAGGACGATGTGTACGGCTGCTATTTTGTGGATTACGAATGCTCTGTTGGATACAGAGATGCCCTTTCGCCCAATACGATTATTTATGGACACAGCTCGCCGGGAGATGACCCGGACGGGAAACGTTTTTCCCAATTGTTCCGTTTCACTGATTTGGAGTTTGCCCGGAAAACACCGGTGATTCATTTTTCCACAATGGAAGGTTTTATGGATTGGCAAATATTTGCGGTGTTTTATACGGATGTAAGCTTTAACTACATCAGTGCCGACCCGCCGGGCGGCGTCACCGCCATGGCGGCGGAGGCTATGGAGAAATCTTTATACGACTATGGGGTAGAGGTATGGCCGAACGACCGTATACTGGCGCTTTCTACCTGTACGGAAAAATACGGGGATGACAAACACCGGTTTGTTGTAATGGCACGTCTGCTGACGGAGGACGAAGAAGTGCCGGAAACGGCGCAGATTGAACCGCGTGATGGCGCGGAAAGCTGAGAAAGAGGCGATAAGATGTTGTTTGATTCAAGCTCCCTTGGCGTAATGAGAGGCAGCCTGCAGGGCCTGGCGCTGCAGCAGCAGGCGATTCTGCACAATCTTGCGAACCTGGAGACGCCGGGGTATAAAGCGAAGTATGTTACGTTTGAGGACACTTTGCGGGGAGAGAATGGTAAATATGACCTCAAGGCCCATGTGTATACAGATAAGGCTACCTCCATTCGACCGGACGGCAACAATGTGGATGCCGATACCGAAAGCTTGAGGCTGTATGAGAACTATGTACAGCAGCTTTACCTGTACCAAAAAATCAGCGGGCAGTTTACGAACCTGCGGTATGTGCTCAACCAGTCGGCGAAATAACGAATGGGAGGATAGAAGATGTCTTTTTTGAATTCTATGAATATTGTCGGCTCTGCCATGACGGCAGAGCGGTTCCGCATGGACGTGGCTTTGCAGAATATGGCAAATGCCAACACGACGCGTACCGCGTCGGGAGAACCGTATCGCCGCAAACAGGTGGTCTTTGAAGAACGCGACGCGCGCTTTTCGGACGCGCTGAAGAATGAAGCCGCCCGTGTAAACGGCGGAGGCGTGCGCGTGAAGCAGGTGGTGGAAAGCGAGCGGGATTTCATCCCGGTGTACGACCCGTCGCATCCGGACGCCAATGCAGAAGGCTATGTGATGATGCCAAACGTAAATACTACGGAAGAACGCATCGACCTTATGGCGGCGTCCAATGCGTACAATGCGAACCTTACGGCGCTGTCGGTTGTAAAATCTCTTGCGCTGAAAGCTCTGGAAATTGGAAAGTAAGCAGCGGGCGGCTGTGGTACGACAGCAGAAAGAAGCGTTGCACATGATTTATGTTTTGACACCAGAATATTACACGCAGCACATCCAATGCCCGCGTGAAGCAAAACAGGATTGCCTTCCCACCGTGCGCAGCCTAGTGGAGCTAGCGTTTGCCGCCCGGCAGCAGGGCATGCTGAAAATGGATGAAATGGTGCAGGATACAATGCGTTATCCGGACCCTTTCCTCCGCAAGGCTGTGGGCCTTGTGGTGGAAAATTCAAATGAGGACAACATCCGAATGGTTCTGTACAACTATATACTTTCAACAAAGCGGGTGGCGAACCATCAATTCCTCAATGAAGTCATTATTGCCGAAACAATGCTGGCGCTCAGCCGGAAGGAAAATCTGGAATATATTTTTCGCTATTTGGTACCGTCCTATTTCGGGATCGATTACGAACCTTCCGTGGTGCAGGTTTATGAGAATTATAAGCGAGAATTGCTGCGCCAGCAGGAATAAGGAGCTTGTTTTTTTTAGCTTTGGGACGAATATATTAAATAGTTCGCAAAATGGTTTTCAGTTCTTTTTCGCAGGGCCCGTGGAGAGGGACTTGAAAATATAAAAAACAGTGCGGCATCCATGGACGGAGCCGTAAATTACAAGGAGGTTTTTTACCATGGGAATGGTAGTAAGAAGCAATGTTATGGCGGTCAATGCGTTCCGTCAGTTGGGCATGAACAATTCGCAGGTGTCCAAGAGTCTGGAAAAACTGTCCTCCGGCTACCGCATCAACCGCGCGGGCGACGATGCTTCCGGTCTGGCAATTTCTGAAAAGATGAAGGCCCAGATCAAGGGACTTGAGACCGCTTCCGCGAACAGCCAGGACGGCATCAGCCTGATCCAGACCGCTGAGGGCGCTCTTACCGAGGTCCACGACATGCTCAACCGCATGGTCGAGCTGGCCGGTAAGGCCGCCAATGGCACAATGGACAACGATGTTGACCGCGCTGCACTGCAGAAAGAGGTCGACGCGCTGCTCGAAGAAATCGACCGTATTGCGGACGGCACGAACTTCAATGGGCTAAAGCTGCTGAACGGATCTTTGGGCGCTGGTCGCGCGGAAGTTCAAGCTGTGAAGGCTGAGTATGAGTCGGGAAAGATTACGCAGTTGAACCAGGATGGCGACTTGACAATTGGTGGTCACACGGTAAATATTACCGATGTAAATGGCAATAACAATACGTTGCAGAAGCAGCTGGAAGCTTTTGTAACTGATTACAACCAAAAAGCTGCTGATAAGGATAATTGGGAAGCTAAGCTTAATGACACCAATGATGGGATTGTATTTGTTGCGAAAAAAGAAGGTGCTTTAGATACGAATAATGTTCAAGCACCAGCGGGCACGACCCAGAAGACTGCTGGTGTGGATGCGGCTCCTGCGGTTGACGGAAACGGCGGCCTGACGCTCCAGATCGGCGATACGGCGGATGATTTCAATAAGATCACGGTTTCGATCAACGACATGAGCGCCAAGGGGCTGGGTATTGAAAATATCAATGTCGGTACGCAGGAAGGCGCTGCTGAGGCGCTTGATTTGGTCAAAAAGGGCGCAGCCAGCGCGATCAACATGGTTTCTGCAACCCGTGCAGACCTGGGCGCTATGCAGAACCGTCTGGAGCACACCATCAACAACCTGGATGTCGCCGCTGAGAATATGACCAGCGCAAACAGCCGCATTCGCGACACGGACATGGCTAAGCAGATGATGGAGTACACCAAGATGAACGTTCTGACGCAGGCGGCGCAGGCTATGCTGGCGCAGGCCAATCAGCAGCCGCAGAGCGTTCTGCAGCTGCTCCAGTAAATTGGCGTATAGGAACTAGGACCGGGCGTATTCGGCCTACTTCCGGGACAATGAGAAAGGAGAGGAAGCTTTGGCTTCCTCTCCTTTTTTAGGAGTAATACTTTTGAGGGCTACCAGTGTAAGGTAGAAAAAGGCAGAGTTTTCTGAGTGTAGATATATTTTGAATACTGCTTGTTTTTTTCTGCTTTAAGGCGAATATATTAAATGATTTCATTACATATGATTTTCAGCTTCTTTCCGTAGGGCCCGCGGAAAAGCTTGAAAATATAAAATGGCGCGGCATCCATGGATGGGGCCGTGAATTACAAGGAGGTTTTTTACCATGGGAATGGTAGTAAGAAGCAATGTTATGGCGGTCAATGCGTTCCGTCAGCTGGGCATGAACAATTCGCAGGTGTCCAAGAGTCTGGAGAAACTATCCTCCGGCTACCGCATCAACCGCGCGGGCGATGACGCTTCTGGTCTGGCAATTTCTGAGAAGATGAAAGCGCAGATTAAGGGACTGGAGACGGCTTCCTCGAACAGTCAGGACGGCATCAGCCTGATCCAGACCGCTGAAGGCGCTCTTACCGAGGTCCATGATATGCTCAATCGCATGGTTGAGTTGGCCGGCAAGGCTGCCAACGGCACGATGGATGACGATGTTGACCGCGATGCCCTGCAGAAAGAGGTCGACGCGCTGAAAGACGAGATTGACCGCATTGCTGACGGCACAAATTTCAATGGCTTGAAGCTGCTGAATGGTTCTCTGGGCGATGGTCGTGCGGAGGTTGTAGCAGCGAAGGCCGAATATGAGACGGCCGTACAGCAAAAGTTGGATAAGGATGGCAAATTGACGATTGCTGGACATACAGTAGATATTCAAGTCGGTACTCAAGATGACTTGAAGAAACAGCTAGAAGCATGGATGAACAGCTACAAGACTACTGCTGCTGGCCAGAACAATTGGGACGTTAAGCTTAATGACGCCGAGAACGGAATCGTATTTACGGCGAAGAAAGAAGGCGCTCTGGATACGCTTGGCATTAAAGCTCCGACAGGCACGACTCAGAAGACTGCCGGCGCGGATGCATCCCCTGCAGTTGACGGCAACGGCGGCTTGACGCTTCAGATCGGCGATACGGCGGATGATTTCAACAAGATTACAGTTTCGATTAACGACATGAGCGCCAGGGGTCTCGGCATTGCAGATATCAATGTCGGTACGCAGGATGGTGCGGCTGAGGCGCTTGATTTGGTCAAGAAGGGCGCCGCCAGCGCAATCAATATGGTTTCTGCGACTCGTGCAGACCTGGGCGCCATGCAGAACCGTCTGGAGCACACTATCAACAACCTGGATGTTGCCGCTGAGAACATGACCAGCGCAAACAGCCGCATCCGTGATACAGATATGGCCAAGCAGATGATGGAATACACCAAGATGAATGTTCTGACGCAGGCCGCACAGGCTATGTTGGCGCAGGCCAATCAGCAGCCGCAGAGTGTTCTGCAGTTGCTCCAGTGATCTGGTATATAGGAGCGTTATTTTCATTTTGTCTGTATCAAGGCAGAAACAGCCAAAAAGGAGAGGTAGCGTTTGCTTCCTCTCCTTTTCGGTTAGCAAAACATACTTTATGAGAAGCTAAGCAGTGAGGTCATCCAATATGCATGAACTCAGATTTCTGCGTGGAGAATAAACCTCAATATCCTTTGCTTGTGCTTTTTAGCATACCATCTATACATTTAAAGAAGAAAAAACGATGAATTACAAAGGACAAATCGAGCACGGATATCGACAAATAGGGGAAGATTTTTGAACAACAGTTGTTTTTTTCAGCTTTGGGACGAATATATTAAATAGTTCATAAAATGATTTTCAGTTTCTTTTCGCAGGGCCCGTGGAGAGAAACTTGAAAATAAAAAACAGTGCGGCATCCATGGACGGAGCCGTAAATTACAAGGAGGTTTTTCACCATGGGAATGGTAGTAAGAAGCAATGTTATGGCGGTCAATGCGTTCCGTCAGC
>ERZ1036455.117-NODE-117-length-37633-cov-9.404252_pt1 | contig 37633 bp, 61 predicted proteins | sample MGYA00514228_ERZ1036455 | MGnify/ENA primary metagenome ERZ1036455 (study PRJEB33795, sample SAMN09464920) | human gut metagenome | host: Homo sapiens | place: USA: Stanford, California | collected 2016-07 | study: EMG produced TPA metagenomics assembly of the... | reverse complement strand
TTTGGAGTCATGTAGTTAGTACAAGACGATTTTTCCTCGAAAACACTGGATCCGACACAAGTTGCCGGATTCTTTTTTATGCTTTCAGCGCACCCGATCCGTCAAACCGGTACTCTTTTCCGTCGATCACGATACTCTCATTTGCTGCCATCACGCCATCCTCTTTCACATAATAACGCTTACCGTTTTCCGTGATCCAGTGGCAGCACATCATCGATCCGATTGGTTGGCAGTTTTTGTCCGGATTAAAATAATACCACTTGCCGCCGATCTGTTCCCAACCAAGCGCCATCGAGCACTCCGGCTTGCTGCCTTTTTTCTCCGGAAGCAGATAGTACCAATACAGATCGTCCCGGATCCATTCCGTCGCCGCGGATCCCTCCGGATGATCTCCGTCGCGCGCCGGACGCAGGAAGTACCAATAACTTCCGATCTTCTGCCAACCGGTCAGCATCGCACCCTCCGGTTTTGTGCCGACGGTCGGATTCAGATAATACCAATGACCATCCAACTTGATCCATCCTTTCGCCATCCGGCAGTCATCTCCAAAATAGTACCACAGACCTTTGATATACCCCCATCGGTTCCGCAGGGCATAGCCGTAGGAATCGAAGTAGTACCATGCATCCAGCTTTAACCACTGCTCCTTTGGATAGCTTCCATCAGCATAACGATACCACCAGCCTTTAGCATCTTGAATCCATTTGTCTGTACTGTTCATAAGCTCACCAATCCTCCTGATAAAATATGCCTTTGTTGCATCAAAACCACCGTGTATCTCTATGGATCTGTGCGGACAGGACGTTGCGAAAAACTCCTGATGTAAACGAACTGTGTCGTTGTTCGGTGTGATCCCCCACGCTTTGAATTTAGACGCCACAAGAGCCAGCGCACGCTCTTCATTAGCTTTGAACACGTTCACGTCCCCCATACTCTGGCAGACCTCGACAGAATAGAACTCATTGTTTCCCCAGCCATCGCCGCAATGCCAAGCGCAGTTCCAATCATCCTCGGCATGGACTGTTCCGTCCGAACACACATAGTCGTGTGCGAATCCATTTTCCGGATTGATTCCTGGAAGCCAGCTCTGATAATGCGCTGCATTCGCGCTCTGGCTCCCTGCATCGTTATGAATCACTGCCCCGATCGGGTTGTGTCCTCGGTTTCCTGCGACTCCATTAAAAATACTCATATGTGCTCCTTTCCCCGGTGTTGCACCGGTGCAAAAATATTTTTGTATAAAAAGAACACCTACCATTTCTGATAGATGTTCTGATTATCGTTATGCTGTTTTTAATTCTTGTAACATTTTTATTGCTTGTTGAACCTGTTCTTCATTCCACGTCAAAGCCTGTTCCATAAATTCACCCAAATACGGTTTTTGTTTTAAAGTTCTTCTTATCTCTTCTGAAATTCTAAAGAGTTTCATTTCCCGCTCTTGCCGCCGATTGGAATCGAGATGGCGAATATATGCTGCTGGAACATCACCTATCATCTCAATTTCTGTTGAAAACAAATATTCAAGTTTACACCCAAAGAGCTGTGCTAAACCAGAAGCCTCCTGTGCAGTAATCTTTTCATCACCAAATATTTTAGCATTTATAACTGCATCATCTTCTTTGCATCTGCCGTTCCCCATGTGCTCTGACAAGGTACATATACTGTAACCGGTTTCCATAAATTCAGCTACAAGGTTCGGATACTTGTATTTGGACAAAATTCTGAAATCATATTCTCGTCTCATACTACGCCACCTCCATGCTAATCTGAGCATTGCAGTCCCTTATTTGCTCTGCAAGAACATACGGAAGTTCATAGCGTCCAATCACTTCCACAGCTAAATCACACTGATTTCTTTTGATTGCTTTATATGTACTGACTCCAAACTGTCTTTTCAGTTCTCTGTAAATGTCATGATACACTTTTCCACGCAGAGATTTGTCTTTATACGCATTACTTTCTTTTCCACCAAGACATTTTACACCTTTCTTTTTTACCGCAGATGTAATTTTGTCAATTTCAATCCCGAGAATCGGCATGTCCATCTTAAAATCCTGCAAATCCTGATTAACAGATTCCACTTTACTTTCTACCTGCTGAATCTTTTTATCATGCATAATGATGGCTTGAAGTTCTGGAGACATATTCTGAAGCCGAAGAGCAACCTCTTTCATTCCATCTTCGACACGTACAAAATACTGGCGTGCCTGTTCGCCTTTCTCACTTCTAGCCATCATAGATAGTTTCTTTGCAAAACTCGCCGAAAGTTTATAATCTTGCGTTGGGCGCCCTCCCGATGGGTTTTCTTCCTGCATGACGAAAACCCAATAATCAACATTTTCTTCTGCAAATTGATTTTCTGTAATATTGTTTCTTATCCACCGTGAATAGTTTTTTAAATCCATTCCAAGAAATTCATACAACTTCTTTGCTGTGGTCATTCCATTTTCATCAATGCCTAATGCTATCTCAATAGGTGTCTGCACAACTTTGTTCATTAAATCGTTCATAATAATAAAAAACTCCTTTCAAATTTTGGTTCTTGAAAGAAGTTCCATTCTGCATTATAATATTTACAGAAGGAAACTTCTCTGAGAGAGCAATCGTATTACTTGGTAGGTGCGCGATTGCTCTATTTTTCTTTTTTCAGACTTTCATGTAGGTTATTTACCATTTCTTCAAGTAAATCTGTTTTGGTTTTTCCAGTAACATCTGAACACTCTTGAAATTTTCTCACCGTTGTTTCTGTTGCTCTTAATGCAATTTGTTTATTTTTTGGCTCTTTTCCTACAATCGGTCTTCCTGTTCTCGGCGACATATTCTTCACCTCTCTTTTATGCCTAGGCATAATATAATATACGTCTAGGCGAAAGTCAAGAGGTTTTTCAAAATTTTTCCATCCTACCTATGGAATTAAAAAGAGGACGATCACTCGCCCTCTACATTTCACTGTCTATTAACCCAATTCTTATAAACTTCCCATTCTTGCTTATTCAATACGATTTCAGAATAGTAGAAATCTTTATTTCTTAAAATTCTCCAAATCTTCCTAAGCTTACACAACAATCCTGCTTGCTCTCTATACCAATTTCCACTCAGATACGTCTGATAACAATATGTTTCTTCGTCTGCGTCTATTCTAACTCGAATCCCCTCATCACATTCGCAGTCACACAAAAGAATCAGTTCTTTTCCATCTTCGTTTTTTAATATTGCCATTCAGTACACCTGCTTTCTTACTAATTTATGCTGTTAGTATACCTGCATTCCTGAGCCAAAGCAAGATAATTCACTTCTCTATTTCTTGTTATATTTTGTCCTGCTCCACATCTCCGTTACTTTTTCCCAGCCGCCGGTTGAAACCAGATAAACAATAAACGCCGCCAAGAACGAAGCAAAAATGTAATACCACTCGATTGTAATCTTATAATAGATACACAGGATCACAACCGCAACCGGTGTGATGATCATGGCTGCCACGAGCGCAACCACATTCGTCTGTATCTTTTTCAGATACGGCATCTCTTTGATGACCTGTACGATCGCGCTGGTCATAAACGCCAGCACGCCGATCGCCATAAGTAAATACGTTACATACTGCATGAAAACTTCCATATTCATAATCTTCTCTCCTTTAATCCCTGATCGGTAATTTCTTAATTTCTTCCAACAACTTTGTCACCATGCCGTTTCCACCAAGCGAATGATAGGCATCATACATCTCGATGAAATTCTCTAACCCATGCTTTGTGATGTACCCTCTTTCCGTCCACTTCTCATGATATTCTATGAGCTGGACGCGCAGGAGAAGCATCGTTCCTTTGCTGTTTGCGTCCCGGTCTTTCTTCTGGTTCTTCAAAAGCCAGACTACATATCCGAGCAAAGTCGGCATGATGATCGCACAGATGTCTACTATGATTTTTTGCATGTTCTCTCCTCTACTCTTCTTTCAGTGCTTCCTCAACCTTTGCTCGAATTTCCAAAGGAACTTCCTCCAGTGTTTTTAATTTTTTTCTGATTAATGATACATAAATGCTTACCATAATCGTATCCTCCTCTGTCATTTATTTTTCAGAAACAACTTTCTCGTAAACTTCTGCCAAAGCCATCTGTAAATCAGTGATTTCTTTTTTAAGTGCAGACGTTTCAGCCTTGTATTCCTCTGTCTTGTCCAATTTTAATCCGACTGTAATGATGTCAATTGGTTTGTCATTATTTTTCGGAAGTAACGCAAAAAATACCAATTGCGTATACCCGTCAATAATCTTAAATTCCTCATCATTATAGATGATCGTAATGCTTGCAGTTTCTTCTTTCGTATCGAAAACGTTATGTACATCACTCAATGTCATCGTTTCCTTTTTCACCAGATCGAACTCAAAAACATCTTCCATTGTCCGATGTCCGCCTGCCAGTTCGAATTCATGATTCTTCAGTTTGATTTTATCCATTCTTTTCTCCTCTTTTCTTTTAAGCAATCCTTTTCCACATATTAACTACAATATACGGCTGTGTTACATCCACGGAAATTGTTTGTGCTCCACCGGATCCGCTACTGGAAGCTGACGCATTGCCTGATGTTAATGTTCCTGACCCTCCGGAATTTGCAGCAGAAGATCCTCCTGTTGCCGGAGATGAATTTCCCGAATTTGCTGCCGAAGAACCGCCAGTAGTTAATCCAACGGTTCCAAGTGTATGCGTGTGTGATCCACTTCCACCCGTAGCTTCATTTGCAACGCTTCCCTCTCCGTTATACGCTATACTTACATATCCGCTATATGTTCCCCCGCCATTCCCGGCACTTGTGACACCAAAAGCATCGCGATGTCCATTCGTACCATTAAATCCGTGGGTATGTTTTGTTAACTGCGTTGCTGAAAGCACTGTATTTCCAACGGTATGATTATGCGACATTCCATGAGTATGCGATATACTATGGCTATGTGCATTCACCGTATGCGTATGCGCAATCGTATGGCTATGGGAAGCAATTGTATGTGTATGCGAAATAGCATGAGTATGGGCATTTACTTGAATATTTTTTGACGTTGCGCCTCCTGTTGCCCCAAGTGTTCCAAATGTCCCATCCGCAGCCTTTCCGATCAAGGTCTTTCCCTGACCGAATACCTCCCACTGTCCGCCGAACAAATTCTTCGGATTCACATTATTTGCAGACATATAGATACTTCCCACTGGATAGATCACATCAATCAAATCCGAAAACCGGTGCTGAACTCCAAACAGCTTATCCACTCCCACGACACTCAAGTTCTCAATCCGCACCCTGTACAACGGATAATCACGCTGCTTTCCTCCGGCGTACAAATCTTCCTGTACGATTGCCGGATCCTTTGCCGTGGCTCCCGGCGTTCCTTTTACAACAACCAGACTGTAAGTATCTGCCCCGCCGGTCCCGCCGCTTTGAAACCGGGCGACGATCAGATCGTTTCGTTTCTGATCCGCTATTCCATTGTCAATCATCATGTCTTCGTAGTCACCTTTGATGATCCGCCCCACATGACCGCCAACTACAACCACGCCATCCATCACACGGATCACGTTATTGCTGATGGTCTTGGATGCAAACTGCTCCCCAAGCTTTAGCACACAGTCTTCCCCGAAGATCCCGTCGTAGAGCGCCGCATCGTCTTCCGCAAGGATGTGTGCTTCTTCTCCAATTGGCGTATTCACTGTAAGTGGTTTAAATGCCATTCTACTCTTCTCCTTTCAGTTTATATTCCACCGATGGGATCCCATTGTTCATCCGCAGGATCTTATTGACGATCGGTTTCTGCAGCGACATGCCGGTGATCCGGTCACGCCCGCCCACAATGTCCCCAATCTCCACATCCACATCGGAAATGGTCGCATCCATCTGTTTATAGTTCATCAATTCCCGGAGCCGCGCTGTCCCCTCTTCCAGAAGCTTTGCGTCGTCTTCTACGGAAGTATACGAATAAAGTGCTTCCCGTTCGTCCAGACCGTTGTAATACTGGGTCTGTCCGATACTCCCATCTTTCTGGACGTACAGGTGCAGGATCTTCCGGTCGATCCCCTCACCCTCTCCGGCACAGACCAGATGGTTGATCCCCATCCGGCTGTCTTTCGTCGTGAAATGCATCTTGCCATCCTGGCTGCACTCCAGTTCCTCCGACCAGTCCGTCACCGGAACGGCGCCGACCACGACCTGTCCGCCGTACTCACCCGGATTCCCCTGTTGGTAAATGATCTGCAGTCTGGCGTTCTTTGCCGCCAGCATCTTTTCCAATCCGGAAAGAATGCTGCAGTACCGGTCAAACTGGAAGTTCTTGATCTGGATCCCGCTTTCCTTTGTCTCCGCACAAAAAAGAGAACCGAACCGGTTCCCCAAAATGTCCTGTATGATCGTATTGGCATCTCCTGATACGGTGAGATGAGTCTGTCCCTCCGGCGGATAGATCAGTTTTTGACTGAGCAGCCCTCGCCAGGTATACCCTCTCCATGTAATACGGTTGTCTTTAGTAGATGTCTGCTGCTCCTCCAACAGTCCGCCGTATTCCGTCCCCGGAATGTAGATCCGGTTCCTCCAACTGTACCGCTCCGGCGACCAGATGGAAGCGTCGATCTGCAGTTCAAAGTCGTTGGTATCGCCCAGATCCAGATCGATGCTGTCCACATCCCTCACGAATCCCAACTCCCAACCTTTCGGATCCGACACAGTAAAGGTCAGTTCTTCCGGAACTGCTTTCAAGTCTTTCATCGCCATCTCGGCTCACTCCTTTCTTCATAGATCACCAGATCAAATGCAAACCGACCGCTCCACCCGATATCCTGTCCGCCGGGATGGATCGGTTCAAACACCGAGATTTCAAAACTTCGGTTGTGAAACGCATTGACCCGTTCGCCGGAGACTTTCACCTTTACCACGGTTTCGGCAGCGCTGTCGATTTCCAGATATTCTCCCTCTTCCAGCACGATGGTCACAGAATACTCGTGCCCGCCGATATACAGTACCGGATCCACAATCGGACCGTAGATCGTCAAAAGGAAGTTGCTGTCCGCGTAATGGTCATTTACAATTCGGGAGTTTGTCAGACCATTGGCGTACCGGTACGGATAACGATTCGCATACCGCTTGGATCCCTCTGGATCGGTTTCATTTTTTCTAAAGCTGTAACGGTGCTCCCTGACCCAGTAAGGATGATCTGTCACCACTCCGTATTCACACGACAAAATTACATCGGTTGTCCAATTCGTTTTTTCGCAAGAAACAATATAACAGGTTAGATAATATTCTCCCACAAATAATTTTCCGGGAATTCCACATTGAACATCTTCTTCAAAGATATCTGTTAAATCATTTGCAAGTTTTCGGGAAGATTTCCCCTTTGTTCTAATCACATCAATATCTATGCTTCTTTTTGAAATTCCTTTTTTAAAACCGGCAATTTTATTTCCTGACTCTACCATTTCCCAGTCGTAATCTAGCAAGTCTGATATGAGCATTTTGTAAGGTTCACTATTCAAATCCACCTTTTTATTTGAGCTATTTACATATTCTATATTCACGCCTTTACAAATCCCTCCTCTCGCATAAATCTGTTCATTTGCCTACCATTAAGAACAATCGGTTTTTCGTTCGCTTCGTTTATTGCTTCTAAAATCAATTTTTTTAATTTTCTATGATCTAATTTTGCATCCGTATAATTATCACTCACTGTTTTCGATGCTTGAATTGCCGTTATCGGCGTTCTGGATGTGACTTGCTCTGCTGCCCCTCGCATCTGCTCAACAGATCTACTCACTCGATCCGTCATTTCTTCCGTCGGTACATTCTTCTCGAATCCGATTCCCATACCAAGAGCCATGTATTTACCAACTTCATCACGCATAAGCTTTGACGGTGATGCAATCCCCAGCCAATCTTTTACCGCCTCCACTGCATCTTCCGCCGCGCCTACCGCCGCATCTACTAAGCTTCCTGCTGCACTGATAATACCACTGACGATTCCATCGATAATATTAAGCCCTATACTAACCCAGTCGATGTTGTCAAACGATTCTTGGATACTGCTGATTATATCGATCGTGGATGAAATAACATCCGGAATCCGGCTAATCAGTCCCGCGATTAATTCCCCTACAATCTCAATACCCTTTTGCAAGATTTCCGGCAAATGTGAAGCGATTGTCGAGATAAATTCCGCCAGCATCTGCGCAGCCTGCTGGATGATCTGCGGCGCCGCCTGGACAAGTCCGGAAAGCAAATTCAAAATCAAATTCACTCCCGCCTGTAAAATGGACGGCAGATGCGACAAAATGGTTTGGATGAAATTACTCGTCATATCAAAGGCTTGCTGCAATATCTTAGGCGCATTTTCTACAAGCCCCTGCAAAAGATTCTGCATCATCTGTGATCCGGAATCTAAAATCGTTGGGAGCATCCCCAACACAGTATCGACCCACGTTGTCATCATCTCACCTACCTGAGCGATGATCTGCGGGGCTGCGCTAAGGATTCCCGTTAATAAATTCGTAATTATACTGACACCATTCTGCATAATTACCGGGAAATTCGTTTGTATGACACTCTGATACTGATGGAGCATTTCACTTCCCTGTGCTAAAAGCTGAGGGATACCAACTACAATTCCATTTGTAAGCGAATTGAGCATGAAAGTTCCGGCGGAGCTCAACATTTCACTTCCACCCTCCTGCACTGCCGTAGCAAGCTGCTGGCAGAGTGAAACTGCAATTGCCGGAATCGTCGAAGCAAGCCTTGGGATGATTTCCGCAAGATTCTTTAAGATCACAAATGCCGCTGTACTGAATGATTCTGCAAATTCTTCCGCGGTAATCGAACCGGTCAAAAAATTATCCCATGCAGCTTTTGCCGAATTTACAGACCCTTCGATTGTAGACGCAGCTTCTTTTGCTGTCGTTCCGGTAATCCCCATTTCTTCCTGGATGATATGGATCGCTTCCGTCACATCTGCAAAGGAATCGATCGACAGATCTGCCATCTCACCATTTGCTTCTTTGACCTTGTTGGCATCGGCGATCAGCCGCTCCATTTCCGTCTTTGTACCGCCATATCCGAGTTTCAGGTTGTCCAGCATCGTATAATTCTGCTTGGCAAATCCCTGATATGCATTCTGGATGAGCTCCATACTGGTTCCCATCTTATTTGCATTATCTGACATGTCGATAATCGCCATATCCGCAATCTGAGCCGCTTTCTCTGTGTCTCCACCCAAACTTTGCAACAACGATGCAGAGAAGCTTGTCACTGTGGACATGTATTCATTCGCGCTCATTCCCGCTGTCTTATAAGCGATATTCGCACTATCGATCACGGCTTGTGCACTGTCTTTAAACAACGTTTCCACACCGCCGATATTCTGCTCCATACTAGAAACTGCTTCAAGCGCCGATTTTCCAAGATTTGCAATACCATCCACCGCACGGGTCATCATTTGTCCGCTGAATACCCCAAGCGCTGTCTGGGCAAGACTCCCCATCTTGCTCAAACCACTATTAAAGCCTTTTTCGTTGATCTCCGTATCAAATTTTAAAGAGCCGTCATACCCCATACTATCCATCCTTTCTCTTTCTTGGATAGCACAGGCTCTGCGGCTCATTTTAAAGTGCTTATATTCTTATTTCTATTTCCCTTTTACACGTCTTGCATTTGATATAAACATGACTGGACTTAGCCGTATTATCATAAATCGCAAGTCGCGTTCCACAATTCGGACATTCAAACCATCTCCGTTCTACCGGAGGTTTCTTTACTGTTTTCACAAGCTTCCTCCTCATGCAAACACATTCCCTATGTCATAATCTGATAACTGCTCCGCCGGAAGCCGGATCGCTCTCTGTATCCGGGCAATCCTTTTCTTCTCCTCTTTGTCTTTGACCGTAGACAGGTCGATTCCACGATACATGATCCGCTGTTTGATTTCCGTATCATCAGACAATCCATCAAACAATGCGCGAAACTTCCACCAGTGAAGATATTCGATTGTTTCAAGATCGATCCCATAATCCCGTAAAAAACCTGATAAGATATATGGATAATCGATCGTATAGGAAAAAAGATTCTTCTTCCTTGGTGTCTCTATTTCCTCACTATATTGTTCATCCGCTGGATCCAGCATGAGAATAAAATCAGAAAGCGCCATAATCGCATCCGCATCAATCGTAATATCCTCCAAAAAATATTCTTGGATGATAAATACTTTCTCCCTGCTTTTCAGTTCGTCACAACGGAGCATATCGAAAAGCCGGATGTACTCCCTGAAATCTGTAATGATCGGAATCCACTTTTCATGTACTCGGATCGTACTTGGATATTTCTCATAAAACAAATTCAAAGAAATCACTTCCCTGTTTTTCTACGCTGCTGCCGGTTCGGTCTGAACTTATTCATCCGGTTATTTCTACGCTCTGCTGCTGCTAAAATTCCTTTCTGACATTCTGCAAGGAATGAATCATAACATTCCTCGCAAATTCTTGAATTCATTTTTCCGGTAAAAAGCTGATCTCCGGTTCCGTCGCCAAACAAATCATCGAACAGATCATAAAACATCTTACAAAATTCTTTTACAATTTCAGACTGACTGCCTGTCTTCTGAAGTGTTTTTTCCGTTTCTCCCATTTTCTTGAAAGCGGCTTCATACCGCTCCAAGAATTCTGCGTCTTCCATGTCAACTTCAAGTTCCACGTTATTCCATTTCCAAAGGCTCATTGGCTCATCCTCCTACTTAATCCGCGTCATATGCTCCGCTCGCAAAGGTCGCTTTCTTAAAATCTGATCCGGCAAATGTCACATTTCCAATCTCAATCGCTGATACAGCTTTCAATGATCCACTGTAAATCAACGCATCCGTTCCATCTCCATCGGAATCCGGAATGACTGCATAGGTACGCTTTGTGGCATGATATTTTTCTCCCGCGGACGATTTTTTAAATAAATCAACCACAACAATATCCACATGCGTATCATTTCCGAGAAGTTCTCCATCGTGGATCTTCGCGATCTTCTCGTGAACCGGATTGCTTGAATATCGGTCAAACGAATACTCAATTGCCGGTGCGTATCCAACAACATCCTAAGTCTCCGTATCCATATCAATATACTGTCTGGAATACTCTTTCGGGTTCTTAGAATTTGTCATTGAGGTAAACCCTGTCATTCGTTCAAAACTCGCCGGTCCCTCTGCTGCAGCCGTGTCCATATATGCCACGCGCTGTGAGCGTTTTACCAATACTTCTTTTGACTCTGCCATATTAGACCTCCTGTCTGTAAATCAAGCGGCACTCTATACGATATCGGGCTTTCTCTCCATCTACATCGTATAAATAACCGCTATTTAATGTTTCTACTTTGATCGGGATTTTATTTTCTCCAAGATCCGGCAGTTTTCCTGCCATGTCCTGTATTTCCAGCCATTCTTCAAAAGCTTGATAAAATCCGCTGTTTTCAATATTGATCCTCGCGTCCTGATCATATTCTTCCCTGCTGGTAAACGCAAACTGGAACTGTTTCTTTGCTCCTCCATCCGTATATCTCTGGATCACAGGATCGCACGGAAGAGGATCTATGGAATACTCCATTCCTGCGCCAAGATAATCCACGTTGACTCTCCACTCTGAAAGAAATGGGCATGTAAGAATATAATCCCGGATACTGTTAATGAGATTTGACATACTGTGCTGCTCCTTTCAAGATAGAATCTTTATGCCGGTTCTTCATTCTCTCAAACCAGTAAGATTTCTCTTTATGCTCGTAATATTGCCTCCTTGCATACGGAGCAATTTGATTGATTTCTCCTGAACCGATTACTGTGCCGAGTGTAGCTGATTTAATCAGCACACCGGTCCGTCTTGGTGTCTCCGGATTCATGCGCCGGATACATTCTGAATCAATAAATCCCTGCGCATTTTCGAATCCTTTTCCCATCCTGGACGCAAATGCCGGATTCCACTCCAGTTTTGCGGAAACTTTTCCGCCGTTGGAAGCCTGCGTATATATCACCCCTCTTGGAGTTTCAATCCGGATTTTCCTCTTTCCTTTTCTCATTACACTCCCACCACCTTTATGTGCGGGTTGTTCCCAAACCGATTATAATTTGCAGAAGTAACCTTTACATAATCTGTTTCTTTCAGATCCTTTACTGTCTGCATTTCAACGGAACACGCGCCCTTTACAATATAATCATCTTTCACAACAACTTTTGAAATATCCGGAATGCGTATTGTGGTGATATCTGCTTGCATCAAGCCATCCGTAGTGAGCGTAGCTTTCTCTGCCGTGAACCACCAGGCTTCTGAAACATAGAATCGCGTCCATACATCAACTCGCATTTTCGGATCATATTCTCTGTGATAAATCGTAAGATCGGTATTGGTGATCATTCGTCCACCCCCATATATAAAAGCCCTGTTGGTTCCAGATATAGTTCTGCCGCCTTATAAGCTTTTCTGCTCAACAACGCTTCCGATGTCTCATCAGCTTCCTTTTCTTGTACATAGCTTACGGAATACCCATCTGTACTCTCCGATACAATCTGTCTGCCACTGTTATTCTCACGGATTTTCCCATCTGCGATCAACATATCACAAACCGCGCATGCCGCAAATTTCACTTCTTCCATTTCCGGACAGCTGTCCGCACGCCCAAAGGTGATCCTCCGGACGTGGGCACTCGCTTTCATGATCTGACGCTCGAACTCTTCTTCTGCAGCTCCTCCTCGGTACTCAGTCGTATAGAAGTTATAGTCCGCATACACATTCATTCAAATCAACTCCTACTCCGCAGCAGTATGCACATAGATTCCATCTTTCTTGTTATCGTAAGCTTCCACGATACCAACAGTACGATAACCGAACTTCCAAGCATCTGCATCCTGATTCTGATCTGGAGTGATAATCTTGGAGACGGTATGCTTCTGATACTGGATAGCCGTCTGTTTATCCACGATCATAAAGTTGATAGCTTTACCACTTTCATTCTTAGCAAATCCACCAGCTCCGTTTGCAGTGAGATCGATCTTGGAGTAGAATCTTCCCTGCGGCACCTTTACGATCCCTGCAAAGCCCTCGATCGCTTTCTTGGATGCTGTGGTATCCAGATCCTCGATCATTCCGAGCACCGTCGGATTGATAAACAGATAACAGGTTGCAAGGTTCGCTTCTGCATTCTCGATCTTACTTCTCGCCGTTCTGAGCGCCGCCAATGCATTCTTGCCGGTGTCAAGCGCTGCTTCCACAGTTGCCACGCCATCAATAGACGCATATCCGGCAAGTCTGTAAGCGTCCAACTCCGGAACAACCTGTGTTCTCAAGAACTCTGCGGACAGTCGTCCGAATGCCACACCTGCGGACTCAATGTTGTCCATCGCATCGATTGTAAACATACGTCCACGATCATATCCGCATTTCTTTGTCTCATATTCAAGAGTTACATCGCCAGCAACATAGCCTGTCTGCTTGTTGTAGTTTGCAAGTCCCTGCATGGACATTTTCGGGATCAGGATCTCGTTTGCGTTCGCCCCCTCCTTGACCAGCTCATTCGGTCCATCCAAAACCGCGGTTAAGGACGCCAGTTTGTAAATTTCATCCAATAAAGTGGAATACTGTTTTCTTAATGCAATTGTATTTGCCATACTTTTTTACCTCTTTCTTTCTACAATTATTTCTTTTCTGCCGGAAGCCCCATTGCCGCCCGGATAGCTGACAGATTATCTCCGCCAACACCAGCACCGCCTCCGGTTGCTCCGACTGCGTTCATAAATGGTTCGTCTGAACCAAATAAATAAGCATCCGATTCCTTTACGGTTTCCAATGCTTTCTTAATGTCCTCAGACTGGTTTTTCGATGCTTTCAATGCGTCCATATCCAGCATAGCCATGACCGCTTTTTCGTTACGTCCTCCGGCTGTTTTAATGGCTTCCTTGATGGTATCAGAGAAAATACGATCTGTTTCTTTCGCAGCATATTCCGCATCTTTGTCTTTTAACTGCTGATTGAGCTTGTCAATCTCACTCTGCATGGCTGTCGGATCTACGTCCTTGAACTTTTCTAAAGACGCTGTTGCTGTCGCAAGCTGGTCTTTAAAATTGTCACGTTCTCTCTCTGCTTTGGTAGTCTTTGCCTTTTCAGCGGCAATATCTTTCCCATTCTCAGCCATAATCTTGTCAATAACATCCTGTTCCAATCCGAGTCCTTTTAAAAAATCTGTTTTCATGTTCCATTCTCCTTTCGTATTAGGTTATTTTAGGCGTGTAACCATCCGCCACGAATTGACTATTTTAGGTCTGATCAGCTGACCATATCTCCATAAAAATAAGACGCGTCACCCTGCGTCTCAACGGGAGATAACCGGATCACCATTCCTTTCCTACATCCAATTCAAAAAGTTTCACGACAATCCTCCTTTCTTAAAAATGGGTACAAAAATACCACTCACTCCGAAGAATGGGTGGTATCTATACAACTGCTTTCATAGCCTTGTCATACTCAATCTTTAATTTCCGTTTGAAATCCTCAATTTCATCCGGCTTCATACCAGGTTCCGCAGAAGCACAAATATCTGGGGTTTCATCCGCAAGAATCTCCGTTGCCTTTGGTTGTTCGTTGTGCATTTCATCATAATCATCTACCAAAGCATCTTCCAAAATAATTGAGAACTCATAAATGTCCTTTGGTGTATCTTCCAAAAATTCTTTAATATAATTCATTATCTTTTCAAACACATTCCCACACCTCCTTTGGCATTTTTCGCCTTACAATAGAAACTATATCATCTGTATCTTTATTTTTCACCACAACAAGTTGTTTGCCCGAGTCAAAGAAAATCAACTTGCTTTCTCCCTCTGAATAATTCGGATTCCCTTTCACTATTGTAAGAACATCGCTTTCTTCAATGTTCGGATAACCTGGCTTATTTAATCTTGGTAGCCGACTCAATGCATGAACTGACAAATATACTCCATCTTTTTCAAATCTTACATACGCATCTTTTGACTTCTGCTTAAATTCAGAAGACCATTCCTTTTTATCGATATCAGAATATGTATCGACTTTCTTTTTCAATGCACTAAATTTCTTAGGTTCATTATACTTCATCCGCCGGAAATCAGCAAGACTGCCAACATCATCGCCAAGTATATTTTTGTACCGATAGTACTGTTTTGAATCCCTGTCAGCATTCCGAATCATATCAGAACTATACCGCAGATTCTGCATCTTCGTATTTGTTGCTACTCTTCCCCGCATATCATAATAGATGCGCTCTCTTTCTTCTGTCAGCCCCATCTTCTTACAAAACCGGCTATATTCATTCAACTGTCCCTGATATTTTGCCCTTGCAAGCATCACTTCATCCGGATCAGCGCCACCAGCTTCCAGAAGTTTCACTTTTTCCCTCTGCGCCCTCATAGCGGTTTCCATCTGCCTCTGGCGTTGCTTTGCTTCATACAAAGTGTATTCTTTTCCGTTAAAGGTCTTCGGTGTGTTTTCTTTACGATCTTGTTCCGCAAGCCACTCATCCGTCCAGTTTCGTTCGGAAATTCCGGGAAAGAACGGATAATATTCATGATAGCAGTTCCATCCAAGCAGTCCGGGACCAGTACCTAGACCGCACACCGTAACCAATTCTTTCTTACTCCAAACTTTACCTTGCCACACTGCATGAGACGGACGCGCCCCGCCATGCCATGCAACCTCAAAATATTCAGTTCCAAGTTTCTCGGCGTTCATATCCGAGATTTTCCCTGTAAGCTGTGAAACACCTGTCATCACAGCTCTTCTGGCAGCCACATCCACTCTGTTCGCTCTTCCCGATGCATAATCAATCTGCCTGAGCCCGCTGTTGGTAATCTGTGTCACAACTCTTCTAAGTACGCTGTTATAATCAAATGCCCCGGTAACGATATCCATGCAAGCCGCATCCAAATACTTCTGATATACCTCTGCCAGCGGAGTCAGAACCGGATTCCCGTTTCCATAATCCAAATAAAATCCCAGTGACTGTGTGATATTCTTCAAATCTGCTTTGCTTTGCTGAATAAATCCCTCTGCCAACTGTTGAAGTTCTTCATTTTCTTCGTACGGAATGAACTCTGCATTGATCTGCTCATATATGTCTTTCTTTCGGACATATTCCCAATCAATAACCTTATCGTACAGTTCGAACATTTCCGGATAAGATTTATCCAGTGTTTCTTTCAGCATTTTTTCGATATCCTCAGATGAATATCCAAGGATTCTGAGTCGGTTTATCTGCCAATCTGCCGTACTGGTTATTTTCCCCGTCTGCTTTATCCGGCGGACAATGTCTTCCATGATCCGAATTTCCAGATCAGAAAAGGGTTTTTCAATCTGACCGGATAGCTGTTTTTTATAATCTTTCCGCAATCAGATCACCTACTTCATAACTTGGTTCTGTTCCGGAAGCATCTTCTCGGCGGTTGCTTCATCTTCGTTGTACCACTTCATGCGATATTCCAAGTGTGACATCACACCCATGCTCACATCCTGTCGATCCTGCTGCCGTTCCGTTTCCTCATCCGTTAAGATAGAATCGTTGAATTTACAGGAGAACTCGTATCCGGAATTTAGCATGCTATTGTAAAAAGCAAGCCCCGCGGCGAAATCTTCCAGGCATTCTTGCAAATTGCTCTGTATTGCCGTGACTCGGTTGTATTTCCGATTCTTCGATGCTTTTATCTCCGTCGCTGTCTTTGCTACCTCCTGCACATCTGACAGATCTCCGTAAGCAAGTCCTACGGAAAACTCAATCTCTCGCTTGTACTCTTCCAGACCACGCCTAAAAGCTTCATCGCGCATTTCCGGAGAATATTCTTTCAAAAGCTCCTGATCTTTGCCTGCTTCCAGATTCAATCCCCGATACAGCCGTTTGTTCAGCTTCGCCATTCCGAATCTGCCAGTGGATTTATCCTGTTTTAGCGCTTTATTATCCACATGGATGGCACGTTCTCCGGATTCATACTCCCAATCCAGCCTTGCCCCCTGTATATCTGCTTTTCTGATCAGATCTTTCGCGGAATCGTATGCGGATACTCCGCAGGCAGAGCCATCCACTTTGTTCTTGATCGGATTCCGATAATATCCAAAGTCCATCCGGTTCATGCCCGGGTATGTAACAGGACCCGGCGCAATCCCCGCCCATTCTTCCACTGCTTCCAGATTACACGGAAGACCGATGTCATTCTCTGTCTGCGAATGGAAACATTTATTTTCTATGGTCAGATTTCCGTTTAGAAAATAATGTCGTTCAAATCGCGTGAAATAATCCACATCCCCGACTTTCTTCACAGTCAGAAATGCAATATCATTCGGTTTTCCATCATCACCGAAGCTGATCGGGATGATCTTGTCCGCGGATACAAACTCAGCGGCTGCTCCTCCAAGCGGCTTCAAGGCAAAGGAACCAAGCGCAAGCCCCTCCTGCAGGTTCTCATTCAGCCTTACAATATTCTTCTGGTATATCTTGTCCAGTCGCTCGTTGCTCACACTGGTCTCCATTTCCACCAGAACGCAATCAGCAAATTCCCGGCAGATCCCATCTTCAATACCTAGAGAAACAATGCTGTCCGTGATCCAGTCAGCCTGCCCATTCAGCATCTGCTTCCATTCATTTATTGCATCGATCATTCTGTCGGAAAGTGTGACATCCTTTCCGACGATCTGCTTTAATGTCGCATATCCAAACATACGCATGAATCCTTTCCAAAATCTTTTAATTCCATCAAACATCTTCCACCTCTTCGATCAGGTATTTCATATCGCGTTCAATCGTATATTCGAACGCATCCAAACTGTCAATATCTGTACTGCCATCATCCAGTCGTTCATCCTTTCCGATTACGTCTTTATTCCACACAGCGTCTGAAAATGCAGTCTGCAAAGATTCGCAATCCTCTGTGATAAAAAACCGCCCTGCTCCCATAAGCTTGACAGTACACCGGATTCTGTCATTGATCGCCGCTTTCCTTGCCTTGCGGACCGATATCCACGGATACTCCTTTTCCACGGCATTCCGGATGGAATTTCCAAGAACAGTCTCCGCATTATCGTAGTAAACAGTTTCCACGTTACAGTACTGAACATATTCTCCCCTTTTTCTGATCACTGCATATTTTTGAATTACTTCCCCAACAAAATCACAGAACATCTTGTTCAGCATGTTGCTGTCAATGTCCTCATTTTCATCTTTCGCCATGATCCTCCGGGATTTCAAGGCGATCACGTTTCTGTAATCGTCAGTATATCCTCTTGCCACAAAAGAATGTCCCGACTGATTCCCACCAAAGTCCAAACCTATTTCGATGGATGTAATATCTTCTTTCCGGAACTGCTGATACTCCGGATCCGATGAAAACTCATCAACAATTTCACACCGGAACGCATCTGGATTGTCTGCAAACCGTTTGTAGATTGCTCCGTCTGCACGCTTCCACAGTCCAAGGATGAGACGGTCATAATAAATCGTCCCCTCATACTCTTTGCAAAGCTGCTCCACAAACGCTTCGGGAAGAAACGGATTGTCAAAGATCGTATACTTCTGCAGGTAAATATCCAGTTCCGCATTATCCAGAAACTCTTTTAACCAATGCGTCGGATGCTCCGGGTTACAGGATCCATCAAAGCAGGAATACGGTTTATCAAGACGGGATTTCAGCATCTGGAAGACTTCTTTGTTCCACTTCGCCACCTCATCCCCATAAGCATACTTGATGCTGGATCCCTGAATCTTTGCAACCTGACTGATTTTCTCTGCACCAAGACAATACACTTCTTCACCGCATATCTGTGCAACATTCCGGCTGTTTATAGTCCCGATCAGCTCTTCTGTATACACCTCACGCATTGGCTGCAACACGTTTCGTTCAATAGATTCTTTCGATACCCCAAGAATCGTATTTAATCCCGGAAGTCCCGACCGTTCGCGGATACGGGACAGAATCACAAAGGCAGTATCTACATAAGACTTCCCAGATCGTACAGCACCTGACTTAATATTCCATCTATGAGTGGCATTCAGTATGTACTCATTTTGTTTCTGACTTAGCTGCATGATCTCTCAATCCCTCCAAAATCAAATCGAGTCGTTCAATTGCATCCTGCTTTCCACCGACTCGCTCCGCAATCTCTTTGTATTGCTTTATCATACTTCTCAATTCCCCTTGTGCTCTCGACTGAGCTTTTAGGAAGTTCGCCTGCTTATCCCACGCCTGCTGCACCTCCCACTTTTCCCCGATCACGTTGCCGTCTTTTCTTTCGACTTTTTCAACTGTCTTGTCTTCTGCATCCCGGACGTACATGATCTGCTGTGCCCGGATAATGGCAGCATAGGCGATCTGGATCTGATCCCAGAGGATGTCCAGCGGATCCGTCGGCATCTCCTGAATAATAGAAACGGTCTCTTCCGGAAGATACTTCGAGAAGAAACCGAACTTTTCTGCATTCTTATTTCTCGGCGGCGCACCGTGCCCGACTGCGTTTTTGTTTCCGGGCTGACCGCCGTGTTTTCGTTTTATCGTAGTACTACAATCATTTTTTCGTAGTACTACATTCCATTTATCCTTACATTTCCAATTGCTGATCGTGTTCTCTTTTTCATTCAGCATCTCAGCAATTTTCCTGTTCGTAATTTTACCGTCATGCTCTTTGAATATCTCAAAAGCTTTATCTCTATTCTCACTTCTACGTTTTGGCATCTCACCACCTTCCAATCTGGCTTATTATATATAACATGGCTCAATTATTATGTTTATCAGGCAACGCCATATATTTGCGCATTAGAAAAGCACCCCGGAGGGTGCCTGATATACTATGTATGATTATAACATGATAAAATATTGTAATAAATGTGTTCCTGTTATATCTGTTTCATCACGATCCAACTGTCGCTTTCCAAAGAATTTAAAATTATTTCTTTCGTAGAACTTTATTAGTTTTTCTTTTTCTTCACATTCTAAATATGCAAAACGTCCACCTATTTCGTTTTGAACTTTACGAACCTTTTCCATTGCCAAATGAAGTAAATCATCGCCTGTTATTAGAGAATCGTTACCATCTGTATAGTTTTTTCCAAGCTGAGCAATCAACGGAGCCGCAATCGTATAATCATTTGTTTTCTCGTTAAACACACCATGCTCTCTCAACTTGCGTGCTTCTCTTGAATTAACAGCATTTCTCTCAATTGTTATAGATTTTGATGTGATAGTATAATATCCAACAAATGCATTTTCTTTTTTATCCTCTGTTTCCCAGTACACTATATGCGTTTTAGCAAATCCCCTTTTAGAAAACTCTATTGCTTTGTACCTCAAAAAATTTTCTACATCCGTATTCATCGGACACGAAAAAGAGGAGAGGATTTCTTTTACATTATCCTCTCCTAATTCATCTAACATATCACTTAAATTGAACTGAACAAAATGTGTTTCTGGAATTATATCATTTATCTTCACTGCTTTCCAAAAAACTCCTTAATTTTATCACCCGTAATTTCCTTGCACTCCCTCGTGAGTTTTTCCGGTCTGTATTTTGCATCTTTCGCACTCTCTAAAGCTTGCACAAATGTACGGGCGAATCGCTTATCTTCTATCTTGACATTTTTTAAAATGCTCTTCGTAGCCATACATGTCACCTCCTGAATCCTTAAACACAAACCTCGCTCGTTTGTATAATATTATAAATATATACACTTCTATTATACGCATTTGTGGCGAAATTGCAAGATTTCAGGCTGTTTTTTTACATTTTATTGAAAAATGCAATATAGTGTCATCACTAAATTCTTTTAGTCACAACATATTGTGTCAATCAAAAAACGCCCTCCAAACGGAAGACGTTTTTTCGTTTATACATTTCACAGGGAGGGTTTCGGAAGCCGGTTCCTTTTCTCTGACTTCCGATGCTATCATAATAGCACAGGTAATACTGCAGTGGACTGCACTCTTTACGAAATTTTCAAATTTGTTAAAGCCCGTCCATGAAGTTCATACACCCACCGCTCTCCATAATCCATCGCAGATGCAATCTCCCACCAGTTCATTCCCTTTATGTACCGATAGAACAACACATCCCTCTCATCTTCATTCTCAAGCTGCTGAATCCGCCAGGAGATGTCTTTGTATGCCTTTACCTGTTCCACACCCTCCTGATACAGCTTTTCCTCTTTCTCATGCAGTTCCGCCGCATAACTGGACAAATCCCCCTGTCCACTTCCATGCGGCATCCCGTCATTGTTCACAGACGGATACATCTTCAAGTTCCGGATCTCGTCAATCTCCAGTTCGATCCGTTTGATCCGCCGACCATGCATCCGGTATCCCCGGAGATAACTCTTCTTCCTGTCGTTCTCAAATTTCACGTTATTCTCTTCTAGCCTCTGTCTCACCGGCAATCTCCCCTTTCACTGCATCGATCCCGTACTTTCTCGCTACAAATTCTGCCACGTCTTCCCTGCGCATCAGCTCTCCTTGCTCCCGGATCAGCACTGATGCCTGATACGGCTTGTGCTGCATCTGCCGCTTTGCCGCCGCGGAGGGATCATGCTCTGCCATCTGCTCAAGCCCGCGCTGTCGGATGTTCTCTGCCTGCTTCCGGCGCTGGGCTTCGTTTGTTTTGGTCTTTTTCAACGCTCTGTCTCCTTTTAGTTTATTTCTTCAATCTTCGTCCCGTCATACGGCTCTTTATATCCTGTCATTACCTCAAAATGCGTATATCCGCTTTCTGCATCTTCCCAAAATTTACAGCAATCATTCTGTTCAACCTTTTGCCGCTCTGGAGGATTTCTCTTTACTTTTCCATTCACTCCAAGCCGCAAATGTTGTTTGCATGTGCAATATCCTACCGTTTTTTTGGTTCTTGCGTCTTCTTCCTCTTTGTAAAATCCACATTCATAACACTTTGGACTATTTCCTTTCATGTGTTTCATCTCATCACCTTCCTAACTTCTGCTTTTATACGCTTGCATTGTTCACTCAAAGTGATATAATATTTTACATGCAGATATGGTTCATCGGTAGAACGCTAGCTTCCCAAGCTGGAAAGGCGGGTTCGACTCCCGTTATCTGCTTTTTTTATTTAGGCTTGTACGGTTCCGGAAGTGGCTGCCATGCAATAACATCTGGTCTAAAACACTGCCAATATTCATCGTCCCATTTGTGAAATGATAGCTTGTCATCTTTACTATCTGCGTAATCATAGATTATACCATCATGTACATATCCGCATTTGTCTGCGACAATACATCTCTCTCCTTCCTCCGGCAACCGATCTTCTACTGGAATCCAACCGTCATTTCCACTCTTCTTTTTCGAGCTCAAATATCCTTCCAATGCTGTTATGATTGTTTTTAGCACTTCTATGTTTCTAATACATTTTTCATCATTGTTGGTATATTCTTTACTTCCAACGAAACTCCTTATGTTATCTATCCGGTGTAAACATTCTGCAATATGCTCTCTTATTTTTTCTTCCATATCATCATTGCTAGGGACATTTGTGCCCTTACCATCCCCCATGTGAGAACGGATGATATCCATACATTTCTCATATGCGCTTAACTGTCCATCAATATAACCGGAATCATACCAATCTTCTACATCGCACAATTCTTCACAGTCAAACTTTTCTGCATCTGCTGTTTTAAATTTTTCTTCAATCTCTTCCAAAATCTTCTCTAATACGTTCATTCACATCCCTCCTTTGCCCGTTTAATAATGCTGTCTATCTTTTCTGTTACCTCTACTGGTGTCATATTCCACCATCCCGCCAACCTTTTTATTGCGTCAACATAAGCCGTCAAACACATAAGAGTATGTTCATATGGTGTCGCATTAGTCCAACTTCTACATTTCCCATCCTTATGCAGCCAAGTTATTACTATCTTCATCACTCCACCTCCACATTCTCTCTAATCCATTTTGATATGCCGTAAATGAGCACTTGCTCGTCCACGGTCAACGGCTCTTTCAGATACCCGTCAATTGTCAGCTTATTATAAATGTCTTGTAAAGTATCGGAATCCTTGAGTTCTAACTTTCCTCTTTTCATCACTCACTCCAATCTAATCTCTGTCCGCACTCATCACACTTGATTTGTCCGTACACATCTATATTTCCGCACGATGGACATTCATACATTGGCGCAAATTTTGTTACATGTTCAATAGGCTTCGTCGCCGTATCCCTTTCTTTCAGCCGGCATGCTTCCTCCGGATCCAGACCACTGTTCTCATAGTCTTTCAGCTTGCACAGCGCACCGTATATCTTTTCGTTGGTGTTCTCTGTAATGATCTGTCCTACATAAGTATCTTTCCACGGCAGACCTTTCAAGCACCAGTTTCCTTGTTCGTCCTGTTTGGTTAATCTTCTCAACGTATCTCGCTCCTTTAATACAATCTCATTAACGGACATTCTTCCCCGCCTCTTCCAACTTCACACTCACCGTCTTCATCGACTGTGTCACCATACTTACAGTAACGATTACAAATATCTTCACATACTTCTTCGATTATTTTCATCGCACTCTTTTTTTCATCCATCGTCATCCATCCTTTCCGCAGCAGTACCCGACCATCACTCCGATCAGGAACGCTGCCAGTATCAAAATTCCTGCTGCCATGTGATCTCCCCTATCCGATCTTCACACCCATGATCGTCGCAACATCCAGATCATAGGTACTTTTGTAATACTCTATGACGTCCTTGAAATACTGTTCGTCATCACCGATCTCCTCCATACGACCTTTCAGGAATTTCAAGAACTTCTCCATTCCGTTCTTCTTGTATCTGTGCTGCATTTCCAGATACTCGCATCCGATAAACGCCATCCAGCACATGGACTGAAGCACTGCCTGTTCCTCTCTCCGGTTACTGGCTTCAATGAACCGCTTATCTTTCAGGACCTTTTCCACATCCCTCGCTACTTTGTTGCGCCTGTGCGCTTTATCTACCCAGCTCACTTCTCTTCCTCCCAGTATTCCACCGTATACTCCATCTGTTTCTTACCTCCGGTACTCTCTGTCTGCTGTCTCCCGATCCGGACAGAGTAACCGGCTTTTAATAACAACGTCGCAATCTTAAGCCTGTCCTCTTCATTCCACTGCGCAGATCCTTTCCGGATACTCCTAATCACGTTTTTCATAGCTGCCTGCCTCCCTGCATCGCATCCCTTTGCAAAAATACATCGTTGTCCGTCTCCTTGTCCTTACCATCTCATAATCCCCGATGATCATCTGCCCGCACAAACCGCAGATCTTCACGTCCTCTGCTTTTGCCTTTTTCCTCGATTCTTTTTTCACGACGACCACTCCTTTAAGTCATTGATGATCGGCGCCCATGCAAATGCCAGATTCTTGCAGAACACAAATAACGCTTTCCGATTCTGATATTGTTCTATGATTTTGTCTATATCTCTGTTATACTTAGCCATATCCTTTGTATTTTGGAAATCTTTATAAGCTTTCCAGAATGCATTTTGGATTGCTGCTATTTTTTCATGCATAAGCAACCTCACTTTTTTTACATTTTCTAAAAGTAACAAAATATAAGCGTTGTAACAAAAATATCGTTTCGGTAACAACTGGTTTTGTTACCACTCAAATGCCGTGTTTTCAACGTTTATCAGCCTTTTTTTATCTCGGTAACAAAAGTAACAGAGCATTTCCCTATATAGGGAACGAAAGATATATATACATATATTTCCTATTCTATATATGGATTTCGATTGTTACCCGTGTTACCGCCCCGTTTTTTGTTACCAGACAGCCTATTTAAACGGCAATTCCTCTTGATCTACATCCATTACCGGTTCAAATCCATCCCGATCCTGGAACTCATTCAGCTGCAGAAATACGCAGCGTACAGGTTTCTTTCCAAACTTCTTCAACTTTGTCTGATTCTTACCATCCGTCAGGATCACACCCTGCCGGTCCGCCCAGTTCAAAAATGCTTTGTAGGAAAAATCCCCCTGCTTACACAGATCTTTTACCGCCTGTGGGTACATAATGGCATATCCGTCTTCTATGATCCCCCACTGCTCGATATTCACCGCGGAATCAAATCTCTGGCGGTTCATATTGATCTTATCCAACAGATAATGATAACAGCGTTCATGTTCCGACAGTTCGTTTTTATCGATCAGGGCTTTCTTTGCTTCCTCCACACTGATATACTGTGCGTCATGAAATAAGTATTCCGTAGCGATCTTATCCGCCAGCAGGATCACCGACATGGAAATGCTCTGTTTCTGCATCTTCTCAATCGAAAATAGTTCTGCCTGGATCTCCTGCTGCATTTCCCTTAATTCTTCTGCATCCATCGTTTTCAGGATCTTCACAAACCGTTTTCCCGCAAATCCATAATTCTTTTTCAAAAATTCCGCAGTATATTGCGGATCCTCGTAAACGCGTTCCCCGCATTCAATCTCCAAGATCCGGTTGATCGCACCGCCTTGTGAAACGTAGGACGTCAATGGACGTTCCCCATTTGTCAAGATCGTATTTTTCCATCGGCTCTCCCGCCGGATTCCCAGTTCCCGGTTTGACCGGCTCTTCCCTTTTCCAGAACACAGATCATACACCACGCCCTCAAAATTATCCCGGATACGCGCACTGACCTTACTGGTATCATCCAGCATCATCGGCAGATGGTTCAGCAGGTCCGCCCGGATTTCCAATTGTACGTCCGTAGATTTAAAATCACCAATATACTGGCTGTCTGCCGGATTTGCCCATATGGACGCCGCCAGCATCATGGAAACGGATTTTCCGCCCTCTGTTTCACCCCACAGATCCACTATAAATGGCAACACACCCAGCTTTCCGACCAGCACACTGGCAAAAGATGCAGCCAGGGAAAACTTGATCTCCGGTCGTCCTGTCGCCCGGAGCTTTCTGACATAAGACAGCCATTCCTGCCAGCTCCCTCTTTCACGGATACTCTCATAAACCTGTGAAAACTGGGTATCCGCATCAAAGATCACATCGGAATCATAGGGGATAAAACCATCCCCTATCCATCCAAGCTTGGAACTGGATTTCTGCACCGGAATTTCATCATCATTCAAATTTTCCACATCCGACAGATATTTGACCAACAGCCTTGCATTTTCCGATGTCACGGAGACACCAAGCTTTGACAGGTTTACAATCTTATTTGCGGAAGAGATCATGTCCTTGGGAACTGTGATTTCCCTCCAAACATGGTTTCTCTTATACGCAAGTTTGATCTGCTCTTCCCCTGTTTCCAGATTCTTTAATCTCCCGATCGGCATGATCGGATGATAACAGACCATCACATCATTTGAATAGTCCTTGCTGAATGTCCGGATCCCATCATCTGCCGCAGACCAGGAACCACATTTCATCGCTGCATATTTTCCGGTAAAATTTGTCCAATTTTCCAATAATGTCTGGCTCTTCTTTTGTTTTTGCTCTGCCGCCTTTTCCGCTTTTTCAAACGCTTTCACCATCGTGTCAAACTGTCCCTTTACTCCCAGTTCTTTCGCCCGGTCCTGAAAAGACAACAGCATCTGCGCACGCCGGATCACATCGTCCTGCTCGAAGATTTCAAGGAAGACCTCTTCTGCCAGAATCTCTTTTTTGTCATACTCTATTAATTTCTTCATTCCGCACTCCGTTGTCCCTCCTGCTGATTCAAGATTTCATGCAGATATAATTGATATTGCAGGGCATGATAACAGTCCGCCCATGCTTCCGAAAATGGCTGGGAACGCTGATATCCCTCCCGATAGATGTCAATCAGAACCTGATTGTCTTTCCTCTTTCTTTCATGGATCATCCTTTTTTTCTTGCGTTGTTCCTGCTCTTTTACTGCATGATACTTCGCGATCTTGTCCCGGTAAGTCTCTTCCTTATATGTTCCGCCCAGACTCAAAAATACTTCCCGGAATGTCTGGTTTTCCATATCCATGATAAAACTGAAAATATCGCCATGTTCCCCACAGCCAAAACAATAATACGAGTCCGGATAGATCTTCATGGATGCGGTCTTTTCTTTATGGAACGGGCACGGGATAAATCCACTGTGGTTCGGATGGAATCCGTACCGTCCTACAATATCTCTCATGCTATACCTGCTTTTTATCTCTTCACGATCCATCCCATTCACCGCCTAAAATCCGAATGATCTCTTTTCCCGTCTGTTCCTTGCTGCAAAAAAGAAAACGACACCCGTACTTCCGCTCCTGTGTACATAAGATCTTATATAATGTTTCCCCGGTCATCGCCTTTGTTTCCAAGGTTTCATACAATCCGGTTTCCGGATTTCTCCTACGCTTCCACCGCCGGGGATTTTCCCAGAATACAACATGTTCCAGCCGCTCGATCCCATTCCCATGCTCCACAAGAAAAATGATCTGGATCCCATTCTCTTTTGCAAGCAGCAGCTCCCTCCGGAACCGTTCGTGATCCTGGCAGACGTTATTACACAGCTCCGAAAGATTCTGCTTCCGGTCAATGATCAGCCGGGGATTATCATAATTCATATAATCCCCGACCATCAGCTTCGACACGGGATGTTTGATTCCTTTCCGGTCAAATTCCGCGACAATCTTTTTGATTGCCCTCGCCTTTTCCCTGCTGTCAATCTGTATTACCAAAATCTTCACTCCTAGTTAAATGGCAGTTCTTCATCGATCCCATCCGGAACATCCATGAAGCCATATTCATCCTGCTCCCCGAATCCCTCTTCCGGATCATCGGCATGACCAGCACGCCCCTGTGTTCCCTGAGATGCCGCCTTACTCTCTCCGAATCCAACCTGTTCAGCAACGACATCCGTTGTATACACCTTGTTGCCGTCCTGATTTGTGTAAGAGCCAGTCTGGATTCTTCCGGTTATTTCAATCTTCATACCTTTCAGGAAATATTTCTCGATAAATTCCGCGGTCTTTCCGAACGCAACACAATTAATAAAATCGGCAGTCGGTCCGCCCTCCTGCTTAAATCTTCGGTCACATGCAACTGAAAACCGTGCAATTGAAGTTCCTCCGTCCGTATAGCGGATGTCCGGATCTCTTGTAAATCTTCCTGTCAGATTCACACTATTCATTTGCCTCCTCCTGTCCCGGTGTTCTTGTAAGTTCAAATTTATGCATCACAACCTTAAACTCTTCCACCGTCATATCCTCAATCTTCTTTGCTTTTATTGCCCTCATTCCGAGAATTGTCTTGTCTTCCACTTTTGTCCGCTTCTGTTCCGCCCGGATTGTCGCCAGCATAGCCGCCGTAATCTTCTGATTCCCATCCGCCGGTGTTTCCTCTTCCGATGGTTTTTCTGCCTTTTTCTGATCCGCAGATTTTCCACTCTGTTTCACGCCATTGCTTTTTCCTTTTTGCCCGGCTTTTGTCTCTGTCCCCGGTTTCCTCTGGTCCGCAGTCTCCTCCGGACGTTCTGCATCCGGATCGTCCATATCCTCTGTCGGAATACAAAATGTCTGGAAGCAGGCATATTTAAACGCAATTGACATTGCCTTATTTGTTGCCTTGTCCCCGGTGTCCATCCCCTCTCCGATCACAGTGCAGGATACTTTGCTTCCATCATCTGTGAAAAAATCATACCGGACCTTACAAATGGATGAAGTCATCGGCGTTCCTTTTGCTGATGTTTTTACTTCCCGTGTCATTTCAAGAATTTCCGGGATCGCAAAAACACGGTTCTTTACCATTGCCGGATGCAGCGCATTCATCACATCATCAATTCCACGGAATTTATAACTGCCAAAATTAGATTTACATGTCTTTTCCTTGCTCACAGCACCGACTTCATTCATAACCCCCAGAATGGCAGCATATATTTTCGGCACTGTATTTTCCATCTGTTCATTTCCCATTATCCATTCTCCCTGTCATATACGATCAGACCATTATTGACTGCCTGCGTAATGATTATGCTTGCAGCCTGTCTTGCGCTCATACCTGTTTCTGACATAACCTCGGACAAGGCTTCAAAAGCCTCGTCCGTGATCTTGATCACTCCCTGTTGGTTGATCTTCGGCTTTATCGCCGGAATATGAATCTTATCGCTCATCATGAATCCCTCCGTTCAAAGTAAATTCCAAGGCTGTCCATCGCAACTTCCAGTTCTGCCAATTCCTGATCCGTTGCAACAACACGGTAAAACACCGCTTTTGTCGTTGGAGTTACAAACGGCATCTCTTCTTCTGCCGTTTCATTTTCCGGAATTGGATCCGGAGAAACCGGTGTGGCTTGTTCCATGACCGCTTTTCTGGCGGCTTCCGCCTCCGCTTCCCGGCGGATCTGCGCTTCCCGTTCGATCGCAGCCCGTTCCTCCGCCCGGATCCGCGCTTCTTCCTCACGCCTTTTCCGTTCTTCTTCCTCCCGGCGCCGCGCTTCCTCTTTTCGCATAATCTCCGCTTTCTGCTTTTCATACTGATTGATATGAGTAACCGCCCGGGTAGAATCGTGAGTTTCCCGGTAAATCTCTAATGCTTTCGGAACAGCTTCCGACTGCATGCCGCTGATCATTGCGACTGCAGCCTGTGTACTTTTTACCTCACTCTCCATTTCCTCGCGGATAGATTTCATCGTAGTTGTTGCGTTTTCCCATTTCTGGGAATACATATGCCCTAACGGAAGATATTCCTCCATATCCTCAATGATCTCTCCATACAATGCCTGGATCTTTTCACGTTTCTCTTTCCGGCGCTTCTCTTCAAAAGCTTTTAACTGCTCATCAATCGCTCCGATCGGCTTGTCCACCTTGGCAGCCAGTTGCTTCATATTTGCCTCAAACAGATCGAACGGCTTATTCCATTCTTTCTTCGCGGACTTCCGCGCATCCTCAATGTCTTTCTTCAGTTTCCGCAAGGATGCGATTTCTACTTTTGCAATATCCTTAGAGTCTTCTGTAAAAATAGCCCCCTCATATTCTGCCAGTTTCGCATCCAGCGCTGCATTTAATTCCTCAAAGTTCAACTCGATCGTTCCCGGATGCTGCTGCACCCGAAGTTCTAATTGATTCATACTGCTCTCCTCCTCCATTTACTAAATTGATTGCTGCTTTGTCTTGTTCAAGCCAAGAATCGCCATCACTGCACCTACATTCACATCATCATCCGGATCAAACTGCTTCAGATAATCCGCAGTTGCTTCAATCCGTGCTTCCTTTTTGACAAAATTTATAAACTCATACTTTTCAAGTGTGTTTTTGTTTTCTTCCACTTTTCAATCCCTCCAAAATTTGTTATACTTTACTTGGTTGTTTTTGAATGCGCTTACGCCTTGCCGGGCATATGTAAGCGCTTTTCTTACGCCAGACATAAAAGCAGCATCGCCCACGCCCCGATCCCGGCGCCGATCAGACACCACGTCACAATCTCCGGCAGGCTTGTCCGCGGCTCTCTCCGGCGCTTCTGTTCCCGAACCGGTTCTGCCCGTACAAGCGATGTCCGCTCTGTACTGATCAGTTTTAATTCTTCCATGCTTGTCCTCCCTTTCTACCGCCATCAGGCGGTCTCTTTTTCTTTCTCTTCAACCGTATACTCAATCTCAACATCTTCCTGCTCCTCGATAAGCGAAATGAGCACCTGAATAATTTTCTTAATATCTGGCTTCATATTCATCACCTCTCTAAAGCTTATGAAGCACGGTTTGTACTTGTTGCGTTGTCCTATGATTCTTTGGTATAATCTTCCTATCAAATGATGAAAGGAATGATATTATACAGCTCCGCTTGCTTTCCTCTTCTCAAGTTCATTGACAAGAGTATCAATTTGCTCATTGTTCAAAGTTACAGCAACTTTCATAAACTCCAAAAGATATGGTTTTTCTCTCAACTCACACTCAATCTTTCGGATTTCTTTAAGCCGTTCAAGCTCTTGTCTTTGTTCCTCATGAGCATCAAGCCACCTCCAATAAGCCGCTGGCTTTCCGTCAACAGTCTTTAATTTTTCGTTTAATAAGTACTCAAGAGATACACCAAATAATCTAGAAAGTCCAAATACTTCACCACATAGAAGCTCGCTATTTCCAATTAGCTTGTTCCATGTTTCCACATCGTCCTCTTTTCGGTATGGTTTAGAAAGCCCCATGTGATCCGCAATTGTGCAGATAGAATATGTCGTTTCTCTTACTTCTGCCATAAGGTTTGGATATTTGAAAAGATTTAACTCTTCATTTGTTAAATAAAATAAATTACTCTTTGTCATAAGACTTTACGCCCCCTAAAAATTTATTGATAAAATACTGTTGACCTTTTCCGGTGACCTTTGTAGTTTTATTAATCCTAACAGAACCATCTGGGTTATTCACCGTTGACTCTTTGACCTCAAACAATCCTAACTCCATAGATTTCTGTGTTGGCATATTACGATCCGCGCCTTGCCGTTTGATCAAATATCCATTTTCTCTCATCCAATTGAAAAGACGCTTTTGTCCGGTTTCCACACCGTTCTGTTTCAAAATTTTTGCCAGATCTCCGATAAGAATAGATGTATGACTTGTTGATACGGCATCTGCAAAAATTTCTTTCGGTTTCATGCGCTCATTGTCCGCAATCAGATATTGATTATCGGATTTCAGTTTTTCCATTTTTGCATCTGCCATCTTTAATGCCCTTGCCATAATCTGCTCTGGCGTGTTCCAGGCTTTCTCAAGGTCAATAAGATAATTTCTTATGTCTCTTCCTTTTTCTGTTCTCGACATCATAGATAAGTGTTTTGCCATAAGGACTGTAATCTCATAATCTTCTAATTCTCTGACTGCTCCGTTATTAACAACCGTACTCGATGTACACTTGTTATAATCTTCTCCCTCTACAAACATTTCCTTGTTTGTATCAAACCATCTGCTAAACCTAGACGATATTTCTAATGCCTTATGAAGTTCTCTTGCCGATACTGTCGGCTGTTCTGTTTCGTAATTAATTCTAATCAATTCGTTCATGCGTCCTCCTTTTTACATTTGTTCAATATTTTGAACTTCCGGTGTAAAAAAATATATTGGAATATCTGATTCATCAATTTTAAGCAATAATGCCGCCTTGCATATATCTGTCTGTTTCCATGATCTCATGTTATTTAATTTCAAAGAAAGTGTGCGCTCAGACCATTTCATAGCATTTGCAAAGCGATACTGTGAACCAAACACTTCAACAATTCTTCCCCTCAGCTTGTCATAATTAAAAGCCATTTATTCACCTCCTTTTATGTTCAATATTTTGAACTACCAGAATCATAACATCTTTATTTTCCGTTGTCAATATATAAATTCAATTTTTTGAACCTTTTAGTACTACTATATTGAACTTTTGTATAATATATGTTATATTGAATACATGAAAGGAGTCGAGATAGATGAAAAAAACTACTACTGCTAATCGTTTGAAAGAAATTATGTCCGAACGCAATCTTCGGCAAGTAGACATACTTAATCTAACAAAGCGATACTGCGAGCTTTACAATGTCAAAATGAATAAATCTGATATTAGTCAGTACTGTTCTGGTAAAGTTGAACCAAATCAGGATAAGCTCTTTATATTAAGCGTTGCTTTAAATGTTAATATATCTTGGTTGATGGGATATGATGTTCCGAAAGAACCCGTAAGATATGAATATGCGAAAAGGGAGTTTTGCATATACGAGGCGCTTAAACAAGGGCTACGCTCTTTTAATTGGGAAATAAACTTCGAACAAACTGATGATATGACACTCATATATACACTTTGCAATGATGCATGTTCTATCACTGTTCCAGAAAAATTCATAACTGACATTGAAACACGATTAAAACAATTTCTGATTAAAGAACTAAAAGAAATTTTCATCAAACAAAATGAAATTTTATTTCAAAATACCTTAACTGATTCAATATCAGATACATCTACTTTAATCGAATTTCCGTCTGAACATGATATTTCTGATGCAGTTAAAGCAGCCCATAGACGTACTGACATAGATGTAACAGACGAAATGATAAAGCATGATGACGATATCATGGATGATGAAAACTTCTAAGTCCGTATTATTGGACATCCATAACGATAAAATGATTCAGGGGACACAATTTATGAATTATGAAACACTTTTGGACGAAGCCGTTAATAACGGACTTATTGTAAAAGAAAAACCATTAAAATCGAGTAACGGAAGAATAAATGGAAATAAGATTGCAATTCGACAGGATATAAAAACAACCGTTGAAAAATCATGTGTTCTTTCTGAGGAGCTCGGACATCACTACACCAGCGTAGGTAATATTATAGACATGTCCGATCCCAAGAACCGAAAACAGGAACGGCAGGCACGGCTCTGGGGATATAACAAGCTGATCGGGCTGACTGGAATTGTAAATGCCTATAAACGTGGATGTCAGGACATACATGAAATGGCTGAATTTCTTGACGTAACAGAAGAATACTTGAAAGAAGCAATTGACTGTTATACAGAAAAATATGGAGAATTTGTAAAAGTGAATAATTACACTGTATTCTTCATTCCGAATCTTGCAGTCATGGAAGAGTTATAAGCGCTTCGGTGTTTATATAGCGTGGTATAAAAAGGTACAGAAGAGGAGGAAAAAGATATGCAGGAAATTGAAAGCTCTGCACATTTATAATCAATATAACTCCATAATTAAAAAAAAACGCTTTGTTATCGAACTGGTGTTTTTGTAGGAGATGTTATTTATGGCTGTACATAAGATAATAAAATTTTATGTTTTAGAACCTGCCCCTTGCCTTACTGCAAATGGAACAACACATAAGAATTTTGCGAATGCAACTTACTCAATTTTTAAATCTGCTTTTCCGGAAATAAATTTTTATGACATTGAATTTGAAAAAAAGAAATTGTTTTTTGATATAAAAGAATATGATGATAAAAAAATGTTTGGTACTTGCTCTACAGACGAAACAATAAAAGCCACAAACTTTATGCAAAAAAGAAATAAGCAAACCAAAGAAGCCATTCCATATACTACTGTCGGGAGTGAGGAACAACTAGAAGCATATACCTTTTTTTATATAGATTTTGTGCATAACAGAATGGCAGTAATTGCAAACAAGAAAATCTCAAAAATTCATGAGGCCTTATGTCAATTCATTGTGGAAAAATCCGGAAATATGTCTGAAATACACATTTATCCAGAAATGATAGAAGATATCAGACAAGAAGCTAGTTCTATACTAAATCCATCTTGGATCGAAATGGAATTTGCTAAGCCGAACTGCATGGATGACATTCCGACTTTAAAAGAATCCCTTGGTTCTGATTTTCAAGCAAAAAAATTTAAAATAAAAATCAAGTTAGAAGAAAAACATAATCCCAATCTGATAGAGAGAATTATAGCAATAAAAAATAATTCCAGGCAGGAAGATATTCCATTATTAAAATTATATGGAAAAAACGAATTAGGAGTTGATGAAACTCTAAATTTTATTGAATCTGTGTACACAAAAACAGTACCACTGGAATTAACCGATGATACTGTTACGAATATAGAATGTATTAAAAAAGAGTTAGAAAAATTTTTAGGCTATCATTTAGGAAAAATTGCTAAGCACTAAAATATAGTAACCGGTAATAAGCATATTCACTAAGCCTGCGCAAAACAGGCAAATAACAATAGAATAACAATTTGTAAACAACCAAATCAACAAAGCAACACTTAAAAGTATGATTCCTGCGCAGATATTGCTTAACAAAATATGATTATGCCCTGTTTTTTTCATTCTCTGTTTTACAATATCGGTTTTAGGAAATGATAGATAAATCGTAAGTACTGTTAAGAATATTCCTACTATAGATACTATAACACCAATTAATGTATCCATTTTCTTTTCTGATACTTTCGAAAGTAACCCATACTTGTTATCTATCACTGACAATAATATAAAGGAAAGTATTGGAAAAATTATAGCTGAATGATATTTTATTTTGCTTATTAGTTTTTTCATAACATACACCGCCTTGTGTTTTTATTATATAGGTATTTTATATTTTTTCAATAATTCGAACATACATTTTGTAAATTCTATGGTTATTTTACAACTGGTATAACCCCGATCGGGATTATATTCAATACAAAATATCAAAAGAAAGGACGTGACCACATGCCATTACCAAAAGAACACTTATATACCATCGACGATATATACGCACTTCCAGATGGTCAGCGTGCAGAGCTGATCGACGGAAAAATCTATGATATGGCGCCGCCGTCTCCACTTCATCAGGAACTGGTATTAGAACTTTCTGCCACACTGCGGAATTACATTCGTGAAAAAGGTGGAAGCTGCAAAGTCTATCCTGCTCCATTTGCCGTATTTTTAAATGAAGATGATAAAAACTATGTAGAACCCGACATCAGCGTTATCTGCTCACCTGAGAAGCTCACAGACAAGGGATATGCCGGTGCTCCGGACTGGGTGATCGAGATCGTGTCTCCAAGCAGCCAGCGCATGGACTATCTGACAAAGCTGTTTAAATACCGGACAGCCGGTGTCCGTGAATACTGGATTGTAAATCCTATGACGGAAACGGTACAGGTATACTCCTTTGAAGATACGGAAGACTCCACGCAGTTTTCTTTCGACGATTCGATTGCTTCCGGCATCTATGATGGCTTCGTGATCTGCATCAGAGAATTGCTGAAGTAATACAATCCCCCTGCTCCGCAGAGGGCAGGGGAACAACTAAATAATGTATTTACCCAGGCAGCCGACAGGCGGCTCGTTATCCGTTCCGAGTCTTGCGGAAAGGATGATGTCTTATGACTACATATGAGGAATTTATGGTGTTACTCACCATTGGTCTACTGATCGTAGCCATCCTGAATTTGAAAAATAAGAAATAGCCGTCCCTGTCTCTGGTAAAGATTGAACGGCTATTCTTTGTAGCTTATTAAATTGATTCGCCGGAACGGGTAGCGTGCACCTACTCGTCGGCTGTCTTGTTAAGTACATTATAGCAAATGTACCATAAAAGTCAAGAACCGCTCCTGCGCCAACAGGAACGGCAAACAATTACACATATCCGAAGATATGCAATGAGGCAAACAGATTGCCTACTACCTAATCAACAAAAATATTGTATCATCTTCGGGCAGCCTACGCAAGCGGAACACTCGTTCTTGCTGGCTGTTATTTTTATACCCTTTTTTACATAATATGAACCAAAGGAGCTGATACAATGAAGTCAAAAACTCTCCGGTGCGCGATCTATATCCGAGTGTCTACAACAGAACAGATGATGCACGGCAAATCGCTGGAAGCGCAGAAAGATTATCTGATCCATTACGCCAAGGAACACGATATGAATATTGTCGGAATCTATGCGGATGAGGGAAAAACCGCAAGAAAAGAACTGAAGCGCAGGAAAGCCATACAGGAACTGGTCAAAGCTGTGGAACGTGACGAGATCGACGTCATCCTCTTCTGGCGTCTTGACCGCTGGTTCCGCAACCTATCGGACTTCTATAAGGTACAGGACATTCTGGACCAGCATAATGTCCGCTGGATCTCCGCGTCGGAACCGGGCATAAACATGGAAACACGGGACGGACGTCTGCAGCTTAATGTAGTTCTTTCGATCGGTCAAAATGAAGTGGACACTACCTCCGAACGTATCAAATTTGTAAATGAAGCATCCATCCGGCAGGGAAAGGTGATCTTCGGGGATTCCAACATGCCGATCGGCTACATGGTCGGTACCGTAGACGGAGTAAAACGGATGGTAAAGGATCCAGAAAAGGAAGATCTGGTGAATGCGTTTTACCGCTACTTCCGCACACACCAGAGTAAGATGAAGACTCTGAAATTTATTCAGAAAAATTATGATCCCACCTTTTCATACAGCCAGCTCCGCAATATGCTTGAGAGTGATTTCTATCATGGAGCATACCGGGATAACTCTCACTACTGCCCCGCTTATCTGACCGAAAAAGAATGGGCGGAAATACAGGAAATCTCGAATCGGAATGTAAAGCATCCGTCTTCCGGAAGAGTCTACCTGTTCAGTGGAATGATGCGGTGCCCTGTATGTGGGCAGCTGCTTGCCGGAAGAGGCGGCAGTTCTATCATAAACCGGAAAACAAGAGAGACAAGAACCTACTGCTATTACCGCTGCAATAAAGCCTGCATCGATCACATGTGCACATACCGGCATAACGTAAGCCAGAACCTCATAGAAGAGTATCTGATCTCCAATTTGGAAGAAGAATATAACCGGTACAAAATTCAGAGCCAGAATATCCATTCAAAAGCTGACCTCCCCAAAAAGAAGCGGACTCCCGAACAGGTCAAAAAGGAGATGCAGCGCCTGAATCTTCTTTTTCAGAAAGAACGGATCGAATGGGATTATTACAATGAAGAATACGAGAAATTAACAACGGAACTGTCTTCGCTGGAAGAATCCGATCAGAAACCAAAAACGAACTTTGACAATATCGAAAAAATATTGCATAATGATTTTAGAAAAACTTACGACAATCTTTCCCCGGAAAACAGACGAGCTTTCTGGAGGTCTATTATAAAAGAAATACATATCAATACGAGCCATGAAGTCACAGGCATCGATTTCTATTAACCCATAAAAGTGTCTTGTACTAACTATACCGCCCCATTTGGAG
>ERZ1036455.108-NODE-108-length-41374-cov-4.302815_pt1 | contig 41374 bp, 37 predicted proteins | sample MGYA00514228_ERZ1036455 | MGnify/ENA primary metagenome ERZ1036455 (study PRJEB33795, sample SAMN09464920) | human gut metagenome | host: Homo sapiens | place: USA: Stanford, California | collected 2016-07 | study: EMG produced TPA metagenomics assembly of the... | reverse complement strand
CCCCTCTTTCGACCGCTCCTCCCTGGAACTGGGACGTGCAGCCGAAGAAGCGGGCGTGAGTGTTGGCGAGTACATCTCGGGTCAGCTGACCGAAGGCTCCTTGAAGTTCGCGTGTGAAGATCCCGATAACCCGGTCAACTTCCCGCGTATCCTCTTCAACTGGCGTACGAACCTGCTGGGTTCCTCCGCTAAGGGTGCTGAGTTCTTCATGCGCCACATGCTGGGCGCAGATGATGATGTTCAGGCTGCCGAACTGGGAGCTGGAGATCGTCCCAAGTCGATGGTGTGGCGTGATGCCCCTGCCGATGGCAAGCTCGACCTCATGGTCACCGCGGACTTCCGCAACACCACGACCACCCTGCACTCGGATGTCATTCTTCCCGCGGCCACCTGGTACGAGAAGTACGACCTCTCCAGCACGGATATGCACCCCTACGTGCACACCTTCAATGCTGCGATCAATCCGCCGTGGGATGCGCGTACCGACTTTGAGCTCTTCCAGGACCTGTCTGCCTACGTGTCGAAGATGGCTGAGGTTCACCTGCCTGAGCCCATGCAGGACGTTATTGCAGCTCCGCTGACCCACGATACGCCTGACGAACTGCTGACCCCTCACGGTCGCGTCGCGCCTCGTGAAGAAATTGGCTGGGTTCCCGGTGTGAACATGCCCAAGCTCATCCCTGTTCTTCGCGATTACCGCACGATTTCCGACAAGTACAACACCGTCGGCCCTCTCATCGAGAAGGCTGGAATGGCAACGAAGGGCGTCGCTTTCAACGCTCAGAAGGAAATCGACGAGTTCATCGCGATGGAAGGAACGCTGGATACCTTTATGGGACCGCGTCCGCGAATGGACACCGACAAGCGAGCATGCGAGTTCATCCTCCGCTTCTCGGGTACCACCAATGGCTCCTTGGCCACCCGTGGCTTCAAGACTCTGCAAGAGCGCGTCGGTACTGGAAACATGGCTGAAATGGCCGAAGGCGACGAAGAAAAGCACGTCACCTTCAATGATGTTCAGGCAGCTCCGGTTTCGGTTGTGACCAGCCCCGAGTGGTCCGGTTCGGAACACGGTGGTCGTCGTTACACGGCGTTTAGCCAAAACATCGAGTACCACAAGCCGTGGCACACTCTGACGGGTCGTATGCACTACTACCTGGATCACGACTGGATGCAGGCGATGGGTGAGTCGCTCCCGACCTTCCGTCCTCCGTTGGACCTGCACCACCTCTTGGGTGAGGCTGCCCCCGGCACCATGAGTCGTGATGGCCGAGGCCAAGCCGAGGTCGCCGTCCGTTACCTGACCCCCCACAACAAGTGGGCAATTCACTCGCAGTACTTCGACAACCTGTACATGCTCACCCTGGGCCGAGGCGGCCAGACCGTGTGGATGAGCCCGCAGGACGCCGAGAAGATTGGCGTGCGCGATAACGAATGGATTGAAGCCCACAACCGTAATGGTGTGGTTTCGGCTCGCGCGGTTGTCTCGCACCGTATTCCGGAGGGCACCGTGTATATGCACCACGCTCAAGAGCGTGTGGCGAACACTCCTTTGAATGAATCAACCGGGCGTCGTGGTGGTTCGCATAACTCCTTGACGCGCATCTTCTTGAAGCCCTCGCACTTGATCGGTGGTTATGGCCAGTTCACCTACGCCTATAACTACGTCGGTCCGACGGGTAACCAACGCGATGAAGTCACCATGATTCGTCGCCGTAGCCAGGATGTGGAGTTCTGAGGCTTCGCCCCCAGATCTGAAGAGAGGGAATGAAACGATGAAGGTCATGAGTCAAGTTGTCATGGTGATGAACCTTGACAAGTGCATTGGCTGCCACACCTGTTCGGTGACCTGTAAGCAGGCATGGACGAACCGCGAAGGTACCGAGTACATGTGGTTCAACAACGTTGAGACCCGACCGGGTGTTGGCTACCCCCGCACTTGGGAAGATCAGGAACGTTGGAAGGGCGGATGGCGCCTGACCAAGTCCGGTAAGCTCGTTCCTCGCAGCGGTGGGCGTTTGAAGAAGCTCGCGACGATCTTCGCAAACCCCGATATGCCGGAAATTGATGACTACTACGAGCCCTGGACATACGACTACGATCGTCTGCTCCAGACCCCCGCAGGTGCGAAGGCAATGCCGACGGCCCGTGCGCGCTCGCAGATGACCGGTAAGACCATCGATACCATCGAGTGGGGCCCGAACTGGGACGACAACTTGGGTGGCTCGCTTGAGACCATGCACGAGGACCCGACGCTGTCCAAGATGCAGTCTCTGGTTCAGACGAGCATTGAAGAAGCCTTCATGTTCTACCTGCCGCGTATCTGCAACCACTGCTTGAACCCCACCTGTGTGTCGGCCTGCCCCTCTGGCGCGATGTACAAGCGTGAAGAAGATGGCATTGTTCTGGTTGACCAGGATGCCTGCCGCGGTTGGCGTATGTGCGTCTCCGGATGCCCCTACAAGAAGGTCTACTTCAACCACTCAACCGGCAAGGCCGAGAAGTGCACGCTGTGCTACCCGCGTATTGAAGTTGGCGAACCGACGATCTGCTCGGAGACCTGCGTTGGCCGTCTGCGCTACTTGGGTGTTGTCCTTTACGACGCCGATCGCGTGACTGAGGCTGCTTCCGTGAAGGATGAGCAGGAGCTCTACTACGCTCAGCGCGATCTGATCCTGGATCCCAACGATCCCGAGGTCATCGCTGCAGCCCAGACCTCTGGCATCCCGCGTTCCTTCATCGAGGCCGCGCAGAATTCCCCCGCCTACAAGCTGATTGTCGACTACAAGCTGGCTCTTCCTCTGCACCCCGAATTCCGTACCCTCCCCATGGTGTGGTACATCCCGCCGCTCTCCCCGGTTGTGGACGCGGTGACCAAGTCGGGTGCCGATGGTGAAAACCACAAGATCCTTCTGACCGCACTGTCTACCATGCGTATTCCGCTGGAATACTTGGCAGGACTGTTCAGCGCTGGAGATACCCGCCCGGTCGAGCTGTCGCTCCGCCGCCTTGCCGCCATGCGTTCCTACATGCGTGACGTCAATATGGGCCAGGCCGTGGATCCCTCGATCCCCGAGTCCGTGGGCATGACCGAAGAAGAAGTTCTGGCCATGTACCGTCTGCTCTCGATCGCAAAGTACGAGGATCGCTACGTGATCCCGACTTCGCACCCCGAGGATATGCGTACCCCGACCCCGTACCTGTGCCCGGTGGGTGAAGGTGCAGAGTCCGGCTGTGGTTCGCACAAGGGCGGTAAGGTTCCCGTCTCGATTGGTCGGCGACCCGAATGAGTCAAAAGACCGCGACTTTCATTCCGACGCGTAACCCGGCTCCCGCGGTTCCAGTTGTGAACCAGAGCCGGGAGTCACGCGCCGCAACCTTCATGATCGCTGCTGCCCTTTTGGATTACCCGGGGCAGGAATGGGATGAGATCCTCGCTCAGATTGACTCCTCTTTGGGGCACGTCAGCGCCGAGGCCGCTGCGGAGTTTTCGCAGTTCCTTGAGTGGGCACGAGGCAAGTCGCGTCGTGAGGTCGAAGAGGCCTACGTTGAGACCTTCGACCAGAAGCGTCGCTGCTGCTTGGAGCTGACCTACTACGCTACGGGTGACACCCGCCAGCGCGGTATTGCTTTGACCATTGTTCGTGACCTCTACGCCGCCGTTGGCTGGCAGCTTGAGAATGATCAGCTGCCCGACTACCTTCCCAATATTTTGGAGTTGGCGGCGCGAACCGAAGGTGAAGAGCATGAGCTGGTCGAGGCTATGCTGGCTTCGCACCGCGAGGGTGTTGAGATCCTTCACGCGGCACTGCTTTCGCTGTCTTCGCCTTGGGCGCATGTGGTTGCTGCTTTGCGAATGGCTTTGCCCGAGGTAGATGACGCAACTTTTGCTCGCATGCAGACCCTGGTCCGTCAGGGTCCCCCGACCGAGATGGTCGGTATGGCCGATCGAAGCGAACTGCCGTGGCCCACTATCCAAACACCGTCTTCCCTTGTTTCGCCCGCGGGTGAGAACGAACTCTAAGGATTGTCATGAACCTTTTCCTCTGGGGAGTGCTTCCCTACATTTCTTTCACCCTCCTTATCGGCGGGTTGATTTGGCGCTATCGCACCGATCAGTACGGGTGGACCTCGCGTTCATCTCAGCTCAATGAAGGCCGCATCCTGCGTCTGTCATCGCCCCTATTCCACTTCGGTATTTTGGGCGTTGCTGCAGGCCACGTCATGGGCCTGGTTATTCCGCAGTCCTGGACCGAGGCAATGGGCGTAAGCGAGCATGCTTACCACATGGTGGCCATCATCGGTGGTGGTATTGCCGGTCTGATGACTCTGGTTGGTCTGTTCGGCCTCTTGTATCGACGTATTGTCAAGAAGTCGGTGCGTCTGGCAACTAGCCGCAATGACATCTTCATGTACCTTCTCTTGGCCTGCGCCATCCTCTTGGGAGCTGCAGCAACTTTGACGACGCAGATCTTGGGTAAGCCGGGTGGATACAACTACCGCGAGACAATCGCAGTGTGGTTCCGTTCGATTTTCACGCTCCAGCCTGATGTCTCTTTGATGACCGATGTCCCGCTCCAGTTCAAGCTGCACATCATTGCTGCCCTTATCCTTTTTGCCGCGTGGCCTTTCACCCGTCTGGTTCACGTCGTTTCGGCTCCGGTGGCATACCCGACGCGTCCTTACGTTGTGTACCGCTCACGTCGAGCGGCGACTTCTACCTCTCGTCCCGCACGAGGCTGGACGCCAGTTCGAGGTGGCGCTGCAGGCCCCAAGGCGCAGAGCTTCCCCGAGGATGACGCCCCCTATCAGGGTGCCTGATCTATGCTGATGTGATCTGGGGCCTGTATGTGCTGACCTGCGCATACAGGCCCCAGCATTTGAAACGAATGGCGGCTAGTCGTTGCCTGTGCACTAGAATGTCAACCAAGTCCCTCAAGACAAGGAGTAGCTGTGACTAACGGCGAGGTGAAAGCCGGTCGATTCTCCTTTCTGATATAAAACCCCAGGAGGTATTACATGTCTAAACAAAAAATTAATCGCTTTGTCGGATCTATTGGAGCTTTTATTGGGATCCTTGTCTTTATTGCATATATTCCACAAATTATCGCTAACTTACAAGGAGAAAAAGCTCAACCATTCCAACCACTATTCGCAGCATTTTCTTGTTTAATTTGGGTAATCTATGGTTGGACAAAAGAACCTAAAAAAGACTGGATCCTCATCATTCCCAATGCAGCGGGAGTGATATTAGGCGGTTTAACTTTTATTACTTCTTTATAAAAATTAAATAAACAAAACCAGCAGCTTCATAAAATAGTTGCCGGTTATTTCTGCCGATTGCAAGCATTCTATTTGTTCGGGCGAACTATATTCAACAATATATATACCGAATTTAAATCTAAATTAACTAAATTAGATTTCATATACAAATAGACTAAAGTTCAATTTGGTACAAATGTGGCACAAATAAGACTTTTCGTAAAACCTGGTTTGACAAGAATAGCTTTCAATTAAAGTAAAAACAATGCAATATCTTCTGTTTTCGGAACTATATATACATATTGATTTTATAAAATATGAATCAATTTATTTTAAACAGGGGAATAGTTTAGTTCTGTAGAAATGTAATTTATACACTTACAAAGCTTATTCTGACAAACTTTATGACTGTTTATGGAAAAGGGGTAGAGATTGAACGGCATCGAATACATGATTACCCAGTTGGCGACCGCATCCCCGGCGCAGCGTAAGGTTCTGCACACCCTTACCGATATTGGTCGCGAAGCAACCGTTGTTGAAATCGCAGATCGTTTGGGAATCCATAAGAACTCGGTTCGTGAGACTCTTGTTCCTTTGGTCGAACAGGGCTTAGTTGTGCGTCGAACTCACAATCCCGAAGGGCGAGGCCGCCCCGCGATGTACTACGAGATCGCGGTCATCGGGGATGCAGCGCGTCTTCAACGTCAGTCTTCGGAACTTCTTCTTGCCGCGGCCTCGGCAATGGCTCAAACTTCGGACGGCGGCGAACAGCTCGCTGACATCATGGGGCGGAATTGGGGGCAACAGTACGTTGATCTCATCCGCTCTTCCGGTGCGCTTGATGCCGCCCGTGATGACGAGGAAGCCCTGCTTTCGCTTCTTCGAGTTTTCCTTTCAACGCGCGGTTTCCGTGCGATAAATGCAGAAGATGGTGGTCTGTCCATCCAATCCTGCCCCTACCTCAATATCGGCAACGATAAGATCCAAAGCATTGTGTGCAAGATGCATGGTGCTGCTATTCGTCAGATCGTTGAAGAGCTCAGTGATGGTGGTATGAGCATGACTCTGGTGCCCTTCGGCAATAGCTGCGGCTGCCAGGTTTTCTTTGAGGACATCCCGGTGCGAAAGGCCTCGGGCGAATAATTCATTCGACGCCTTGCCGCGTCTACGGAGAAATTTGTCTATTTTTGTCGATTAATTACAAAAAACGGCAAAATCCGTTAAAATTAATTCATGCCTCATTACAAAGTTTCGACTATTGCAACTCTCCTTGGCGTGAGTGATGACACCGTTCGTCGCTGGCTTGATGATGGGCTTGTGACTCGTGCAGATAACGGTCAAAACTCAGGACCGCTTCGTATCGATGGTGCATCGGTCGCGGCTTTAATTAACAGTCAACCCGATGTGCATCAGCTTGCTCTTGGGCAGGGCACTCAGTCTGTTCGTAACCACCTCCAAGGTCTGGTTATTGCCGTTCACTCTGATCCGGTGATGAGCCAGGTTGATCTGCAGTGTGGCCCCTACCGTGTTGTTTCTTTGGTTTCGACCGAAAGCGTTCGCGAGCTGGGAATCGAAGTGGGTTCCATCGCTATGGCACAAATTAAGGCAACAAATGTCTCTCTTCAGGTACCAAATGGAGGAAACCTGTGAAGCACTACAAGGGAATCGTCGCGGTAGCCGCGGCTAGCCTTCTCGCGCTCACCGCTTGCTCAGGCGGGAACAGCGCATCTGCAGATAAGTCTGCAAGCGCCTCGGCATCTGCTTCGACAGAAGCCGCAGCGCCGGTCGAACTCAACGTTTTCGCGGCTGCCTCGCTGAACAAGGCATTCCCCGAGATCGCTGATACGGTCCTCAAGGAAAGCGACCCGAACATCAAGGTGACCTTCAACTTCCAGGGCTCATCCACCCTGGTTGACCAGATGAAGGAAGGCGCACCCGCTGACGTTTTTGCTTCAGCAGACCAGAAGAACATGACCAAGGCCACCGATGCGAAGCTCGTCGATACTCCGAAGCCCTTCGCATCTAATGTCCTGACACTGATTGTTCCCAAGGGAAATCCTGCCACAATCACCGGTCTTGATTCCTCCCTTGATGGCAAGAAGCTCGTTGTGTGTGCACAGGGTGTTCCCTGCGGTAACGCAACCAAGCAGTTGGCGGAAAAGCTCGGTGTCACGCTTAACCCTGTTTCTGAAGAGCAGAAGGTGACGGACGTGCGCGCCAAGGTTGAGAGCGGTGAAGCAGACGCAGGTCTGGTCTATGCAACCGACGCGAAGGCTGCTGGCGACAAGGTCGAAACCATTGAGATTGCCCGTGCAAACGAGGTTGTGAACTCGTACCCCATCGCTCTGACCGTTTCCGCGAAGAACAAGGAAGCCGGACAGAAGTTCATTGACGCTGTTCTTTCCGAAAAGGGACAGGCAGTGCTCAAGAAGTATGGCTTCTCGGAACCGACTTCCTCGGATAAGGGCTGAAATCGCCTTCCTTTACGTACGGTACTTTCGGAATAATCTCATGACGAATAAGCACAGGTATGCGGGGGTCCCGCGTTGGATCGCACTCCCCGCAGCCTGTGCTGTTCTATTTCTTCTTGTCCCGTTCATTGCGCTTCTCATACGCATCGATTGGGTTCAATTTCCCCATCTATTCACTCAAGCACTGAGTTCGCAGGCCCTTGCGCTCTCGCTGCGCACCTGTATTGCCTCGACCCTTGCCTGCATTATTGTCGGGCTTCCTTTAGCGCTGGTGTGTGCCAGGGCACGCGATACATGGTGGTCGCGAGTCCTGCGCTCCATGGTCACTTTGCCCATGGTTCTTCCTCCGGTTGTCGCGGGCTTGGCACTCTTGATCACCTGGGGTCGCAGAGGCCTGATTGGTGCTTATCTGCAAATCTTCGGCATCAATATTGCTTTCACGACGGTCGCGGTCATTATGGCGCAGACTTTCGTGTCGCTCCCTTTCTTTGTTTCTTCACTTGAAGGTGCATTGCGTACTCGCGGTTTCAATGAGGAACGCGTTGCGAGTGGGCTGGGAGCCTCGCCTTCTCGGATACTGTGGTCTGTCACCCTGCCGCTGATGATCCCAGCTCTGGTGTCTTCGACGGCGCTAGCCTTCTCGCGTGCGCTGGGAGAGTTCGGCGCAACCATTACTTTTGCCGGTTCCCTTGCCGGAGTAACCCGTACTCTTCCTTTGGAAATCTATCTTCAGCGCGAAGAATCGACCGATATGGCCCTGATGCTCTCCGTCATCTTGGTCTTTGTTGCGCTGGTCTTGGTTGGCGGCGCTTCAGCCTTTTCGCAGTGGTGGTATTCGCGTCTTCTGACTGGGACCTTCACCGACGAGGCGAAAGTTCCCGCGGCCTCGCGCATGACTACCGAGCCTAGCCGCGGCCTCGGGAATGAGGATGGAGATGCGCAGGGCCAGCTTCCGCGCGTTCCCGTCCCTGGCGTACGGATTGCGGGAACGCTTGCCGAGAGGCACATCGACGTTGACCTTACCTGCGGGCCCGGTGTCGTCACGGCCTTGATGGGACATAACGGTGCGGGAAAGAGCACGCTCTTGTCGGTGCTTTCTGGTGCCCTCGATGCGCCGCAGATGACCTGCACCTGGCAGTGGCCAGATGGCGCTTCAGGCCGCCTGCCGAAGATCGCAACTTTAGAGCAGAAGCCCGTTTTGTTCCCCCATATGAGTCTGCTTGCCAATGTTGCCTTCCCCCTGCGTTGCGCCGGCATTTCCTCTGCCGAGGCCGAGTCGCGCGCACAGGAGGCCCTTGCCTCTGTTGGTTTGGCGGGCTTGGAGCAGCGTCGTCCGGCTCAGGTGTCTGGTGGGCAAGCTCAGAGGACCGCTTTGGCTCGTGCGCTGGTTGTCGCTCCCGAGGTCTTGTTGCTTGATGAACCGATGGCGGCGCTCGATGTCGAGGCCGCACGTGGGCTGCGTGAGTTGATTGCGCAACGATTCCTTGGGCGAACTGTCATCATGGTGACACACCAGATTGAAGATGCAGCTGCACTTGATGCGCAGATCATCGTCTTGAAGGGCGGCCGCCTGCTTCGCGAAGGGCCGTGGCGAGAATTGATCAACCAGTCGATATCGCGCGCGGATGAGAGTGATTCGGCGCTGTTGGCAATGGGGCTGAGTGCATTGGAGAGGGCGCTCGGACAGGAGTAGAAGTGAAAACGCTGTCGCTTCGTTCAATGAGTCGGCGCGCTACGGTCCACCGGTGGCTTTTCATCATCACTGCGATTGCAGGGCCCCTCTTCTTCCTGGAGTCTCCAAAATTATGGTCTTTCGCTTTGCTGAGCTGGGCTCTGGTGTGTGCGACGCCCATTGCTGTTGCGATCGTGTTGATTCCGCTCATCAAGCGCTATGCCCAGGGTAGTGTGCAAGGTGCGGCGGGATTTCGGCGTCGCTTGTCTCCACGTATCTCCAAGGTGTTGTGTGTTGCGCTGGTGACCATTGACTGCGGTCTTATTGGAATGGGGTCTGTCTTATCCGCTCAGGTGGTAGCAGATGCAGTGTCGGGGAGTGAGGAACTGAGCGTGCATTGTGTGGCGCACAAAGAAGAGACCTCAACTGTTATGCGAAAGGGAAGCTCAAAGGTTCGCGTATTTATCACCTATGTCACCTTAATGAAGGAGACGGGCGAAGAGGTCGATGTGAAGTTCACTGACGGCACGAACTACACGGGTATCCATGCATACAGACAGCTTCGAAAGCACTGCGCCTACGAGGATGAATTTACAGTTTCGATGTATCCCCGAACACGTGTAATTACAAGCGTCAGTGAGGTTCGCTGATAGCTCTTTATTGGTCTTTGTACGGCTGTATAAACACTGTGGGGCCGGCAAAGCCGGCCCCACGTGCATCCCATCAACACAATATGCGTTCTAAACAGCGTCCCTCAACAGGTAAAAGGAGACGGGGCCTTACGACCCCCGATGTCTGATACTGAAAATCTACGGGCGTAATCTGTACTTGATGTGGGTTAAAGCTATGAATCAGCTATGAAACATTCTGCTTGTGCAGAGTTAGATTTCGCCGATCGCGTCATTGACTAGATGGTATCGCCGCCCTTAGGAAACGCGGCTAACATGGGAAGATCTACATCAAATGATTAATCTGCCTACCCCGGCCGCAAAGATGCATTCCTTTGAAGGTCTACGGGTAGCTTCCTATTACACGCAGTAATTTTTCGGGGGTCCAGCGCTAGATGTCGACTGTTCGTACTTTGCTGAGAAGCGTGCGTGAGTATCGCCGCGCTTCGCTTCTGACACCGCTGTTTGTCACGGGCGAGGTCATTCTTGAGTGCTTCCTCCCACTGGTTATGGCCTCCTTGGTCGATCACCTTCAGGGTGGTGCGCTCACTCCAGTTGTCCGCCTTGGTGTATTTATGCTGGTCATGGCGATGTTCTCGCTCCTCTTCGGCATCCTCGCCGCCCGCTTCGGTGCGACCGCAGCAGCGGGGTTGGCAAAGCACCTGCGTCAAGACCTCTTCTTCAAGGTTCAGGACTTCTCTTTCGGAGACGTCGATCGTTTCTCGACATCCTCCCTGGTTACCCGCATGACAACGGACGTGACAAACGTCCAAAACGCCTACGGCATGATTATTCGCGTTGCCGTCCGCGTGCCGCTCATGATCGTCTTCTCGATCGTCATGACAATTCGCATCAACTGGCACATGTCCCTGATTTTTCTCATCATGCTGCCGTTCCTAGCGGCAATCATGTTCGGGATCATCATCTTCATTTTCCCGGTTTTCCGGCGAATCTTTAAGAAGTACGATGCTCTGAATAACTCGGTCCAAGAGAACATTGCAGGTATCCGAGTTGTGAAGTCCTTCGTGAACGAGGATTACGAAAAGACGCGTTTCAGGAAACGTTCCGAAGAAGTCCGCGCAGACTTCACCTTCGCGGAGAAGGTTCTAGCGCTCAATACGCCCGTCATGATGCTTTTCATCTTTGGTGCAATCATGCTGGTGGACTTCATTGGTGCGCAGATGATTGTGGCGTCAGGCGGCAGCGAATTGACCACCGGTCAATTATCAGCACTGATTACCTACGGGATTCAGATCCTCTCGGCCATGATGATGTTGGCCTTTATTTTCGTTATGGTGACGATCGCCGCAGAGTCCGCACACCGCATTGCTGAGGTGCTTCAGTACGAATCTCCATTAACTTCCCCCGAATATGGAATCCGTGAAGTACCCACCGGTGATATCAGCTTTGAAGGCGTGACCTTTAAGTATCGCGAAGACTCTGAACGTCCCGCGCTTGAAAACATTACTTTGGATATCCCCGCAGGCTCGACTCTGGGCATTGTTGGTGGAACGGGTTCAGGTAAGACCAGCTTGATCCAGTTGATCCCACGACTGTATGACGCGACGGAAGGCAAGGTCACCGTTGGCGGGATCGATGTGCGCGACTACCGCCTCGAACCCCTACGTGATGCGGTGTCCGTTGTTCTTCAGAAGAATATTCTTTTCTCTGGAACGATCAAGGAAAACCTCCGTTGGGGTAACCCTGATGCAACCGATGAAGAAATCATCCGAGCCTGCGAGCTTTCACAGGCTGACGAATTTGTCCGTCAGTTCCCTGATGGCTATGACACCATGATTGAAAGGGGCGGGTCGAACCTCTCGGGTGGCCAAAAGCAGCGTCTGTGCATCGCACGCGCCTTGCTGAAGAAGCCCAAGATCTTGATCCTTGATGACTCAACTAGTGCAGTTGATACTCGAACCGATTCGCTGATTCGTCAGGCTTTCGAAACGGAAATCCCGGATACGACAACAATCATCGTTGCGCAGCGCATTTCTTCAGTCCAGCATGCCGATCAAATCATCGTTTTGGATGACGGGCGTATCAAGGAGCGCGGCACTCACCAGGAACTCCTTGACTTGGGTGGCGAGTACCGCGAACTTTACGACACTCAAAACAGTACAAATGAAAGCGAGGTGGCCTGAAATGTCGGTTGAACGCTACGAAGAAGAACAAGCAGATCAGATTGCCGCTCACGCTTCCGCATCGGTAGAGGTGCTTCCGCAGGATCAAGCTGAGAAAGCACGCGAGGAAAGCCAAAAACAAAAAGAAGGCGCGGCCTCGGGAATGAAAGACCCTAACAAGCTTGACGGAGTGCCGCGTCCTTTCGGAAGGCTGATGGCCTATCTGTGGGCGAACTATAAGATCCACTTAAGTGTTGTCGGCATCTGTATTGTGATTTCTGGTATCGCCTCTGCAGTTGGGGCGATCTTCCTCCAGCAGATCGTTGATACCGTGATTATTCCCGGTATGAGCCAAGGACTGCCAGCCGTTATGCCGCAATTGGTGCGACTGGTTGTGATCATGGGCATCATCTTTGGCTCAGGTATTCTGTGCGCTTTCATCTACACGCGACTGATGGCAATCGTCACTCAGGGCACGCTCAAAAAAATGCGTGATGACATGTTCGATCGCATGGAGACACTTCCGCTGAAGTTCTTCGATACGCACCCTCACGGTGCGGTCATGTCGACCTACACGAACGATACGGACGCGATTCGCCAGCTTATTGGCCAATCGATCCCGACCCTGATCCAGTCCGTACTCACGATCCTCGCGTTGACAATCACCATGCTCAGTTACTCGCTGTGGCTCACTCTTCTCGTTGCGGCGTCGACTGTCGCGATGTTTGGCGTGACAAAGAAAATGGGCGGCGGTTCAGCGAAGTTCATGGTTGCCCAGCAGCGCTCACTGGCTGAAGAAGAGGGCTACATCGAAGAGATGATGGATGGCCAGAAGGTCATTAAAGTCTTCAATCACGAAGATGCTGTTAAGCATGATTTCCTGAGCTACAACCACCAACTGTTCAACGATTCAGAACGTGCGAACCAATACGGCAACATGCTCATGCCAACCCTGGGCAATATCGGGAATATCCTTTATGTTGCCGTTGCCCTGGTCGGCGGCATCATGGTTGAGCTCCAGACTCCGAATTTCGGCTTCGCGGGTATGGGCGCGATCACCGTTGGCGTCGTCGTTTCCTTCCTGGGGATGGTCCGTAACTTTACACAGACGCTGGGACAGGCCTCGATGCAGGTCCCGATGATCGCCCTGGGTCTTGCGGGTGCTTCCCGAGTCTTTGCCTTGATGGAGCAAGAGAGTGAAGAAGACGAGGGCTACGTGACCCTGGTCCGCGCGCGGGTCGATGAAAATGGCGATGTCCATCCCACTGAAGAACGCACGGGTGTATGGGCATGGCGTCATCCGCACAGCGACGGAACGGTCACCTACACGCGTCTACGCGGTGAGCTGGTCATGGAAGACGTCGACTTCTCCTACGACGGGAAAAAGACGATTCTTCACGACATCTCGCTGTGGGCAAAGCCAGGGGAGAAGATCGCTTTCGTCGGTGCAACGGGCGCCGGCAAGACGACTATCACTAACCTGATCAATCGTTTCTACGATATCGATGACGGCAAGATCCGCTTTGACGGCATCAACATCAGGAAAATCCACAAGTCTGATCTGCGTCGCTCGCTGGGCGTCGTGCTTCAGGATGTGAAGCTCTTTACCGGTACCGTCATGGATAACATCCGCTTTGGGCGACTGGACGCGACCGATGAGGAATGTATCGCAGCAGCAAAGCTTGCGAATGCTCATTCCTTCATTGAGCGTCTTCCCGATGGCTACCAGACCGAGCTCAGTGGTAATGGGTCAAACCTCTCGCAGGGGCAGGCACAGTTGCTGTCTATTGCGCGTGCAGCTGTTGCCGATCCGCCAGCGATGATCTTGGACGAAGCGACCTCATCGATTGATACGCGTACAGAGTCACTGGTCCAGAACGGCATGGATAACCTTATGGAGGGACGTACGGTCTTCGTCATTGCACACCGTCTGTCAACGGTCCGTAATTCCGACGCCATTATGGTTCTGGATCACGGCCGTATTATTGAACGTGGAAGCCACGACGAACTGATTGCTCAAAAGGGCGTGTACTACCAGCTGTACACGGGTGCTTTTGAGCTCGAGTAATCACGTTGCTCCCTTGAAACGAATGTGTTGAGGGGATGCAGTGTGGGGCCGGCGGTTTTCCGCCGGCTTCACCTTTAGGGGGTTGGAATGCAGATTCACGGTGTTGTCCCTCAGGCACCATTTGTGGGGGAACTTCCGCAGGAGGTGACCTGCGTGGGGATCCCTACGTCCGCGGGCGTACTGACTGCCGCTTTCATTGACGAGGCCGTGGCGGGTATTGTTCCCAAGGCGGAGAGCGCGTTGGAGGTACACGAGGTGCCTCACGCTGGTCAGCAGCCCGAGCCCGTTCCGGCGCTTTTAGTTCCGGGGTTTACGGGCTCCAAGGAAGATTTCACTCCCTTCTTGCCGTATCTGGCTGAGCGCGGTCGCAGCGCCTGTGCTTATTCGCAGCGCGGACAGGCGGATTCTGCGGCTCCCAAAGGCGTTGAGAATTATCGCTTGGCTGACTTTGTCGGCGACCTGATTGAGGTTGCGCGCGCGATGGGTGCCAGCGTGCGGCCAATTCACCTGCTGGGACATTCGTTTGGCGGTGTGATTGCCAGGCAAGCTGCAGTGGTTGCACCGGAACTTTTCCGTTCGGTGACACTGTTTTCTACAGGCCCTCGGCCACCTGAATCGATGCGTTGGACGCCCCTGCGTCAGCGTCTTTTATCCTCAACAACGGGAAAGAAATTATCTGCGTGGTACATTTCCCAATTTCTGAGTAGTGATCCCAGGGATGAGCTGATTGCCGAGCGCGCGATGGCCACCAGCGAGGACTCGCTCATGGGTGCGGCTTTCATTTTGGCTCGCTATCCAGATGTGTCGCTTCCCCTGCGTCAAAGTGGGCTTCCTGTCTTGATCACTCACGGAGTGGGGGACACAGTTTGGCCGGAGCAGATGCATCGTGAAGAAGCTACGTTATTGGGTGCGCGCTATGAGGTGGTCTCAGATGCAAAACACAGCGCTCAATTAGAAAATCCGGCTGCGTTGGCAGATGTCCTTGCTGCGTTCTGGGCTGATGTCGAGGCCGGGAGAAACTGAGGACTTAAACAATGTCCCTCTTGTGAGCGGCTTTGGAACCGCCCACAAGAGGGACACAGTTTAGTGAGGGTGCTCAGTGGAAGACGCGAGCCAGGAATTCCTGAGTCTGAGGCATCTTCGGATTGTCGATGACTTCCTCAGGGGTGCCCTGTTCAACGATCTTTCCGCGCTCCAAGAACACCACGCGGTCTGCCACTTGGCGTGCGAAACCGATTTCGTGGGTTGCCATAAGGATTGTGGAACCCGAATCCTTGACTTCACGGACGAGGTCAAGAACTTCACCGACCAGCATGGGGTCTAATGCTGAAGTGATTTCGTCAAGCAGAAGAAGCTCGGGGTTGGTTGCAAGTGCGCGAACAATAGCGACGCGCTGCTGCTGACCACCCGAAAGTCGGTCGGGGTATTCCTCGGCTTTTTGAGCAAGACCAATACGTTCTAGCAATTCCATTCCGCGCTTTGTTGCGCGTTCAGGTGCCCATCCGTGGACCTTACGCGCAGCCAGTGTCACGTTATCGATCACTGACATGTGTGGGAATAGGTTGTAGTGCTGGAAGACGACACCGATCTGTGCGCGAACCTTATCGGCGTTGACGCTGGGATCGGTGATGTCCATTCCGGAAAGGAAAATCTGGCCGTCGTCGACGCGCTCAAGCAGATTGGCGCAGCGAAGGAGGGTCGACTTACCCGAGCCCGAGGCTCCCAAGAGTACAACGACCTCGTGACGGTGAACGTCAAGGTCGAGGCGGCGCAAAACGATGTTAGAACCGAAGCGCTTGACGACGCCCTGAACAGAAAGGACGGGGTGTTCCGCGGAGGTTGCCAAGCTTTCGTCGGGGGTGGTGGTTTCCGTGCTCATCAGACGGTACCTCCCATCTGCTCGCGCTTACGTAGTCGCGCCGTGTACCAATCGGACAGGCGAATGAAGGGGAAAGACAAGACGATGAAGAGGAGCCCCGCGACCACGTAGGAGGTGAAGTTGTAGGTCGTTGCCTGCTGAACCTGCGCCGCGCGGATTGCATCAGTAGCGCCCAGAACAGAAATCAGGCCCACGTCTTTTTGCATGGAAATGAAGTCGTTCATCAAAGCCGGGGTCACCTTACGAACTGCCTGCGGCACGATGATGTGACGCATGGTCTGTCCGTGGGTCAGGCCCAGAGAACGCGCTGCGTAGCGCTGCGAGGGGTGAATGGACTCGAGGCCAGCACGGAGCACCTCGGAAACGTAGGAGGTGTAGGTGATGACCAGGGCAATGGTTCCCAGCAGCGTGACATCGATGCGCCTGGACGGGTTCAAAGCGGGAATTCCGAAACCGATGATGTACAGGACCACAATGAAGGGCACACCGCGGAAGATGTCCGTGTATGCGGCAGCAAGGAATCGGATTGGGAAGAATACCGGTCCGCCCAAGGTACGTGCGGCAGCAAGAAGAGTTGCAAAGACCGCCACGCCAGTCGCTGCAACCAGCAGCATGCGGATGTTGAGCCACATGCCGGAGAGGACCGCGGGGAAGGAACTCTTCGCGTATTCCCAGTTGAAGAAGGTTTGTTGGGTTGTCTTCCACCCCGGAGACGAGGCCAAGATGACAACGATGAGTGCCGCGATGATCAGAGTGGAGATCGCGGAGATCAAGAGCGAGCGAGTGGTGCGCGTGCGCCGGTAACGACGGCGCTGGCGCTCGACCTCAGAGACTGGGAATTCAGCCATGGGGTCTGCTGAGTGGGAATCGGTGAGCACTGGGTCCTCTGAGTGGGTTTCGAATGCGTAAAGCAATCAGGACAAGGGAAATGAAAATTCTCCGGCTTGGGACGAATCCCAAGCCGGAGAAGAAGATCACTGCTCGAAGATCGGAGCGGATGCGGCGTCGGCCAGCCACTTCTTCTGAAGTTCGGCCAGGGTGCCGTTATCGCGCAGCGTGTCGACTGCCTTGGTGACCGCGGGGGTCAGGGCGCTTCCCTTAGGAAGCAGCAGACCGAAGTTGTTGCCATCCTCGTTCGCGGTGAACTGGCCAACCACGGTGCCGTTCTCAACCTGGGTTGCGATGACGTTGAATGCGGTGGGCAGGTCCACGACGATTGCGTCAACCTGGCCGCCCTTGAGGGCCTGGACCACGTCAGCAGAACCGTTGAAGATCAGCGGATCGGTGCTGGGCTTGAGCTTGTTCATCACGTAGTTCTGAGAAGTCGTACCGGTCTGAACGCCGAACTTCAGCTTCTTCAGGTCTTCGAGGCTCTTGGCCTCGGCAGCGGGGGTGCCCTTCACGGCGACAACCGCTTCGGAGGTCGTGTAGTAGGGGCTGGAGAAGTCCACTGCCTGCTTGCGAGCATCGGTAATGGAGAACTGCTGGATGTTGAAGTCCCAGTCCTTTGCGCCAGGTGCGATTGCCGAATCAAAGGTTGTGCGCTTCCACACGACCTGGTCCTTGGAGAAGCCCAGCTTCTCGGCGACTGCGTAGGCAACTGCGGCCTCGTAGCCTTCACCGGATTCGGGGTTGTCGTTGAGAACCCAAGGGCTGTAAGCGGGGTCGCCGGTGGCGATGGTGAGCTTGCCCTTGGTTACGGTGGGGAGTGCTTCGCCGGTTGCGTTAGCATCGGCGGTTGCGGAAGTTGTGCTGCTGGAAGTGGTTCCGCCCGCGCATGCACCCAGCGCCATGACGGCAGTTGCTGCGATTGCGACGAGTGCGGACTTACGGAAACGGATCTTGGGACGAACCACGTGTGCTCCCTATGAAGATATTGTGGGACAGTACAATTTTGAGCGCTTGTCAACCCATGGGTAAAGCACCCACGCTCTAAGGCTAAGGGCAACTACGCGCTCATGGAAAGAGATAGTCTCAAACTTGAGATGTGAGATATGGTCTGCGTGGATCCTCGCTATGATGGATCTAATAACCGAGGGCAGATCCAATTGGATCTGCCCTCTGATCATTTGACGCTAATGGTCACTTATCAAGCTTGTCCTTAGCGTCTTCGGCCTTGTCCTTAGCTGCCTCGACGGCATCTTCGGCCTTGTCCTTAGCTGCCTCGACGGCGTCTCCGGCCTTGTCCTTAGCGTCTCCGGCCTTGTCCTTAGCTGCCTCGACGACGTCTCCGACCTTGTCCTTAACTGCCTCGACGACGTCTCCGACCTTGTCCTTTGCAGCTTCAAAGCCTTCTTCGGCCTGCTTCTTCAGGTTTTCCAGATCCACGATGGGCTCCTTCAATAGTGGTACTCCCAGTTCTTACTGGAATGCTTACTTAGGCTACGTCATTGCTATGAGCATTGTCGATATTTAGGAAACCTTCAGGAGTTGGCTTCCGCAAGCCTCCAGTCCTCGAAAGAGAACTCAGGCGAGACAACACAGGTGGCCAGCGCCGCCTGGCCTCGAGCAAAAGTTTGCTGCCACGAACCGGCGGGGACAAGGAATTGCACGGGGTTCGAAGGCTCAGAAGGTGAAAGATCTGCACCCTCAGCAGCCGGCGAACCTAAGATCACGATCTGCGGCTCGGGACTTGGAGCCTCGCCATCTCCGCCGAGATGAATCTCCAAGGATCCCGGCCCCGACCAAATCCACAGCTCATCGGAGTGCACCAGGTGCCAGGCAGCCTCCTCGTCACGATCCAGCACAAAGAGGATCGCCGAGGCCGTGGCTCGCTTGCCGCGAGGGGTTTCCACATGCGTGGGTGCGGTCCAGGTGCGGCGGAAGTGGCCGCCCTCGGGATGGGGTGCAAGGTCAAGTTGCTTGACAAGCTCGGAAGCGAGCGGAGTGAGAGCAGTCATTGCACGTCTCCCTCAAAGATGTCGGTGAAACGCGGATCAACCCAGCGCAGGTCTCCGTCAATAATCGTTGCAATCTGGCGAGAAGCGCCGGTTTGGACGAGCTCCTCGATCGTGTCGACAATCGTCGTTACGGGTACATCGAAAAACACCATGTCTGCGACCGCGCCGGACTGAAGCTGACCAACGCGCTGCGGGCCAGTCGACAATCCCAAGGCGACAGCCCCGCCCAAAGTTGCGGTGTGGAGCAGACGACGAGCCAAGTCGCATTCCCCATATCCCTGAGCGCGAGCGATCTTATACAAAAGCGCAACGTCTTCCATGACGTCAAGGCTGGGGGAGGAGGACAGAGAGTCCGTCCCCACGGCCAGCAAATTGCCCTCATTCAGGTAGGCGGCAACAGGGGGAGCATCCAAGCCAATCACACGATTCGAGCGCGGACACAAAGCAACGGAAGTATTGCGAGAACGCAAGCGACGCCGGTCATCTGCGGTCATGTACACGCCGTGGGCCACGTGGCAATCAGGACCCAAAACCCCCAGTTGGTCGACGAATTGTGTTGCCGAGAATCCACCGCCCAAGGAACGCATTTCCGTGAAGGAGGTCGATGCTCCGCTGCGCCACAAATCGTCCAATTGCGCGGTTCGGCCTTCTTTCCACTCGGCCTCGGAATGGGATTCACCCAAGTGGATATGCAGGCGAAGGTTACGCCGACGCGCAAGGTCGGGAAGATCCAAAAGCGGTTCCGCGTCCAATGAGTATGGGGCGTGCGGGGAAATGCCGATCTGCGGGGGAGTGGGCATTGCGTCCAAGGAAGCGTTGACGCTTGCCGGACCACGAGCCGCCCAATCTTCGTTCGACCACCCCATGACTTCCCAGTAGGCGACGCCGTGCAAGCCCAGGTCGTGAAGTGCGCTCGCGGCCTCGGGATCGGTGACAACATCGGCAGCGCTGGTTGTCCCATAGCGGATCGAGAGGCGAGCACCCCGCGCGGCCTCGGCCTTCCAATCAAACTCTGTGTGGTCATAGACCGCGTCGAAAGCCTGCGCCCACGAAGGGAAACCCGTGTAGCGCTTCGCTCCAACTTCCGCCATTCCCGTGTACTGCAGGTGGGTGTGCGCATTGACGAGGCCGGGCATCAGTACCCCGTCTACGTGGTGTTCGACGAAAGATCGTCCCGCCTGCTCAAGTGCGTGAATCACCCAGTCACGGGATCCCACGTGTTCGATTCGTCCACCGGAAACCGCAATAGCACCGTCCAAGACGGATGGAGCGGTGATGGGGATGACAAGACCCGCAGAATAGACTTGGACTACATCAGAATGTGGGGAGACCGGACGGATCTGTGCGTCATCTGGGGTAACTGTCGACATAGAACTATTGTGCATTGCCTGTCCCACGAAGTGCATCAAGCGCAGCCCGAGATACCGCATCATCAGCGTGGCTAGGAAGATTGTGAAGCCCGGGAGAAAGCTCTTCCCCGCAGGTCAACAATTCAGTGAGCGCTGCGACTTGCACTCCGAAACTCATGTCCATGATCTCGATGGGATTGCCTTCCCCGGCCGTGTAGTTAATGCCCTCACCCTTTTCCAGAAGACGCAGAGACTTACCCGTCGGATCGGTCAGCCTTTGCACGTGTGGGTCGCCCGCCTCGCTCAGCGTCCACCCCGCGGCCAAAGCCTCTTCGATCTCAACTTCACCGACCACGCCGCCCGCGACAGTGACAATCGCATTTTCGGGGAGAGCCTCAAGCGCGTTGAGCGGAATGGTCGAGGGCTCTCCCGTCGCGGAAATCAACATGCCTGCGCGAGTGGCAACCTCAGACAGTGAAGCGACAGTGAAACCATCCATGCGCGCTTGGAGAGCGCGAACCGGGTCAAGTTCGACGACACTGACCTTTCCTCCCAGTGCGCGGCCAAAGCGAGCACACCCCTTGCCGACGTCACCGTAGCCGATGACTCCGATCTTCATACCGGGGATCGGGGCGCCAATTTTCGCGGGGTCAATGATGTCCAGGATTGTTGTCCAACAGGATTGGCCGGTTCCATAGGCGTTGTCGAAGAGTGTCTTGGAACGTGCGTCATTGCTGGCAATCACAGGAACGCGCAGAGGGAAATCACGCAGCGGTCGCAGTCCCGAGGTCGTTTCCTCGGCAGCGCCGCGCAAAGCGGAAAGCGCTGTGGGAGCGCGACCCGGATCGTGAGCCATGCGAATAAGATGCGAACCGTCATCCAGCAGGTACTCGTTGTTTTCCGCGAGGAAGTCGCGGGCGAGTGCTTCTTCCTGCTCCGGAGTTGCGTGGGAGTCGGCAAAAACCTTCAGTCCCGCGCGGCGTAGGGCATCGGCAACGTCATCTCGGGTCTCGCTTGCGTGCCCAAAAACGGAAACTTCAGCTCCGGCCTCGGCAAGCATGAGGGCAAGCGCAGCGGTCTTAGGTTCCAATACCAGGGCGAGGCCAATTCGGCGGCCCGGGAGCAGGTGGGCAATGCGGCCCACCGCGGCCTCGGTGACGGGCATGAGCGAACGGGCCCACGCGATGCGCTCGGGATCCTCGGGGCCACGCAAAAGGGAACTATCGGGCGCGTAAACTCCTTGGAAGCTGCCGGAGGGTGCGACGACGGTAATTGCACCCGGGTGGGGGCGCGCCTGGTCTGAGAGATCAAATACTGTCTCGAGGCCCAAGGATCCTTCCCTACTGGGGTGGGGAGCGACCTGAGCGCCGAAGGCCTCAAGAAGGGAAGTGAGCTCAGGATCTGAAGTGACGAAAGGTCGTCCCGCGATCAACATATTTGTTGCGCGGGCATATTCACGCAGAAGCACTTGCGCATGGGTCATGCCGTTCAAACTAGCAGATGAGCCTTCACAAGATTGACGGGTAGGAGGTATTAGGTCCATGAAAGGCGTGGTTGTTAGTCTGGTCGCAGGTCCTTTTCTGTTCAATGGGTGCCCTTGAGGACGTCATTTTCGGTCGTGAGGAAGTACTACACATGCGCGAAGCGTCAATGCCGCAGGCAAGTGATCCCGCCACATTTGCGGATGCTGATATCCGTCTGGCAGCGGTCGATATGGATGGGACACTCCTCGACGATGAGAAGAACTTTCCTCCCGGATTAGACGAGCTTCTTGACCGGTTGGAGGAACGCGGTGTTGTCTTTGTTCCCGCTTCCGGCCGTCAAGTGTGGACCTTGATTGATATGTTCCCCGGCCGCGCCGGGATGACTTTTATCGGTGAAAATGGCGCGATTGTCATGCGTGATGGGGAAGAGATATCCTCAAGCCCCCTTGACCTAGGGACCGTGCGCCGCTGTGTCGAGTTGGTCCGTCATCACGTGCGTCAGGGCGGTTTCTTTGCTGCGCGTCCCGATTCGCAAGATGGGAAGGCCCAGGAAATGGAAGCCGCGCAGTGGGACGGAGGCCTTGTCGTTTGTGGGAAGAAATCAGCGTATATCGAGCGCAGTGATGAGCCTTTCTTGCATGCAATCTTGCCGTATTACGCGCGAACTCAGGTTGTTGAAGACCTGATTGAGGTTCTTGATGAGATTGAACGCGGTGAATTGGATGACGCAATCATCAAGCTTGCTCTGCGCAGTGCAGGAGATGTGAAGCCCTTGGCTGAACGAACTTTGGGAAGCTTCAAGAAGAGTCATCAATTCGCGCTTTCTGGCGATAACTGGGCTGATTTGCAGATGCGTGGAGTCGATAAAGGCCAAGCTGTCAGCGAGCTGCAGAAGTATCTTGGGGTCTCACCTGCACAAACCGCAGTATTTGGAGATGCGGGAAACGACCTTGGGATGATGTCGCGCGCTGAATTTTCCTTTGCGATGGCGAATGCGTCCCCCGATATCCTTGCCGCAGCTCGCTTTGTTGCGCCTTCGAATAACGAGGCCGGGGTTGTGCACGTGCTGAGATCTTTCCTTGAGTAGTCACCTTTACAGGGCCTAGAGCCTTCGCTAGTCTCAGTCTTCGCAATATTTATCCACGAGGAGGACAACGTGAGCATGCCGCAGCCGGCTGGTCAAAAGCTTGGAACACCGTTTGGACAAGGTGAAGCGAAACTTAAGCGTTTCCCGCTGTTCCTTGGTGTCATCGGCTGGATTCTTGTCATTTGTTCGTTTTTGTTCCCCTACATGATCATCCAAGACGCTATCAAGAGCGGACATCCCGAAGGTGCCGGCTGGGTGTGGATCCTGATCTTGATCATGTGGGTCGGTCTCATTGGCCCGATTAATATCCTCGGCGTGGTCTTATCGATTCCGAGTCGCGCAGTCCAGATCTCGGCGCAACAGCGCACGCTCAATGTGTGGGCGATCGTTCTGAATGTGAGTTCCTTGGCGTTGGGAATCCTTGGATTCGTGGGGCTCTTCTTCATCGCCGGTTAGCGCATTTTCAGCTGAGTATCTTCGCTTGCGAAGATCTGGACAGAGAAATGTTTGGGGGTCGCGACGCATTGCGTCGCGACCCCCAAACATTAAGCCTTCTCAGAGGCGCTCTGTCTTACTCGGCAGAGGCTTCCTGGTTCTGATCAGCGCTGTAGTCTTCGACCTCGAGGTCTGCCCAGTAGTCCTCGGCCCACGGATCTTCGATCGGCTGGCTGCGCTTCCACAGGACGTAGCCTGCGCCAGCAGCGGCAGCGGTCAGTGCGGTGAAGCAGAGGGCGCGAAGCACGCGGCCCTTCTTGCAGCACTTCTTCTTACGAGCCGGAGTCGTCAGGGCCTTTGCGGATGCGGAACGAGCGGCGCGTGCGCGCGAGCTCAGGTCGCCCTCAGCAGCAAGAGCAGTGGCGGACTCGGACACTGCCTTGTTCAGGCGAGGCAGGTAGTCGTCCACGACGTGGCCGTGAATATCGGAAAGGAAGGGCTGAGCGCGGTCGGCAACAGACTGTGCACGTTCGCTTGCGGACTCAACAAGGGGAGTCGCGCGCTCAATTGCGCTTGAGAGCGCGGCCTGTGCGCGAGGAGCTGCCCAGTCCAGTCCCTGCTCTGCCAGATCGGCGGCTCGTACGGCGAGACGGCCCGCGTGTACAGCCGCTGCGTCACGGAGCTGCAGGCCCTGTGCCTTGAGCTTATCGGTGTCGATGTTCGGGGTCCTTGCCATGATGTCTCCGAATCTGTAAAAAAATCGCGTCCGTTGAGCGAACGCATGGACCCTTCTATTGTGCACTCTTTGACCATTAGATGCAGCTTCATCAAGCGAATACCGAGCAAAATAGCGTGCCGATTTCACCTGAATCTGGAACCATGGAGGTATGGAAGCAACAATTCACACCAATAAGGGCGATATTCGACTCGAGCTTTTCCCCGAGCAAGCCCCCAACACCGTTAAGAACTTCACCTCACTTGCACAGGGTGAACGCGAATGGATTGACCCCACCAACGGTCAGCCCACCTCGCGCCCCCTTTTCAATGGCACGATTTTCCACCGCGTCATTGACGGCTTCATGATTCAGGGCGGTGACCCCCTTGGTACCGGAACCGGTGGTCCCGGATACCAGTTCAACGATGAGATCCATCCGGATCTGACCTTCTCCAAGCCCTACCTGCTGGCCATGGCAAACGCCGGTAAGCGTATGGGCAAGGGAACCAACGGCTCTCAGTTCTTCATTACCGTTGCGCCTACCCCGTGGCTCAACGGAAACCACACCATTTTCGGTGAAGTTATCGACGAAGACTCCAAGCGAGTTGTCGATGCAATCGCAACAACTCGTACCGGTCGTAACGATCGTCCCGTCGAAGATGTCGTTATCGAATCGATCGACATCACTGAGTGACCACAAACCGGAAGGTTTATATGTCTCAGCCTCTGTACGGTCAGCGTTCTGATCCCTACGCTGCACCCGAGTGCCCGCGCCACCCCGGAGTGCGCAGCGTCGATTACTGCAAGCGCTGCAATCGCCCCATGTGCACTCAGTGTGTCGTTCCCACGGAAGTCCGTTCAATCTGTGTGGACTGCGCGGGCCGAGGCCGAGGCAACCTTTTCGGAAGCGCCCGCACCGCCCGGCCTCGTCAATGGGGGAGCGTCCGGGTCAGTGCACAAACCCCTGTCGTCACCTACGCAATCATTGGCGTGTGCGTGGCTCTGTGGGTAGGTGACATTCTTACCAAGGGTGTGATCACCCAATACCTGGGATTCACTCCGATTCATGGCCTGTATCAGCCGTGGCGCATCCTGACGACGGCGTTCTTGCATGTGAACCTCATGCACATTGCCTTCAATATGGTTTCGCTCTACGCAATAGGACGTGCCTTGGAGCCAGCGTTGGGGCGCGGTCCCTACTTCTGTCTCTATCTTTTAAGTGCTCTGGGTGGAACCCTCGGCGTTTTGGGGTGGGTGCTGATTGACCCCTCATCTGCGTTGACGGTGACCGTCGGTGCCTCGGGCGCAATTTTCGGCCTTTTTGGCTCTGTTTTCGTTCTGCAGCGGGCCGCTGGGATTGACGTGCGCGCCGTCGTCGGCCTTCTTGCAGTTAACCTCCTGTATGGCTTCATCGTTTCAGGAGTATCGTGGCAGGCTCATCTTGGCGGTTTGATTTTCGGGATGCTCGCAACCTGGGGGATGCTCGCCTTGGGTAAGCCGCGTTCCGGGATGACAGCGAAGAAACAACGCCGCCGTTTGTATCTGGGTATCGCGGGGATGTTCCTTGCTGAGCTTGTCATCCTTGTTGTCACCTACATGGTGCTTCTCAATATCTAAGTGGGAGTTTCGATGCTGGACCTGTGGAATCCGTGGGAGATCTATGATCGGCTGATTGAGCAGATCGACCCATCCGTTCAAGTTACCGCTAGTGGACGTTTTGGTAAGTGGGCCTTCATCGAGAATTCCGAGGCCGGCGCGGGTATGGCCTTCCATATGCCCGTTGAGTCGATTGCTCGCCGTCTTCCCACCGATCCTTCTGGCATGAGTCTGCGCGAGGTTGCCGCTTATGCGAAGAGTTGGAATTTCGCCGAGGCTGCTCTGGGGATGGCGGCTGTGAATTCTTGGTATGCGCTTCCCTCGCGGGCCGAAGCAGCGGGTTTTGTTCCGTGCCAGGTGAATAATTGGCAGAACCTTTTTGATCCTTGGTCGGCCGAGGTTGCTGGCAATCGCGTCGCTGTTATTGGGCATTTTCCCTTCGCTGCCGCGGCCCTTTCTGCCGCCTCTGAACTCTTTATCTTCGAGCGCAACGTGCTGGATGGAGATTTGCCGGATACAGCCGCAGAATATGTTCTTCCCACCTGTGACTACGTCTTTATCACGGGTTCTGCTTTTGTGAATAAGACGATGCCGCGTCTTTTGGAGCTTTCCCGGAGTGCACAGACGATTATTGTTGGCCCTTCGGCTCCCGCTGCGACCTTGCTGACCGAGTACGGCGTGAATTCGCTGACGACCTTCTCGACGACAGATATTGCTTCCTTCCAGCCCGCTTTGGGTGGCCAGCGCCTTGGGGCATGTACGAGGCCGGTCGGCGTATCGAGTTCCACGCCTAGTCTGCGTGGAGTTATTGCCCCACATCTAGGTGATGCGGGGAGTGTAGTGACCCGCTAAATGTCCGTACATGGCTTCGTTTTGGCCGCTTCTTAGCTCATTCTGGGCGAAAGCTGGAAGCTAAATGGAAGCTTGCTCATTTTGCCTGTGGATGTTGTGGATAAAGTGTGGATACAGCGCGAAATCATTGTGCGAAGCTGAAAAGTGTGCTGCCGGACATCATTTTGTTGTTTTTGTGGCAAAAAAGTGAGTTTTCGTTGATATACCGCAAGTCTGAAGTTTCAATTCAATCTTCATGAAACTAAATTCATTAGTAAATCTGGGAATCGATGCTGGGTAATTACATCGATGGTATTTGTCCCCAGCTGTGGATTTGCCTGTGGATAACTTTTGGCTGTGGATGTGGATTCACGCCTCTAAAGCGCCCAAAATCGTCGATATCTAAGATCTGACGAAGAAAAATCTAGTGATGCGTGAAAGCAAAGGGGCTGGGACCCCCTTACGGGTGTCCCAGCCCCTTGAGACTCAACCGTGAATTCAGTTCATCAGAAAGGAGAATTCACGTTCGGCAGTATGCTCAGCGCCAACGCATAGTCATAAGGAAGCCGACGAATGCGATACCGCCACCGACTGCCAAGTTCCACTGACCGATCTTCGGAATCGGGTACGTGGCTCCGGAAATATAGAAGACAACAATCCAGAGCAGGCCGACAATCATCAGGGTCGTGAAGACGGGTGCCCACCACACAGGCGAAAGCGGAATGCCATCGGTCCAGGCATGGATTTCATTTTCTGACTCGGCCTTTGCGCGCTTCTCAACGCGAGATTCGTGATCGCGCTTCTTGCTTGATGAACGCTTGCCGTGTTCCTCGCGCTTCGAGTCCTTCTTCTCGTCCTCATGTGCGTGACGCTCTTCGCGCTTCTCGGAACGCTCCTCGGTCTGTGCGTCTTTCTTCTCTTCCTCGCGCTCTTCGCTCTTCTTCGGCTCAGCCACGATTATCCTTTCATGCGGCAAGTGTCGGGATCTCCCCGGGAAACGCCGCGACAGGCGGCCTTCCTCTAGCCTAGCGGGACTGAGCCAAACATCAAAAGCAACTGGGCGTTGCACCCTCAAACAGGGGATACTAGAGGTACGCCTAGTCGCCAACAGGAGATGATGTGAAACTTTTCGGCCGACCGCTCACCCGCCCGACGGGTCGTACCCTGCGCTCGGCTCTGTCTGTTCTCATCGTCACTACGGCCTCGGGAATGCTCTTTGTTGCCAGTGCGCGCTCAAACTCGGAAACCCGCTCACAAACCGCTGTCGATCTGGCTGGGCTTGTCGCACACCGTCAAAATGAAGTGAAAGACCTCCAAGACGGGGTCCGCAGCCTGAAAGATCAGATTGCGGGCCATGTTCCGGCAGCTGGCCAGCAGAGCAGCGATAACGTCGGTGAGCTCTCTAAAGTTCCCGTCTCGGGTCCGGGTATTACGGTGACCCTTTCAGATGCGCCTACAGACAGCATTCCGGACAACGTCAACCCCAACGATCTGGTCATTCACCAGCAAGACATCGACGATGTCATGAATGCAATGTGGGAAGGCGGCGCAGAGGCGATGACCGTCCAAGGTGTTCGTATCGCTCCGCGAACCGTTGTGCGCTGCATTGGAAACGTCATTTTGGTCGGTGGCACATCCTTTTCCCCTCCCTACAAGATTTCGGCGATCGGAAATGTGAATAAGCTCCGAAATTCAGTCGAAACGAACCCTCGAGTCGTCAACTATCAGCGTTATGTGGCACGCTACGGATTGGGCTGGGAGTTGAAAACTTCAGAGAAACTCGAATTTCCGGCATCAGACCAAGACCTATCCCTTCGATACGCACAGGTGGTGAAAGAGAATGGGTGAACATGTGAAAGAAGCGGCTGCCCCCCGTCGCTATCGCGTCACCTTCCTCTCGGTCATCGGCGAGCTCCTCATTACGATTGCCGTCATTTTGGGGTTATTTGCCGTTTGGCAGTTGTACTGGACGACATACAAGGTAGAAGGCCCCCGCGCGCAAGCAGTCGCGGACTTCTCCAGCAAGCACCCATCGAACCGAACCCTGGGTGAGCGCCATACCGACGATCCGCCGGAGTTCACCCTGAACCCGGCAATCGATGAACTCTACGGAGTGATCCATGTTCCTTCATGGAATTGGATGAAGATCCCCCTGGGTGAAGGTACGACAGGCAGCGTGATCGATCAAGGTTGGGCCGGCCATTACAAGGACACCGCGCAGCCCGGCCAGGTGGGTAACTTCTCGGTTGCCGCACACCGTCGTTCATACGGCAATTCATTCCGTTTCATTGACCTGCTCAAGGACAATGACAAGGTTGTTGTCGAGACCGATAACGTCTATCTGGTCTACACCTACCAGTCCAATGAGATCGTTCCTGCTAGCGATGAAACTAATATCCGTGTCATTGCCCCGGTTCCCGGTGATCTGACCTTCTCAAAGCAGCCGACTGAACGTCTGATGACAATGACCACCTGCAACCCCGAGTACGGCAACTCCGAGCGTTTTATTGTTCACCTCAAGTTGGAATCGTGGACTGCGAAGAGTACGGGTGTCCCCGCCGAACTACTTGATGAGCCCGTGGAGTAAGGAAGGAATTCAATATGTACGGATGGTTTTTCCGCCACCTTCCGGGACCCACGTGGTTCCGAGTTTTCTTGTGCTTGGTGATTGCCGCCTTCGCTGTCGCCGTGCTTTTTGCCTATGTTTTCCCATGGGCAGAGCGTTTCTTTGGCTTGGGTGGCGCTGCGGTCTGATTGACCGAAAATAAGCATAGAGTGGGGGGCCGGCATTGCCGGCCCCCCACAGTATATTCAGTTCAGATTGTCTGCCCTTCGGGCGAGGTCCCCCCCCAAGCAGACTGTTTGTCAGTCTGAAGCGGGCTTCGTGAGCCTTAGTGGCCTGAGGGGCTGGGGGAGGCCGAAGAGCCACCCTGTGACACGTAGAGAGTGATGGAGCTGCCCTGTCGCACTGCAGAACCCTCACTGGGCGTTACTCCGGTGACAACACCAGCAGCTGCGTTACGGTCGGGCATCTGGATGACGGTCACGCGCAATCCCAAGGCCTCAAGCTGAGAGGCGACCTCGGTGTAGTTTGCACCCGTCAGATTCTGAGGAACAGTGATGTTACCCGAAGCGATGTTCAGGGCGATGGTATCTCCGCGCTTGGCCTCGGAACCCACAGCCGGAGAGGTCGAGACAACGCGACCCTGCTGGGCGCCGCCCTCATCGACGGTGTTGACGTTTCCAACCGACAGGCCGGCCTGGGTCAGTGCGGTGCGAGCCTGATCCTGGCTCATGCCAGTGACATCGGGGATCGTGACCTTTTCAGAGCCAGAGGACACGTAACCGGTAATGGTTGATCCGGCGCGGACCTTCGAGCCTGCAGAAGGGCTAACGCGTGCAATCTTGCCGCTTTCGACCGTATCAGAGGCTTCCTTCTGGTCGGATAGAGTCCACTTCAAGCCCAAAGCTTCAACAGTTTGCTGAGCCTGCGTTGGGGTCATGCCGACAAGGTTATCCGGCAGAGTGATGGAGGCGGGACCCGAAGAAATCGTTGCAATAACGCGGGAACCGGGCTTTGCGGCGGTTCCGGCCTTCGGATCGGTTGAAACAACGGAACCGGCAGGAACGCTGTCAGAAGCAACCTGCTCGTTCGCAACAGCCCACTCGAAACCCTTATCCGTAATGGTCTTCATGGCCTCGGCCTGGGTCTGACCAACAACGTTGGGCACCTCTGTCGTCGAATCGGCGCGAGTATGCGTCAGGAAAAGCCAGGCGATACCAATAACCGCAACCAGGACAACACCGATGATTCCCGCGATCAGAGCCGCAGGACGCTTCTTCTCGTCCTCTTGCTCCTCATCATCGCGACGAACCGCAGTTGCTGCAGCCCCACGGGGACGGATTTGGGTCTCCTGGGCCTCGGAAGGTGAGGACGCTGCAGGGAAAGCCGGAGGTGTGGCAACAGCGGGAAGCGTTTGCGTTGCCTGGGTCGTCCACACCGCGGTGTCGGGCGCGTTCACGTGAGAGCCATGAGCCGCGCGCAGAAGGTCAGCCTTCATTGCAGCCGCTGAAGAATAGCGATCGTCAGGGTTCTTAGCCAGAGCCTTCATGACAACGCGGTCCATTTCCGGCGGAACATCGGGCGCAATCGATGAAGGAAGCGGCGGAAGAGTCTGCACGTGCTGGTAGGCGACGGCTACCGCAGAATCCCCTGTAAATGGGGGCTTTCCGGTGAGAAGCTCGAAGAGCAGGACGCCCGCTGAGTACAGATCCGAGCGCGCATCAACGGGCTTACCCTGTGCCTGCTCGGGGGAAAGGTACTGTGCGGTGCCAACGACTGCGTTCGTCTGCGTCATTGTTGCCTGAGAATCAGCGATTGCACGGGCAATACCGAAATCCATGACCTTGACTTCGCCCTTGGAAGTCAGCATGACGTTGCCGGGCTTGATGTCGCGGTGAACCAGGCCAGCAGAATGTGAGTACTCCAGCGCAGAGAGAACGCCGGCAACAATGTCGACGACTTCGGGAATGGGGAAGGGGCCCGCATCGTCAGAGAGCAGGTCCTTCAGCGGCCGCCCATCAACGTATTCCATGACGATGTAAGGAATTGAGACTCGGCGCCCATCGGGAAGGATGGTTGGCTCTTCACCGGTGTCGTAGACCGCAACGATGTTTGGGTGATTAAGCGAAGCTGCGGACTGGGCCTCGCGACGGAAGCGCGCCTGGAAGACGGAATCCATCGCCAGGTCGGTGCGAAGAGTCTTAATTGCAACGATTCGCGACAGACGCTTGTCGAATCCGAGGTGAACTTCGGCCATCCCGCCGCGCCCGATGAGCGAGCGCACCTCGTAGCGTCCCCCTAGAACTCGAGGGGCGGATTCTGCCATGTCGAAACCTCCTGATTGAGTGAGACGTCTGCACTTGTCCTGTGCAGGAGCGACCCTAATCTGTTGTGGATAGTAGCAACCGCAATTAAGAAAATTGTGAGAGAGATCAGGAAGATGACCAGCCATTTTCCGATTTGCTCACTGCGGCTTGGCTCCGGCGCCACAACAGAACGATTGTAGCGAGTCTTTGCTGGAGCGCTCGTGAGGATTGTTCCGTTCTCTTCCGTGATCGCATGCCAGCGGAAAAGCGCGGGGTTGATTCTTGTGGTCTGAGCAGGCCGTTTAGGACGCGATGGGGCTGTAGGCGCCTTGCGTGCCGAGGCCTCGGGGGCGGGAGTGTGCGTCGCGGGAGCTGTCCTGCGGCTTTGTGTCCTGCGCCCCGGTCCGTCACCTGGTTCTTCCCTTCGCGAGGCCGCGGCAATACGGGAGGAGAGGGAAGGGCGTGATGGGGAATCCTTGTGCGAGGCCTCGGGCGTACGCGTCTGCGTCACCGAGCGGGCTGCCAGGGACGGCTGTGCTGCCTGTGCGTCAAAATCGACGGGCTCAAGCATGTCCTCGGGAAGGGAACGACGGTGTGTGTGGCGAATCGGTGCACTGCGTCGAGCCACCGGGTTGACACGAGTTTCAACCGCGGGTTCACTCGCAGCCGATGGTGCACCGTGCTGCGGAGCTGGGACGGTTGGAGCAGGGAGCGGACGTGCCTGAAGGGACACGCCCATCTCACTGGCTGCCGCAACCAATTCACGAACAAGCGCAGAGCCCGATGCGGGACGCTGCTGTGGATCTTTATCCAACAAGCGGTAGATCACTTGGGCAAGGGGAGCGGGAACCGTATCAGGAAGCGCGGGAACCGGTTCATTGACGTGGGCAAAGGCAATATCAACCTGGGACTTCCCAGTAAAAGGACGAACTCCTGCCGCGGCCTCGTACGCAATCACACCCAGAGCGTAAAGGTCACCCAGTGAGGTGGCTTTCTCTCCCATTGCCTGCTCGGGGGGAAGGTACTGGGCGGTTCCCATCACCATGCCATCGGCGGTCAGATCGATCTGGGAATCTGTACGAGAAATACCAAAATCCGTCAGTTTGACCATACCGTCGGGTCGAATGAGTACATTTGCGGGCTTGATATCGCGATGGACGACACCTGCTTGAGCCGCCGCCCCCAACGCCATTGCAATCTGCATGAGAATAGGCATGAGGTATTCGGGAGCCAAAGACTGGCCACCGCGCAGGTAATCGGTCAAGGGACGTCCTTCGACCAACTCCATAATGATCCAGCCGCGACCATTTTCTTCGCCCGAATCCAAGACATTGGCGATATTCGGATGCTCAACGCTCATCGCGTTACGTGCTTCAATGCGCAAGCGGGAGAGCGAAAGTTCCTGCCCGGATAACTCAGGACGCAAGACCTTCGCGGCAAGGATACGTCCGGTGACGCGATCGCGTGCCTTCCAGACCTCGCCCATCCCTCCTTGGGCAATGAGGGAAAGCAACAGATACCTTCCAGCCAGGACTCGCCCGGCCAGCTGGTTTGGTGCCCGTGTCGGTTTGGGATCGCTCACTTCAGACCCTCCTGGAGAAGTGCACGTGCGATGGGGCCCGCATCGGTTCCACCGTGCGGGACGGGATGGGATTCATCGCCTTCAACAACTACCGCGAAGGCGATCTGCGGATTATCGGCGGGGGCGAAGCCAACTGCCCAGGCATTTGCGCGGCCGGAGCCATCGCCTAATTCAGCGGTTCCGGTCTTGGCTGCAACAGGAACGCCCGAAATTGCCATGGAGGTTCCGGTTCCATAGGGCTGGGAGACAACGCCGGTCATCATCTGCGTCAGTTGGGAGGAGATCTCGGGGGTGATCTTCTGACCCACGCGGATTGGTGAGGTTTGCGATTGAACCTGAAGATCAGAATCAACGATCTGAGAAATCAGGTAGGGACGCATCATTGTTCCCTTATTGGCAATGGTCTGTGCGATCATCGCCATCTCCATAGGAGTGACCTTGACCGAGTACTGGCCGATTGCGCTCATTGCCAGCTGCGCAGAATCCGTTGAATCGGGGAATTGAGAAGGGGTGACGCTGAGCGGAATCTTCTGGGAGGTTCCGAACTCAAAACGGTTTGTTACATCGGCCAAATCCGTGTGTGTCAGTTTCTCGCTGGCCAAGACAAAGGTTGTGTTGCATGAACGCGCAAAGGCTTCAGAAAGGGTTGGGTGTCCGTTGCCGCATTCGGTTGATTCAATATTTGACACCGAGGTGGCCGTTCCGGGAAGCGTGGTCGAGACGGGGGAGTCCATCTCTGTTTCCGGAGTGACCGCGCCCTTTTCAAGAAGAGCAATCGTCGTCAGGATCTTGAAGGTCGATCCGGGAGCATATAAGTCGCCTGCAATTGCGCGGTTATACAGGGGCTTAGAGGGATCGTTAATGAGATTCGTGTAAGCGGTATTGGCTTCCTGTGAATCAAAGACCGCCAGCGAATTGGGATCGTAGGAAGGCGAAGAATACATGGCCAAGACCGCACCGGTCTTGGCATCGAGAGCGACAACTGCGCCCTTGCGATTTCCCAGTTTTTCAGCCGCGATCTTTTGCATATTCGGGTTGAGCGTCAAAACGACGCCACCACCTTGGCGGTTTTGCCCAGTGAAAAGGTTACGGAAGCGCTGGGCAAGGAGAACCTGAGACTGTCCATCCAAAATGTCCTCAGCCGCTGCTTCCATCCCAGTCGATTGAGAGAAAGCGGCAGAGAAGTATCCCGTGGTCTGGGCGTAGAGGGGACCCTGGGCATAAGAACGCTGGTAGCGCGAAGAATCCTCGATCTTCTTTGACGAAGCGATGGCTTCTCCAGCAACGATGATCGGACCGCGGTCAACTTCGGCGGCATGGAGGATGGTTCGCTGATTGCGCCCATCGGCATTGAGAGATGGGGCCTGAATGACCTGATTATTCGTCACAATCAGGCCAAGGGCCGCAAACATCGTCAAAACGACGACGAAAAGACGACGAATCTGGGTATTCACAGGCGACCTCCCGCGTGTTCGGGGGTGTGACGCTTCTTGGCATCAACAACGGGGAGATTGCCCGAGGTCCAGGTTGAGGGCACCGAAGGACGACGTGAAGCATCCGATACGCGGATCAGAAGAGCAACAGCCAGCCATGAGGACACCATCGAAGAGCCGCCGGCTGCCAAGAAAGGAGCGGTTAGGCCGGTGAGTGGAATCAGTCGAGTAATACCGCCCAAAACCACGAAAATCTGGATTGCGAAGGAGAAGCTCAGGCCCGTGGCAAGGAGCTTCCCGAAACCGTCACGCACGCCAATTGCCGCGCGCATGCCTCGTTCAATAAGAATCAAGTACAGGACCAAGATCGCCGCAAGGCCAGTAATTCCAAGTTCTTCAGCGAAAGAAGAGAGGATGAAGTCCGAGTTAGCCAGAGGCACAAGCTGTGGATAACCGCGACCCCAGCCCGTTCCCATAAGCCCGCCCGAGGCCTGGCCGAAGAGGCCTTGGACCAGCTGATAGGAGCCGCCCGCTTGCGCGTTGTAGACCTCGGGGTCAAGAGCATTGAGCCAGACTGAGAAACGAGCGCGAACGTGGCTGAAGGTGCTGATGGCAACAAGAACAGCGGGGACGAACATGAGGAAGCCAATGACCAGCCAGGAAACGCGGTTTGTTGCGACATACAGGGTCGCAACAAAAAGGCCGAAGAAGAGCAGCGAGGTCCCCAAATCCCGTTGAAGAACCAGGATTGCTACCCCCACAAGCCATACGACCAAGATTGGCCCGAGGTCGCGAGCGCGGGGCATCCGCATGCCCAGAACCTTGGGGCCGCCAATCGCGAGGTTATCGCGGTTGTTCACCAAGTAACCCGCGAAGAAGATTGCCAGCGTGATCTTGACGAGCTCACCGGGCTGCATTGACAGCGGTCCCAGGCTGATCCACACGCGAGCACCGTAGGTTTCCTTACCCAGTCCGGGAATCATCGGCAAAAGGAGCAAAACAAGCGAAAGCAGGCCGAAAGTGTAGGTGTAGCGACGCAGGATCCGGTGGTCACGAATAACAACCAAAATGACTGCGGCCAAGGCAATTGCAATACCGACGAACATCATTTGACGCATGCCGACTGTATCCATGCCCAGCGCGTTCAATGAGAGGTCAATACGGTAAATCATTGCCAAACCCATGCCGGTGAGCGCAACAGCGACCGGCAAAATAACGGGATCAGCGTAGGGAGCCAAGAAGTGGACTCCGATTTCCGCAAGGATTGCAATGGCCAGCAAAATTCCAATGTGAAGGCCGAGGTTTGCCGGGAGCTCGCCCGTCCGGTTGATACTGGTGATGACATAGCCACCAATGCCGACGGCTAGGGCAAGAAGCATAAGGACAAGCTCAAGGAAACGTCGGGGACGAACGGGGTTAATGGACACGGTTGCCATTAGTGTCCCCCTTCCTGATTGGCCGAGGAATTGGCGGAATTATCGCCTGTGGAACCTTGACCTTCTTGTCCCTGCTGGCTGTTCTGGTTTTGCTCGCGTTCCTGCTGTTCCTTTTGCTGCTTCGCTTCGCGTTCTTTCTCCAAAGCGCGCTCGCGGGCATTCGATCGCAGGACTGACACGTAGGCGTCGATATCGCTGCGAGAAGTACGAGTGACGGGTTCTTGTAAACGTTGCTGGTCGACCGCGGCAAGCTGATCGAGCTTCACATCGGTAATTTCCACCGCATGCGAGAGATTCCACGATCCAATCGATTGCGGAATACCTTGGTAGATCACCACAGCACCATCTTTGCCCAGCACGTAGTACTGAGTTTGGCTCCACTTCCAGCCGAACCATCCACCGACAACAACAGCAATGGCCGTGATCAATGAGACGAGGGGAAGTACCCACCCAAAGCGTGCGCGACGGGGGAGCTCAGGCTCGGCCTCGTCATCTTGAGGAAGTGACTTTGTAGGTGCTGAAAGGGCGGCTGCACGCGCGGCTGCGCCTCCTCCGCCTCGGGTTGGAGCTAAGCGGTCCTTTGCGGCTGCGCCGACGACCTGGGGTGCGGCGGGAGGGTTGGTACCCGCGGGAACAATATCGGCGACAACGCAGGTCACGTTATCGGGGCCACCGGCAAGAAGCGCAAGGCGGATGAGCTCTTCGGCGCATTCACCTGGGTCATGGACGTCGGTGAGGACCTCGGCGATTGTATCGGCAGAAACAACGCCGGAAAGCCCGTCGGAGCACAGGAGCCAGCGATCGCCGACGATCGCCTCGCGCATGGTTTCATCGGGGGTGACATCCGCTTGGGAATCGCCCAGAATGCGCATGACGACGTTGCGCTGAGGATGGTGTTCGGCCTCTTCAGGGGTGATTTGGCCGCTATCAACCAAGTATTGAACGAAAGAGTGATCGGTGGTGACCTGGGTCAGAGTATCCCCGCGAAGGAGGTATGCGCGTGAGTCACCGATGTGGACCATCGCGAGCTTGCGACCCGAACGCAAGATTGCAATGCAGGTCGTTCCCAAACCTGCGAGCTCAGGATCATGTTGTGAGCGCTCTGAGAGTTCTTCGTGAGCATCCATCAGGGCATCGCGAAGGAGGGGAAGAAGAGATTCTGCCGGGTGAGAGTCGGTGTCCAGAGGGACGAGGTGAGCCATTGCGACCGACGAAGCGATATCGCCGCCCGCGGGACCGCCCATGCCGTCGGCTAAAACCAGTAAATTTGCTCCTGCGTAGCCAGAATCTTGGTTATTTTGACGCACCAAGCCGACGTCGCTGCGAGCGGCGTAGTGGAACTCGACGGGCTTGGATTGGGGCATGTTACTTCACCAATTCAAGGGTGGTTTGGCCGATTCTGACGATGTCCCCAACGTTTAATTCCCGAGGCGAAGTCAGTCTTTCGTCATCCACGAAAGTTCCGTTTCGCGAACCGAGGTCTTCGATCCACCACTGACCATCTGCAGGGGTGAGTCGGGCGTGCTGGGAAGAGGCGTATTCGTCTTCCAAAACGAGAGTTGACGAGGGGGAACGCCCAATGATGATGGGGGAGGCACCCAGGGGAATGATTGTTCCCACAAGGGGGCCGCCGGTGAGAAGCAGGTTGCGTGGAGCTGTACCGGTTTTTGTGCGACGAGACTCACGTCGTTTGCGATCCGCATCCTTTCGCCCTTTTCCACGCGGGGTCACAACAGTGCCGAAAATATCTCGGCGCAGGGTTGAGACCGCTCCTAAGACTAGGAGCCACAGGAATACAAGGTATCCCAATCGGAAGAGGGTAAAGGTGAGATCAGAAGTCACTGGGCATCCTCACTTTGCGGGTGCGTCCAGAACAAGATGCGGGTGCGGCCGATGGTGATCTGGTTTCCGTCAAGAAGGGTCGCCGCGTCGATGCGGTGTCCTTCGACGAAGGTACCATTTGTCGAGCCCAAATCGGTAGCGATAACGCCGGTTGGAGTGATACGAAGTTCCAGGTGACGGCGGGAAACTCCCGAATCGGCGACGGTAATGTCGGCCTCAGTCCCACGGCCAATAACAGTGACGGGTTCGGTGAGGAGCCACTTTTCTCCGTCGACATCAATGATGGGGTGTTCGGGTGAAGGGGACGAGGCCGTCGCCGGGGCTGCTGCACCGCGTTCGTTGCGTGCTTGAACCTGGAGCTGACCGGTAAATTCGTCGCTATCTTTGGTGAAGTCGATAGAGATCGGCCCGAGAAGTGAGTAGCCCTGGGACTGTGCGTAGTCGGTGGCTTGCTGAACGAATTCATCGGAAAGAATATCAAGGTCGCCCAGTGCGTTCATGTCCGCCGGCGCCATACGAATGGTGAAGTGATTCGGTGCGATTGCGCGGTCCGTAGACAGTTCCTGGACATGGTCGTCCATCGCTCGTTTGAGTGCAGAGGTGACGTCAACGGCTTTGATCCCAGAACGGAACACACGAGAAAAAGCACCGTTTACGCCGCGCTCAACGGCGTTTTCAAAACGGTCAAAAATGCCCATGTCATCTGTTCCTTGTTCGCGGTCTTCTTCTTTCCTCAGACGTATCGATGCTTAATGTATCGACAGGTCTACACGGGTATTTTACCGTTTCGGTGCTAATTGGGCGGGGTGAAGTCACCGTGTGGAGGCATGTCAAGGTGTTGTTGAAATGTGTTTCGCCACCTGTTTGCTGTATCAATTAGCGCTGTTAAACTCGTGGAAGATCACTGAAATGGAGACGCATGAACCGGCTCAGTAGTGCCCCCCAACCGCAGCATGCGCAGCATAGTCCTCGACGGAGGAATCGTGCTCGCAATGCTCTGGTTTCGTGCATCCTGACAACGCTGGTTGCTCTTCCGGGAGTAGCGAGTTTTCAATCAAGGGCAGAAGCAGATGCTCCCCTAGAGACACCGGGTGCCGCAAGCATTACACTCTCGCGTTCTCAGGGGCGTATTGGTCAGGCCGTCCTCAATGACTCAGAAACCGACCGCACAACGGTTGTGCCGGATAATTCCTACTTCGGCGTGATCAAAGGGATGGAATCCTACAATTCCGCTGATTCGAATGAAAGCTCTGTTCCTTACAGGGCTGGGTATTCCCAAAAGTGGTTGGATGCATCTGTTGCGCAGAATGACTACTGGTCCTACATCACTCGCGGTATTGCATGGGAGTATCACCTGGCCAGTGTCGACCAGTACCCCTATTACGGTGATTACACTCCTTACGCAATTTCCGCATCAACGACCAGTGCGCTGGGCTATAAGCCCAATAATCCCGGAACAGTGTCCTTGAATGACACCTTCCTCATTGGCACGGTGCGACACAACAACTTCCCGATCTCCTCAAAGATCCACTGGGTTCATTCCTCCTTCGATATCCGTCTGGGAGACCTCGAAGAATCTTTCCCTTTCGATCAACATGAAACCGACAACGACACCGACACGACTGCGGTTGCTCGCACGGGTGGTCCCTATAAGTTGATTTCGCGTGCTTCTGCTCCCCGAACCTGTCCAACGAACGCTCCCTACTATGCTCTGACCCGCGAAAATGGCGACGGAGTCTGGTACTGCTATAGCTTTGTGGGTGAAGGTAAGGGCGACCGCGATATCTACACCGATCACCCCAACTACTATCCGCAGTCAGCGGGGAAGCCCGATCAGACGCCCGCATCTGATGACGTCTTATCCATTACGAAGACGACCTCCGATCGGACCATTACTGTTGACGGGATCCCTTACCGCCTAGTGCTTTTTGGTTTTGTCCCCAGTGCCGATGGAACCTGCCCCGCAAAGCCCCCGGCGGATGCAACGCCGGTTTCTACCTTTACGACGAAGGAAAACCAGAGTTCCTTCGGCTGCCTCTACGGCTCTTTTAGTCAAGAACGTTACGTGCGAGTGGCGAAGAAGATTAGCGAAGAGTCTGCGGCCGTTGGGACGAGAATTCCCCGATTCGGCTTTACAACCCTGGGTGTGGGGGACTGGACTTCTCCGACCGGGACCCCTCTGTCACTCTATGAACAGGTGGACTCCTTCGTTGACTGGTCTTCTTTTGCGGATTCGCCACTGACCCCAACCGGCTATGGCGAAAACGGTATCGTCACAAGTGGCTACCAGGCCTTCATTCCCGGGTATTCAGAGTTTGTTATTGCAGAAACCGGTCCGACGATCCCGGGTAGAAGACCCCTGCGATTTGGTGAACCCGGCTACTTTGGCCCATGGAAGGTTAGCGACGACCCAAACGCTGCTCGCTGGCAGCTAAAAGATGTGACCTGCCTGAATGGCGTGGGCGAGCGCGTGAATGTCTCTCGTGATGCCTTCACTGGTGGCGTGGATTTCTCAGAGGTTGCGCCGGCACATTCTGTCGCTGCGCTGCCCATCACCTGTACATTCACCAATGAACAAAAGGCTCCCAAGCTGCGCATTGAGAAGGCTCTTGAGAGCGTTGAAGGTGCGACGACGGACGATATCACCGTTACCTACCGCATTACTGCAACCAATGATGGCACTATCGCAGGAACAACCGGCCGCCTGGTTGATACCCCGCAGTTCGCCCCCGGACTTTCATTACGTTCAGTAGCGATTGCTGAATCTCTTGATGGTCTTGGGCGCGCACGCCAGCAAGGTAGCGCCTCCTCCTACGTGCTCACAACGGGGACCAATGTTGAAGCTGGCAAGTCTGCTACTTGGTATATCCGTATGAAGGTCCGCAGGGATCGCAATGCTTCGGGTTACAACGAGGCGTCCTTGGACTGCAAGATGGCGAAGGAGCGCCTGACTCCTAAGAATGGTCTGTATAACGTCGTTAACGGCCCCTATGACCATGATGGTGTGAGCAATAACGAGGCATGTGCTCCGGTTCGTCCGCGTACCATCCGCGTCGAGAAGGCCGGGACTCAGCCCATCGGTCAGAGGAACGAGGACGGGACCTACCCCTTGGAGGGTGCGGCTTTTGCGATCTATGACAACGAGGCTCTGAGCGGTACCCCCGTGAGCGTCCTCGAGGGCGGATCTGCTTTCGTCAGTGCGCCGCTAGAAGTCGGCCGTTCGTATTGGTTGGTCGAAACGCGTGCCCCTGCCGGCCATGTTTTGTTACCGCGTCCCATTCCCTTCCATATCAGCGTTGGAACTGATTCCGCTGCCTCGACTGTAATTTCGACCGATTTCGGCCCCGACGAAGGATTCACCTCCGTGCGAGTTCTGCCCGCAAAGGCCGGTACTGGAGATACGGCTCTTCCGGGTATCCGCGTCGTCGATACGCAAGTTGGACATCTGCCCTTGTCGGGGTCAACGGGTATCTACCCGTACCTCGGTGCTGGTGTGATGCTGATGTGTGGAGCCGGCGTAATCCTGTGGATGAAGCGCCGCGAAGGACTGAGAGCCTGAGAAACACTCAATAAAGTGGGGGCGTCCGCCGTTTTGCGGACGCCCCCACTTTTTAAAGCTCAGTGAGCTGAGTTGGTAGAGCAGAACTCAGAAGTCCCAGTCCTCATCTTCGG
>ERZ1036455.101-NODE-101-length-44726-cov-15.688970_pt1 | contig 44726 bp, 49 predicted proteins | sample MGYA00514228_ERZ1036455 | MGnify/ENA primary metagenome ERZ1036455 (study PRJEB33795, sample SAMN09464920) | human gut metagenome | host: Homo sapiens | place: USA: Stanford, California | collected 2016-07 | study: EMG produced TPA metagenomics assembly of the... | reverse complement strand
ACATAATGTGGATTATGTAATGGGAAAAAGCTCATGAAGGTTGACTTTACAGGAATAATCAATTATATTTTAGATTGTAATCTTTACATAATGTGGATTATGTGATTCCGCAGTGATGATGGAGGGAAATTTTTGGAACAGGAGTACGAAACGATAGACTTGCGAGAGATTTTTCTGATCATAAAGAAAAATTTATTGCTGATTGTTGCAGTGACCATATTAGCATCCGTAGCAGGTTTTTTGGTCAGCGCATTCCTTTTGACCCCGGAATATGAGGCGAGTGCGTCATTGATTGTTAATTCTCGAGAGGATCAATCCACTCAGACGACAATTACCAATGATCAATTGACTTCTGCTACGAAATTGGTGGACACATATTCTGTGATTCTCACCAGCGATACGGTGCTGGACAAAACGATTGAGACATTGGGTCTGGATTTGGATTATGAGGAACTTTTGGAAAAGGTGACAGTCGAAGCTGTCAATGCGACCCAGGTGATGAGAATTTCTGTGCGAGACGCAGATCCAGTATTGGCCCAGAATATTGTAGCCAATATCGTGGAGCAGGCTCCGGAGATTATTATCCAGACTGTGAAAGCGGGCAGTGTTGAAGTAATTTCACAGGCAAAAGCGGCTGACGAGCCGGTTTCACCCAAAAAGATGGCGAATACAGCCATTTCTGGTATTTTGGGCTTGGTTGCAGCATTGGGTGTTGTTTTTCTCCGAAGTGTGTTGAACAACAGATTTATGACAGATGACGACATTAATAAAAGACTGGGGCTTACGGTACTGGGCGTCATTCCTCAAGTCGACATTAAAGAATGAGTGGGAGGAATGAGAAATGGCTACAAGAAAAGCATCTAAACGTAAAATTAGGCGAAATTTCCTTCTGATAGGAAAAAACACGCCGTTTCAATATCAAGAAGCCTTTAAAAGTCTGCGAACCAACTTGAAGTTTTTGGCTGTGGGCAAAACCTGCAAAAAAATTGTTATGACAAGCGCAATTCCCGGTGAAGGAAAGAGCAGTGTAGCAATTAATTTGGCGGTATCTCTGGCAGAAGCCGGAAGTCGGGTCTTGCTGATCGATTGTGATTTGCGAAAGCCAATTCTTCATAAATATCTGAAAATTGATAATTCAGCGTACAAGGGAATCACCAATATTTTATCAGATGGTTCCTTGTCGGAGTCGATCATCAGCATGAAAGCGTTGAATCTGCATTTGATTATTGCGGATGCGATCCCGCCAAATCCGGCAGAATTGCTGGGATCGCCGCGCATGAAAATGATGATCGATGAATTGGAAAAGCACTATGATTACATTATTTTTGACACGCCGCCAGTGTCCATTGTCACAGATGCCGCAGTGCTTAGTCAATATGCAGATGGTGTTATTTTAGTAGTTCGACAGAATTTTGCCACGTTCGATCAAGTATTGTTGGCGAAGAAAAATTTGGATTCGGTCAATGCCAATATTTTAGGAGCAGTAATGAATAATTTCGATACGCGATCTGCCAGTAAGGAAAGTGGTTATTACTACAGCTATAACTATGATTACTACGGTAGCAGCGAGGGCTGATGAGCTTCTATGACCGATCTTCATACACATATTTTGCCGGGAATTGACGACGGTGCGCGTACCGTGCAGACTTCCTTGAATTTGTTGCAATCGGAACAAAGGCAAGGGGTGGCACAAATTGCCTTAACGCCGCATTTCAACATTGAAAAGCAAAGTGTAAAGGAGTTTTTACACGGACGGAATGCAGCAGCACGACAACTTGGCGCAGCTTTCAGAAATTCCAGTTTGTCCCAGCACTTGAAGCTTGGCGCAGAAATTTTTTATTCTTCGGAGCTTGCTACAATAGACCTCCGCCCTCTCTGCCTGACAGGGACAAATTTGCTTTTGATCGAATTCCCGCCGGCATACTATCCGCGGGAAGCGGAAGACGTGCTGTATCAGTTGACGCGCCGTGGGTTTGTGCCGCTGATTGCACATGTAGAGCGATACGCTTTTGTTCGGGAAAACCCGAATATTCTGTGTGATCTGATCGAAGCAGGTGCTTATACACAGGTCAATGCAACGAGCCTTGTGCTGCATAAAAGGCATCAAAAGCTCATATTGCAGATGATTCGGCATGGAATGATACATGTTTTGGCCACGGATACGCACTCGTTGGAAAAGCGCCCTCCGAAGTACCGTGCTGCCCTGGATTTGATCACAAAAAAGTGTGGAACGGATGCGGCTCGAGCCCTTACGCGGAATGCGAATCTGCTTTTTGCGGGCGCATCGCCGATGGTGGGAGAGCCAGAAATGATGAGACATTTTTTATTTCCCGGAAATAAAGAAGATTTTTGATGATTGATTCATGTATAGCGGCATAAGGGAGGAAGAACAGAATTTGCAGAATAAAAAAAAGCGTATAGTGATAATTGTAATCGCGTTTGTGCTGGTGTTGATTGCACTGCTAGCAACGGTAGGAGTGGTCTATTATAAATCAAAAGTTGGTTTGTTGCAGTACAGTGATGGAACGTTGTCTCAACAGGGTAATGTGAATGAAAGTGACGAGGAAGTTTTGGCGGAATCCGCCGCAATGGAACAGGCACTAAAAGATTTGGAGGAAAAACAGGCAATCGAAGCAGAAGGAGAGATTTTCGGCGATGAAAATATTTTTAACATTCTGCTGATTGGTACGGATGATCGTACCAAAGAATTCAGTGACAATGCCCGCGGCGATACCTGTATGCTAATGTCGATTAATAAAAAAACTATGGCGGTGAAACTGATCAGCTTTGAACGTGGTATAGGTGTACCGATTTTGGATGGCGTTTATAAAGGGCAATATGATTGGTTGACACACTCGTTTCGTTATGGCGGCGCGGACTTAATGATGCGGGAGATCCGTGAGTGCTTTAAGATTGATGTGCAGCATTATGTGAGGGCCAATATTTATACTTTTATGCAACTAGTGGATAGCGTTGGCGGCGTCGATATTGAACTGACACAGGAAGAGGCGGACTATATTAATCATCCGGAAGGAACATATGGAGAGTCGCATATTCGAGAAATGGGGGTGGCCGACCAGATTCAAACGGTAGTGCCGGGTGTGAACCATTTGAATGGTGCGACAGCAATGCTGTATGCCCGTTGCCGTTATATTGATAATGATTGGCATCGTGTGGAACGGCAGCGAAATGTGATTCAAGCGGCAATTTATCAAACACAAAATTTGAATCTACTCGAACTGAATTCCATGCTCGATCATGTTTTGCCTATGGTTCAGACGAATCTGACGGAAAAAGAGATTACATCGTTAATGCTTTTGGCTCCGCGCTATCAAGGAATCACATTGGAACAAATGACAATTCCGGCAGATGGAACATACGGAAGCATGATCGGTATGGGAGGCCGTTCTATGTTTTCAGTGGATTTTAATCAGAACGCACGAATTTTGAAAGAGTTTATCTATGGCGTTGAAATCGCAGACGAAAAATGAAGAGGAGGTGCTCCAGGAGCGATTACGTTATGGCAGGCAGAAAAATCTTGCATGGGGGATTTTAAAACATGTAGGGTATAGATGAGAAAACAGAGAGGGCCAATCGGCTTGACTGATTGAGAGATGTAAAAGTGAAAGGGGCTCATGGAGAAGTGTCCATATGGGTTACGCGGTCATCGATGCCGCCAATCGAAGAGTATATAGAAGAGATTCGGCCGATCTTCGAAAGTCACCATCTAACTAATATGGGGCCGATATATATAAAGTTGCAACAGGGATTGAAAAAATACTTAGGGGTACCAGAACTATCTTTGTTTGTGAACGGCCATATGGCGTTAGAGATGGCGATTGAAGCGCTGGGCTTAAGAACGGAAAACGGCGAGGTAATTACTACGCCGTTTTCGTTTGTATCAACGGCACATGCGATTAGTCGTAACGGGTTGAAACCTGTATTCTGCGATATTAAACCAGATGACTATACCATGGACCCGGAGAAGATTGAATCACTGATTACAGAAAAAACAGTTGCGATCATGCCAGTTCATGTTTATGGAATGCTGTGCGATGTGGAAACAATTCAAAAAATTTCAGATAAGTACAATCTAAAGGTTATTTATGATGCGGCACATGCATTTGGCGTCACCTATAAGGGTGTTGGAGTGGGGAATTTTGGAGACGCTTCCATGTTTTCTTTTCATGCAACAAAAGTGTTTCATACTATTGAAGGCGGAGCAATTGCTTTTCATGACAAAAAATACGGTGTTCCGCTTCATGAACTGAAAAACTTTGGTATTCACGGGCCGGAAGATACGCTGTCAATTGGAGGAAATGCAAAACTGGACGAATTTCGTGCCGCAATGGGTATTTGTAATCTGCGTCACATTGATGAATATATTGCAGTGCGTAAACAAGTATACGAAAAATATCTTGAGAGACTCAGTGGCGTTCAGGGTTTATATATTCCTATATCGCAAAAAGATGTGACTGCTAACTATGCATATTTCCCTGTTTACATTAATCCCGATTTGTTCGGGAAATCTCGCGACATTGTTTTTGATGAACTGGCAACTAAGGGGATCTACGCTAGAAAGTATTTCTATCCAGCGATTAATGAGATGAGTTGTTATAAGGACATCTACAAAAATCAGCATACGCCAGTTGCCCATGATGTATCATCGAAAATATTGACTTTGCCGATGTATGAGGGCTTGAGTATAGAGGATGTGAATCGTATTTGTGATATTATATTGGAATAACGCAAGAGTAAAAGTGAAGTAGATTAAAGAATACATCCGTGAGAAGTGTAGTGCTATTTTAGTAAGTATTTTGATATCTTTGTTATTTCCGGATTTGGATTCTTATACTGAAGAATTATAAAGTTAGATGAATGGAGAGAAAACGCTGAGTATCGATGTGAATTAATGGATATTCTTTATGTATTTAGATGTCGTAAAAGGAAAAGGAGAAGCCAAGATTAGGTTAAGTGAAATATGAGAAGTGCTTATGATTATGATAGCCTTGATGAGAAAAGGCAACAAAAAATAGCGGATATGGTAAAAAAAGATAATTTCGACACCATAAATCAAGATATAGTACTGCCTGCAATTGAGTTTGGATTTTACGCAAAGTATGGAAAACGGGTTATTGATATTGTGATATCTTTGATTGTACTAGTGTTAGTGTTTCCAATTAATGCAATCGTAGCATTGATAACTTTCTTTGATGTTGGCTTCCCGATATTGTTTAGACAAACTCGAGTGGGGAAGAATCACCGAAGATTTGTGATGGTAAAATTCAGAAATATGACCAATGCTGTCGATGAAAATGGAGTATTATTACGCGCGGATTTAAGGATAACAAAATGGGGGAGTTTTGTTAGGAAAACATCGGTAGATGAATTTCTGAATTTTATTAATATATTAAAAGGTGAAATGTCAATAATTGGGCCGAGACCGTTGCCAATTGTGTATGAGGGGAGATATAATAAATTGCATGATTTGAGACATTCAGTGAGGCCTGGGTTGGACTGTCCCTTACGTGATCCAAGCACCTTAATGACTTGGCAGAATCGATTTAACAATGACGTATGGTATGTGCAAAACATAAAGTTTTCAACAGACGTGAAACTAATATTGTTGTTAATTCGTGAAGTGCTGTTTGGAAAAGATAAGGAAGCAAGAGCAAAGGGATTCAGTGAAGGATCATTCATTGGATATTTTCCGGACGGAAGAGTTATGGATTCTAATAATATACCGGAAGAATACTATAGGCGAGTAGGTGTTAGCGACAATGTGCTTTGTAGTTGAAGAGTGCGTTGATTCTATAATAAAAAGGCGTGCAATTGATATTATCGACGACGCTTTTACAATTAGCATACTAAGTCGTGAGAATTTTGAAGAACTATTTGATAAGATAGACAAATATGCTGATTTCATTATAGCATTGCATAGTAATAGGATTGTTGGCTATGCTGCCATTTATGCAAATAATATGGAGAAGAAAGAGGCCTTTATTACACTTATTGGAGTAGATAGAGATTTTCAACATCAAGGGATAGGGCAACTTTTAATGCTGAAGTGTAAAGAAATTGCGGCTAAAAAGGGAATGAAAACAATAAGACTTGAGGTCCTTTATGTGGACTTAGGAGCACAAAGATTTTACAGAAAAATGGGCTTCAAAGAAATGGAATTACCTGCTTCTCAAAATAGTTTGTTTTTTTTGATGGAAATATGATTGGGCAGAAAGATTGAAGACAACTCACTTGCCCCTGCAAGTTTTGAATGTTAGGCCAAGTGAGTTGTCTTCAATAGAAGTTTCAGAATAAGGGGATATTGGTAGTTAACCTCTGAGGTATATTGGCCATAAAGAGCCATTACAGATGAAGAAACGCGTTAGCGGAGATACAAAGCCTTTTAGATGAGCAGTGATGTTTTTTAGGGATAAGTTTTTTTAAGCTGATTTTCACTCAAAAAATCTTTCGCAATAAGCGTATATTCGATTGCGGAAAATAGGTGTCAGTCAATGTTTTGCTTCAGAAAGTTTTAAACATTTACAAAAGATTAGAATTCTACAGACATTTGGCAATTTGTGTAGATAAATAAAAAGATTTTTAAATAGAAATTTTGCTGCGTCAACCATTTTCATATTTCATAATATATTTACATTGAGTGAAACGAAAGGAACGGATATAAAATGAAAATATCTAAGATGGCGAAAAAAATTAAGCCATCATTGACAAGAAAATTGTTTGATATGGCAAAAAAACATGATAATGTGATTGACTTTACATTGGGAGATCCCGATTTTGAAACTCCAGAATATATTAAGTCCGCCGCATGTAATGCAATTAATGCTGGAAAAACGCATTATTCTTCTAATGCCGGATTGGTTGAACTTAGAAAAATTGTTACAGAAAAAGTAAGAAAAGAAACTTCTATTGACTATGATCCTGATTCAGAAGTTATGATCACAGTCGGAGCTATGGAAGGGATATTTTTGACCCTATGTGCATTAATAGATCCAGAAGATGAAGTCATTATCCCTTCGCCATATTGGATAAATTATGTACACATGACAGAAATGCTGGGCGGAAAACCAGTATTAGTAGAGGCAGATGAAACCACGGATTTTGTTGTTTCGGCAAAAAAGATTGAAGCAGCAGTTTCGGACAAAACAGTTGCTATTATTATTAACTCTCCCAATAACCCAACAGGTACAGTATATGATAAAGATACCCTTGCGCAAATCTGTCAGTTATCGCGCGAAAAAAATATTATAATAATTTTTGACGAATGTTATAAAAGCCTTTTGTTTGACGATGCGGATTTTACATCAATACTTGAATTCCCCGATATGAAAGAGCATTCGGTTATTGTAAATAGTTGCTCAAAGAGATATGCAATGACAGGATGGAGAGTAGGATATTTAGTCGGTCCGAGTGAATTGATTTCTCAGCTGCCCAAATTACAGGAAAATATAGCTGCGTGTACCTCTCTCCCATCTCAATATGCGGCGATTGAAGCGCTTAAAAATGACGATAAATTTGCCAATGCTATGCGCGATGAATTTGAGAAAAGAAGAAATTTACTAGTAAGTAAAATCAATGCGGTTGAAGGATTGAGTTGCAAATCTTCCAAAGGAACTTTTTACGTGCTTGTGAATATAAAAGAAACGGGCTTAAAGAGTGAAGATTTTGCATACAGTCTCCTTGAAAAGGCTCATGTTGCGGTTGTTCCAGGGGTTACGTATGGAGCAGCATGTGAAGGATATGTTAGAATGGCGTTTACATTAAACGAATCAAAAATAACAGAAGGCGTTTTAAGAATAAATAATTTTATTCAGTTGCAGAGAGGAAAAAATGAAAAAGGTATTAATGTTAGGCGGATCGATGCAGCAGATTCCAGCTATTAAACGCGCAAAGGAAATGGGCTATTATGTAATTACCTGTGATTATTTGCCGGAGAATCCTGGCCATCAGTATGCGGATGAATATCACAATGTCAGTACTACAGATATTGATAAAGTACTTGAGTTAGCACAGAAAATAAATATAGATGGCATAATAGCTTACGCATCTGATCCGGCAGCGCCTACAGCTGCATATGTTGCTGAAAAGATGGGATTGCCGGGAAATCCCTATGAGTCTGTAAAAATATTAACGCAAAAAGACTTGTTTAGAGATTTTTTGGCGAAAAATGGGTTCAATACGCCGAAAGCAAGAGGATATTCATCTTATGATGAAATAGCAGATGAAGTGGATGAGTTTATTTTTCCAATCATGGTCAAACCGGTTGATTCCTCTGGAAGTAAAGGCGTTGTTAAAGTAGAGAAGCGTAGCGGTTTGAAAGATGCTGTTGAAGAGGCTTTGTATTATTCCAGATCCAAGAAATTTGTAGTTGAGGAGTTCATTGAGAAAAAAGGATATCAAGTTTCTGGTGACGGATTTTCTGTAGATGGAAAGCTTGTCTTTTCAAGTTATGGGAATGAGCTCTATTCGGGAAAGGACACAAGAGATTATGTGGCATTAGGTGAATTCTGGCCATCGTTGCTTACAAAGGAGCAGAAACAGAAAGTTGACACTGAGATACAAAATATTATTACCGCATTGAATATGCGAAATTGTGCATATAATATTGAGGTGATCTTGGACAAAAATGATACTCCATATGTAATTGAACTGGGGCCAAGAAATGGCGGAAGCTATATTCCGCAGTTGATAGAGTATTCCACAGGAGTAAATTTGATCGACTATACATTAAAAGCAGCGATGGGAGAAGATTGTTCTTCATTGACCATGGCTGAGACAACTGGCGTATGGAGCAATTATATGTTACTCAGCAAGGAATGTGGAACCTTTGATGGAATTGAGTTTGCGCCTGAGTTTGAAAAGCACAATCTTCTCGAAGTTCATTGTAACGCAAAAAAGGGAGATGCAGTGGAAGCATACAGGAATACATCGCATTCGCTGGGAACAATTTTGTTTAAAGCACAAAGTGTACCCGAGATGATTCAGATTACAAATAACATTGAAAACTATTATAAGGTAGTTGTTAACTCTAAATAATTTCCTGATATTGGAGCGTTTGCAATGAAACTAAGTGTTATAGTACCCGTTTATAATGGTGAAAAATATATCACACGATGTTTAGAAAGCATTTGTCAACAAAAATTTAAGGATTTTGAAATTATATTGATAAATGATGGAAGTACAGACAAAACGGATGAGGTTATACGAGCGTTCATTGATTTGACTCAAGATGCAAGAATTCGGTATTTTGTTCAAAGCAATAAAGGCCTTCCGCAAACACGTAAAAGAGGAGTTGAGCTTGCAAACGCTCCATACATAGGCTTTGTTGATGCTGATGATTGGGTTGAAGCTAATTACTTTTATGAACTCATCGAACAAACAGAAAAGAATGTCGATATGGTTTGTGCTGGCTTTTCAGAAGATTGTAATGGTAAGAGCGATGTGCATTGTGTTCAGGAAAATTATGAGTTAAGTGTTGGGGATGCATTATTACAGCTTCATTTGAGAAAAGCGGTATATCAATTTGCATGGAATAAAATTTACAAGAAAAGCATTTTTGCATTTGTAAAATTTCCTGAAGGCAATGTTATTGGGGAAGATTATTGTATCGTGAGCCAATATTTGGAACATGCCAACAATGTAATTGTTATTAATAATTCTGGATATCATTATGTGAAGCTAAGTGATTCAATGAGTCATGTTGGCTATAATAAGAGTTTTGCTAGTGCTGTTAGCATGTATATAAATAGAGAAGAAAGCTTAACAAAGAAATATCCAGCATTGGCTACAGCTATACGCAATTTTATGATTCAAAACTATATGGGCGCAGTTATGGCAATGTGCCGAAATAAGGCGTTTGATTTCGAAGTGATTAAATTCACACATAACATAGTGAAAAAGAGCTTTAAAGACTTTTTGCTAAAGTCGGATTTTGCGTTGTATTGGAAGAGCAGCGTTTTCGTTTATTTTGTATCTCCAAAGCTTTTTATTAAATTATTTTCTATGTCAATACGAAATCAAGGTTAAAAAGAAAGGACGCAGGTTCGTTAAACTTTTGTTACGGAAACAAGAAATATTCTGCAAGTGCGTATAAGAAGTTTATTGTCTTGGTGAACTGTAATGGAAACACTTTTTCTTAGGCTATCCACTTCGAGGTGTGAAAAATACTTTTACTAGATACTTAACAAACGAAAAAAGTTTGCGATGTCCCTCAAATGTCTCCGTAAAGTAATGCTGTTGGGAACATCAATGATTATGTACAGTTCAGTTGTTTTTGATGACAATTTGAAGGGACAGCAAACCTGTCTTCGGGTTTGAGAAAAAATGGACGATATCATATATCTTGTGTTATACTAAGCATAGTGGAGACCGCCTTTGTTTATTTTTTGGTTGTGGCGACTAAAATATAACACAAAGATGGTATCCATGTTTTTTATTATTAAGTTGTAATATATATAACCACTCGAAATTAAAGCTAAAGGAGACATGAGCTTGGTGAGAGTTTCAGTAGAAACTTTTATTTATATTATTTTTACTGCAATGGCTTTTGCGGTGAGTGAAGTACGTGAATCTAGATATTTCTATATTCAGGTTGCAATTGAATTTGTTATGTTGCTATCTTTATTATTATTTAGAATGGCAGCAAACAAAAAGATATATATTGATCGAAAAATAGTAAAAATATTATTTGTATTTTTATTGCCTGAAATATTGCTTCACATTTGGGGAACTTTCAGAGGAATTAGTGCGGAAACGGAGTATTTTGTTTTTACAGAAAATTTTTCAATATATTTCCCTATTTTAATAGCTTTTTTTGCGGTGGTTATATTTGGGACAAAGGCAACAGACTATACCATAGTTGCATTGACAATAGGTGTAGTAATAAAATCTTTGGCAACTATTTTTATGAATGGTTTTGCCGGTTGGAGCGTTGTTTTTGCCCCGACATTGGAAGATGATTTCCCGCTTGAATTCTCAGATCCTGTATTGGCACTGAGCTACGTATTTGCATATATGTACATCAGAAAGAAGAATGAGCGAATAAAGAATAATCCGTTAATTCTTTTTACGCTGATTTTGTTCTTCTTTCTTGGAAGAAAAAGAATTATATTATTGAGTTCTTTTTCAGCAATGATATGGTTTTTCTTTGTGGATAAAATTAGCGATTTAAAGAAAAAAAGGCTTGTATGTAATATTACTTCAATCGGAATGATGATTTTCGCCTTTGTATATTTAGCGTTATTATCTGGAGTAGGTAATTTTTATAACATTATAGAAGCTTTAGATATAAATTTATCTGGAAGAGATTATTTTTATCGCGCAATGGCCCAGTGGTATGATTTTTCACCAACATTCTGGGGTATAGGAAAAAACGTAACATTCGGTCTTATGCAGAACGAATATTCATATTTTGGTATTAAAGCCATACATAATGATTTTCTGAAAATATTTATAGAAAATGGTTTTTTGGCATTTATTCTTTGGGAGATATATACATTTATATATATGCCGTCAATAGAAAAAAAATATAGTAAGGAATGTTATTTGCCGATTTTTGTTGCAATAAACATAGTCATGTTTGTCCTTTATTTGTCAGACAATACAAATACTTATTTTATCTGCAGATTGTTTTATACTATGATAGTCATGACATATATATGCAAAGCAAGATCGAGCAAATTACAGAAAACAGTTGTATAAAATGAATAGAAAAAGACAATTAATTAACAATACAATAATTTTGGCAATTGGGAATTTAAGCACGAAGTGTATGACTTTTTTGCTTGTCCCGTTGTATACACAATATTTATCGCCCAATGATTATGGGCTTATTGACTTGCTCAATACATTTATACTTTTATTGGTGCCAATAGTATCTGGACAAGTCTCAAATGGATTATTTCGATATTTGATAGACGCAGATTCTGATGAGCAAAAGGGAAAAGTATTTACAAATACAATGCTTATAGCATTTGTTTTTTCTTTGCTCTTTTTATTTATCAGTATACCTATTGGATTTTATACAACAATACCATATTATAATCTTTTAATACTTGGAGTTATAGCAAATATTTTTTCTGAAATAGAATTGCAATATTCAAGAGGAGAAGGAAATTTCATTATATATTCCCTTTCAAGTGTTGTAATTGCCGTGGCAACTTTAATTGGGAATATGATAATGATTATTGTATTATCGTGGGGGGGGAAAAGTATTCTTTACTCCGCTATAATGGCATACTTTCTGGGAGCTCTTCTTGTAGCAATTGCGACAAAAAATTACAGATTCTTCAAAATTAAGTTCATAGATCGTAATGTTATAAGAGAACTGTTAAAATATTCTCTGCCATTGGTTCCTAATCAATTGTCTTGGTGGATTACAAATGCTTCTGATAGGATTATAGTGGTGTTTTTTTTAGGTGCTGCTGCAAATGGAATATTGGCAGTTGCACATAAGTTACCATCGATATATGTTACACTTTTTTCTATTTATAATATCACTTGGACTGAATCTGTCTGTAGATCAATAAACGACGATGATGGAGCAACATATATTAGCAATATATTTAATGCGTCGGTCAAGTTATTGATAGAGTTACTAATCCTTGCTATTGGCTTTATTCCCATCATATTTGACTGGTATATAGGTGTTGATTATCGATCGTCTTATCCGATAATACTGATATTATGTTTGGCAATGTTTTTCAATAGCATTGGAAGCTTGTACGGCGGTATATATATTGCGCAAAAAAATTCAAAACAAGTCGCCTATTCGACAATATTAGGCGCACTAGTTAATGTGGTTATTCATTTAATGCTTGTAAAGGCAATAGGCTTATATGCGGCTGCAATTTCTACTTTGCTCTCCTATATTGTGATTATGATTATTAGACATAATCAGTGCAAAGCGATTGTGAAAATAAGTATATTAAATCGCGGCATAATCTCTTTGATTGTATTGCTCATTGTGACAATTTTGAGTTATTTGTCTAAAAATTTTGTTCTTTCTTTGCCTGTCTTCGCAATTGATACGATAGTACTAATGGTTGTAAACAAGGATTTGATCAAGCAGATTATAAGTAAAGTGCGTAGAGGGATTTGACGATGAATAATATAGGAATTCTGACTTTTTGTGATTCTTATAATTATGGTGCAGCGTTGCAGGCTTTTGCGACGTATCATTTTTTGACGTCTATTGGATATAATTGTAAGTTTATTGATTATCGCAATCAGAATGAGGCGAAACTCTACGAATGCTTTAAATATCTCCGGCAAGACAGCGCTTTGACAAATATAAAAAGAAATATTAAAAATATTATTTTAGGCGGAACAAAAAATGGGCACACTGGATTTGATGCATTTTATTCACTTTTGCCGAGAACAAAAAAATATGTAAGAGCAAATATTTTAGAATTTGATAATGAAAATAAAGATATTGATTGCGTATTGATCGGTAGCGATCAGGTGTGGAATCCGGAGATAGTAGGCGGAGAAATCGATGGAGTTTTTTGGGGGAACTTTACAAGCAAAATGAAAATTTCGATGTCCTCCAGCTGTGGAAGTTATATATATAATGATTTAGAATGGACGCAGCTTTCACACTTGTATAATCGTTTTAAAAGCTTGAGCGTCAGAGAAGAGTTTGCCAAAAAGCAACTGTTGGATAGAGGAATAAATAAGGAAATAACGGTATTACCTGATCCGACACTGCTACTTAACAAAAAAGAATGGAATAATTTGTTAGATAAATATAGCACAAGGCATGTTCCGGGTGAAGATTATCTGGTTGTGTATATGGTTAAAACGAAATATGAAAAATGTTCTGGCTATATAAACTATCTTAAAAATAAGTTTTCATGTAAAGTAGCGCTAATTAATATATACAACATTAATAAAGATGGTGTTGATTATTATTATAGAGATATAAATCCATTTGATTTTATTAACCTAATTAGTCGCGCTACATGTGTGGTCACAGACTCATTTCATGCCGTGCTGTATTCGTTAATATATGATCGTGATTTCTATTATATCAATAACGGTAATGTAAAACGAGTAGTGGATTTACTCAATCACTATTCCGTTCCGGAAAGAACAGTAGAGGATTTTGACAAATTAAAGAGACTGAACGAAGATAGATCGCATAAATATGATATTGATGTCAAATATGATGAAGATTTCAAAAAGGCAAGGAGTTATATCCAAAATGCTATCTGAAGAGATGAAGGTAACAGAAAGTGAATTGTGCACCGGCTGTGGTGTATGTGTCACGGCTTGTCCCGTCAAAGCGTTGCGGTTGACTTCAAACGCAAAAGGCGAATTATATTCAGAAATCGATCCGGATAAGTGTATTAAATGTAATAAGTGTAGAAAAGTTTGTCCGCAAAATGAAACAATAAAAAGTAATATGCCAAGGAAGGCTTTTGTCGCTTGGTCCCAAGAAAAACAAGTCAGACAAGAGGCTGCATCCGGTGGAGTTGCCAGTGCGTTATATAAATATTTTGCATCCCAAAATATGAAGTTTGCGGGTGTGAAAATAGATGAAAACCTGGAAGCCGTATTCAAAGTCGGTTCCAGCTCAGACGATATTTGTGACTTTAGAGGATCAAAATATGTATTTAGCAAACTGTTTGTTATAATTCCTGAAATTATGGGTTTAATAAGAAAACAAGAAAAGGTGCTTTTTATTGGGGTGCCATGTCAAGTTGCGGCACTTAAGAAAATTACTAATTTTTCGGAATTTTTGTTTTGTGTTGATATCGTTTGCCACGGAGTGTGCTCAAGCAAATATTTAAAAGAGCACATTGAAACTGTTTCAAAAGGCAAAAAAGTATCAAAGATCTTATTTAGAGATCCTGAGTATGGGACTAACAATTTTATTTTTTCATTATTTGAAGCAGACAAACGGATATATAAAAGAGGCGTTGATAAAAACGACGTTTATCAATTAGCGTACCATAAAGCGCTAAGCTATAGAGAGAATTGCTATAACTGTCGATATGCTAAAAATGAGCGAATATCGGATATAACAATAGGCGATTACTGGGGAATTGGCTCTGTATCGAATTATAATGGAGAAAGAAATAATATTTCTCTTGTTTTGTGTAATACAGTACAGGGAGAACGTTTGTTTATCGATCTTGTAAAAGATGGTTATTTATTTGCAGAGGAAAGGCCGGTGACTGAGCCATTAAAGACCGAACCGCAATTAAATCATCCGTCAATAAAAAGTAAACTCTGCTTTGAATTAAATGAAAAAATAAAACAGACAGGGCAGTTTGAATTAGCGGCGCGAGAGGTTCTAAGAAAAAAGATAATTCTAAATTATCTTATTCCAGTTAGTTTTCGTAAAAAGATAAGAAAGTTGCTGAGAGGATGAGGTTGAAACATTGGAATCTAAGCACTACTCCGAAAAAGGGCGCACAAGCCCAAGTCTCTTAAAAGTGGGCCAAAAGGAAAGTCATGCTTAAAGTCCAAGTGGAAAGCGGGCAGTTACTAAGTTACTAAATAAGCCTACTGCTGAAAGCTGAAGATGGCTTCATCTACAGAAATCCCTCGGTGGGTGTAACCGTTCAATAATTGACGTCCGGTGCAATAATCGAGTTATCAAGATACCGAAAAATCTCGATAAATGCTGAGAATTCTAAAGAATTCTCAAGACAAGGTGTGAGTCGTAGTGATGCAGATGAGCCATGGTGCCGTCAAGCGTTGGACCTGTGGACAAAGTAGCATCAGAAACTTCTCTATGGTAAAATAACCATATTAGTCCAATGGTATGAAGTCAAGTAGATGATGCAGAAAAAATTAAAGGGAAAACGAGCGAAAAGGACAGTATCGGCAACAAAAAGGTAACACCAATCTAAGCCCTGCCCCTGAGAATTTTTGAAACAGGGCTATTTCGTCAGAAGAATGAGTGGTACGCTCAGCCCTCCGGCGGGATATACAGGCGGTTGTCTTTCAGCAGTCGAAAGACCAACCGAACCAGTTTTCTGGCACTTAAAGCGAGTGCGCGTTTGTGCTGGTACTTGTTGACCTCTTTAAATTTGAGGTCATAGTAGCGCCGGAACTCGGAGTCGCATCTTCTCACAGAGTTGGCAGCTTCCAGCAGATAGTAGCGGAGGTAGCGGTTGCCGGATTTAATCATCCGGGAGTGCTCCGCCTTAAAGTCGCCGGACTGGTTCCTGTTCCAGACAAGACCAGCGTATTTGGCAACAGAGGCTTGAGAGTTAAAACGGTGGACATCGCCGATTTCAGCGATGATACCGGCGGAGTAGACCTTGCCAATGCCAGGAATGGAGGTTAGGGTATTGGGGATGATTTCAAACTGGTGTTCAATAGCCTTGTCCAATACCTTGACCTGCTTCTCTAAAGCCCTCATAGAGGTAATAGATACGGCCATGGCCCGATTCACAGAGTTGTTCACGGTGATTGGTAAGCGGTAAGAATCTCTGGCAGCGGTTCGAATCGCCTTAGCTTTTGCGCTGGTATTTAGCGTCAGGAAACACTTCTCTCACGGCTTCCAGCATTCCCAGACACTTATCGCCAACAATGAGTTTTATGCCGTTCAATCCTCTGCTTTTGAGCCACTGAAAGAAATTCACCCAGCTGGCCTTATCCTCTTTCATGCCCTCGGCAGCGCCCAGAACCTCACGGTATCCGTCCTCGTTCACCGCGATTGCTACCAGAACCGCAATATTTCGTACTCTCCACCCCAGTTGCGCCGCAGATAAATACCGTCCACATAGACACACGGATACTTGCCGCCCTGTAAAGGACGGTTCCGCCAATCCTCAATGCGGACACAGGCTTTCTTGTTCAGTTCCACTGATGGTGGCCGGAGATACCTTGCTGCCCCACAAGGCCTCGGTAATGTCTTCCGCACGGCGCACAGAGACGGCGACAAGCTACATCTCAATGAGGGCTTCTTTCACGCTGTTCTCCCGGCGACGATACCGCTCAATGATGGCAGTTTCGAAGGCCACGTCCTTGAGCCGGGGCATATGGAGCGTGACGCCGACCGAGGTCGTGGTGAGCTTCCGGTCATAGTGGCCGCTGCGATAGCCCTGACGAGCCTCGTTATGCTCATAGCGGGCTGCCAGCGTCAGGGACTTCGCCTCTTTCTCCAGCAGCTCGTTCAGCGTTTCTTCTACGCTGCCACGGACCAATTCTTTAATCTGTCCCTTAATTACTTCTTCATTCAGCTGTAAAATCTCCTCAGACATGGTTTGTTTTCTCCTCTCAAAATGGTGGTATCGCAACTTCATTCTACCAGAGTTCTGCAGTAACCGCTCCATAATCCCCCGGCTACCGAAGAGCAGAAGGATGTGAGACAATAAGAAAAACGAGACAAATGAGAAAGGCGGTTTCAAAAGTCTAAGGAGTCGCAAAAAGCGCAAAAGTCTCAGAAGTCTCACACATGGAGCGGTAAAATGGGTAAGGAATATGAGAAGTTAAAAAAGCAGCGGTGCCTACAGCTTGTGCAGGAGTGTGCGCGCAGCGGAAAAAGCAAGCGGGAGTGGTGCGCAGAGAACGGTATAGGCTATTCCACCTTCATGCGGTGGCAAAAAAGGCTTCGCGAGGAACTGGCGGGAGTTGTTCTGGAGAGTCCGGAAATCGTGCCGGTGCAGGTGGAAATGCAGGAACGATTTTCCCGCTGGAACACAGGGAGTGCCACGGCAAAGACAGGGGCTGCGGTTTACGAAGAAGGCATTGAGATCTGTACCGGCAATATCCACATTCGCCTTCCCAAGAATATATCGGCAGACTATCTGGCCAGCCTGGTAAAGGGGCTGAACTGAGATGCTGGGAGATATCCGTCAGGCCCAAAAAGTCTACATTGTTTGCGCAGGACGCTCTTTCTGGTGATGAGTGTCATCCTGCAATGTGCTCCAATAGATGAGTCGGTCTACCAGTTCACGAAGGCAAGCCATACCGTGTCTACATGATGGCTTCCGCCAACAAGTTCCTGCGTATCTACTACGCTTCTGTGAAAGCCTACTTGGATTCCTTGGGACACGACTGATGCTCCTGCCTATACTTTCTGGTTAGCCGCCGTTTTAATTTTGAAATGCACAGCGGCTCAGATTAGTGTGCCCTTTTCCTTTGGCCGTTCCCTTGAAAGTTCTACTTAACTTTTATGCAGGTCTTATCCTTTGACGCTTGTTTTTGACGGAAATTTGCCGATAAAATATAATTGGATATAGTTGGCACTTGTAAGTGGTGCAAAGTTACTTGCGTATATTTGTGTAACCATGTTATGATTAATTGGCAGATGCAAAATGGAGGCGGCTGTAAGCAAATGGAAGGACATACTGAAATTCTATTAGAATCCGGCACAAATGAGTTTGAAATCATGGTGTTTACGATTGCGGGCGAGACATTTGGAATCAATGTGGCAAAAGTCCTGGAAATCATGATGGCCTGTCCGATAAAGCCTATGCAACGGGCTCAGAAAGATATAGAAGGAATTTTTAAATCGAGGGACATGCTCATCACGGTGATCGATTTGGCCAGTTACTTAGGATTAGCGCCGTCCCCGAACCCAGAACGGGACATCTTTATCGTTACCAGCTTTAATAATACCAATTTTGCTTTTCATGTCCATACGGTGGTTGGAATTGACCGAATATCTTGGGAACAGATTAAGAAACCGGATAAAATCATTTATGGCGGGCAGGAAGGGGTGGCGACAGGCATCGCTGACTTTGAGGGTCATCTCATTACCATTTTGGATTTCGAAAAAATAGTTTCGGAAATAAGCCCGGAACTTGGAATTCAATATAGTGATTTGGAGAAATTGGGCCCCCGCGATCGGAATGAAAAACCGTTGTTGCTGGCAGAGGACTCTATGTTGCTCTCGAGAATGATTGTTGAATCATTAAAGCGGGCAGGTTATGAAAATTTAATAAAAACAGACAATGGCCGAGAGGCGTGGGATTTCTTGCAGGAGGCGAAAAATTCCGGAGATCCGCTTGAGGAGCACGTCTGTTGTATTGTAACGGATATAGAAATGCCACAGATGGATGGTCATCATCTGACAAAATTAATCAAAGAAGATCCAGTCCTGCGAAAGTTGCCGGTTATCCTATTCTCTTCCCTGATCAATGATGAAATGAGAAGAAAAGGGGAAATGGTTGGCGCGGACGCCCAAATTTCCAAACCGGAAATTGCAAATTTAGTAGAGCTTATCGATCGGTTGGCTTTATAATATTGTAGCCCTACAGAATAATAAGAAATAATACTAGTAATAAAACGACAGAATATCTGCGCTTTGCAGAGGTTCTGCCGTTTTTATTTGAGAAAAGAGGATTGTATTATGGAAGTAGATGGAAGCCGTAAATTATGGCGGGAACATGTAAAGATAATGCTGGAACATGTTGGAACTGTCTGTGAGCAATGGCCTATTTATCAGAATATTCGAGAGGATGTGGTGGAGCAATTGCGCAAAGGAGGCGATCCCAACATACCCTTAGAAGATAAAGTGGCCCGACTTACTGATTGTGAGGTTGCGGTTTCAATTGCTGCATATTATTTAGGGATGCAGGAAGGGTACCGACAAGCAAAAATGCTTGATGATGGAACTTTTCTTCAATATATTCTGGATACATTTTCTGAAATGGACTCTTAAAAAGCCGGCACGCTATATGGCCATATAGCGTGCCGGCTTTTTCTGTAAACGATACATCGTATTCAAATGGGCTGATAGAGGGTGCCTCTTTACTATAGGATAGAGTGTCCATGCGCTCAAAGCTTATACTTTTTCTTGAATTTGGTTATGAAATTTTGCAACTCCGAGTGTGCTTCAGGGGTCAAATTTTCGCAGTAGAAAAGTGTGGCTTTGGGAATATACTCGTCCAATGGTGTTTCCCGGTCACTGGTTCCCATCAAATAATCCATTGATACATTAAATAGCTGGGCAAGTTTTATCTTCATCTCGTCATCCGGTGTGCTGAGGTTTCTTTCATAAAGAGATACGGAATTCAACGAAACAGAAAGAAAAGTAGCCAGCTCTTTTTGCGTCATGTTTTTGCGTTTTCTCAACTCGCTGATACGCTCACCGATCATAGGCTACACTCCAAACCATTGGTAAATATCTGTACTTAAATACATTATATTAACCATATTACAATGTTTTTTGGGCAAAAAAAGGAAACACACAAAAAAATGATAGTATAATCTTGACGCACACAATAATATTGTGTATTATTTTATTGAAAATAGATGTAGCAAAATGGTATTTTTGGCGATTTATAAAAGAGATTTGTAGTAGTTTGACATCGGAATCAAGCTGTGTTTTAGGAGGATGAGAGGTATGAATTTGATGTCAATAAATAACGTTTCCCCGTTGAAGCCGATTGAGCGTGAACTCGCGGCGGAAATTAAGCAGCCTCAAACAGAGAAAAGCGGCTTTTCCAGTATTATGCAGGAGGCAATGGAGACTCTGCGCAAAAGCCAAGAAGAAACCGCACAGGATTCTTATGATTTGGCGCTGGGAAATGTATCGGATCTGCATTCGGTGATGATTAATTCTGCAGTAGAGGCAACGGCGGTGGAAACGGCTGTTCAACTGACCTCCCGAGCAGTCAGCGCCTATAAGGAGATTATGCAAATGCAAATATAGTGCATAGTGCGATGCACGGTTGGTGGATACAACAGTATATGCACTGAACTACTCATTATTAGGCGGGCGAGTTGTTGTTGAATGAAATTTGATGTGAAAGGCATAGTTGAAAACGCGAAAGCAACGTGGCAAAAGCTTTCGGCCAAAAGCAAGAAAATGGTTGTCGTCATTAGCAGTGGCATTTTGATTGTAGCTGTTATAGTGACGGCTCTTTTTCAGTTTTCAAAAATGAATTATAAAGCATTGTTTCCCGGGATGAGCGACGAGGAAAGTGCACAGGTATATGCAACTTTACAAGAAATGGGAGTCCAGCCGAAAATAGATTCGAATGGACAACTTTCCGTGCCGGCAGAACAATGGGACGAACTGGTGTTCCAATTGAACGGCAAGGGTTATCCCAAAACCACCTTGAGCTATGATACTTTTTCCAGTGTTTCGGGTTTTACTTCCACGGAATTTGAGAAGCGAACAGGTCTTATTTTTCAAGCGCAGGATCGCATGCAGCAGACCCTGATGCGACAAGAGGGAATAGAAGACGCAACGGTTACATTTACAGTTCCGGAGTCCAGCAATTATATTTGGGACGAGGCGAATAACCAGCAAAGCACTGCGGGCGTTTCCGTCCTAATGAAGCCAGGATATGAACTTACACCGGAGAGGGTTTCGGCAATCAAGCATTTGGCTGCGACATCAGTTCCTAAACTTTCCGCAGAAGGCGTTGTGGTTATAAACGCTGCAACGGGAACCGAGGCCCATGGAGCAGAGGATGCAGCGGCTTCTGGCTATTACAGTATGCAGCGGCTGGAATTTGAACAGCAGATTTGTAAGGGAATTGAAGACAAGGTAAAACGCTTGTTGGCGGGACGATATGGAGCTGATGGCGTCACTGCAGTTGCGACAGTCACAGTGGATTATGACAAAATGGTGACAGAAAGCAAGCAGTATCAGCCTCGCGACGATGACGCCGACGGAGGCGTTGTGAGTCACTTTGAAGAAAATTATTCTCTCAATGGTTCCGTGCCGGCGCAGGGGATCGTGGGCGAGGAGAATAATACAGATTCGCCTCCGACTTATCCCAATGAGGATGGAGACGGAGAAACATCGGCTACGGACTATTCCAAGAATATTGACTACGATGTCAGCTATGTGTTAACGCAGCTCGAAAAAGGGGAGCCTGTTTTGGAGCGTGCTTCAGTCGCTGTTGTTGTTGATGATTCAGCGTTCAATACAGAGGTTGAAGAAACCCTGGTCGATTTGATTTCTAAAGCTGTTAACATCTCCAGAGATAACATCCGGGTCACGAATTTAAATTTCAGCACGCAGGATGATGTTGATGGGCAGCAGCCTCAAATGGAATTAAGCCGAAAGCAGCTTTTGCTTTTCGCACTGCTCGGCTTGCTCTTGATTTTTGTCGCGACAATTCTGGTTGTCTTTTTCGTGCATCGCGCCCGTAAACGGCGGCAGAAACAGGAGGAAGAATTGGAGGCGGCAGAGCTTCAGCGGCAGCAGGAACTCGACAGGGAAATCGAAGAGCACAAGCGAATGCTTCAAAATGAGGCAAGAGCGTCGGCAACACCAAAGGAGGATGCTATTACCGAAGAAGTTCGTGAGTTTGCGAATTCCAATCCGGAGATTACTGCGGCGTTGCTCCGCTCGCTGTTGAGAGAGGAGAAGTGAAATGGCAAAAACAAAGCTTACATCAACGCAGCGTGCGGCGGCGATCGTCATTGCACTGGGAGCTGAACGGGCATCTTCTGTCTACAAGTTCTTAAAAGAGGATGAAGTTGAGCAGATATCTTTGGAGATTGCCAAGCTGGACCGTCTGACGCCCGAAGATATGCGGGAAACGATAGAGGACTTTTATGGCCTGTGTGTCACGCAGAAGGTTATCAATGAGGGCGGTGTGCTTTATGCAAAGGATGTGTTGGAGAAAGCATTTGGTTCACAGCAAGCGGCTTCGTATATGGAACGGTTGAGTAAGTCTCTTCGTTCCAAGTCATTTGAGTTTATTCGCAAAGCAGACTACAAAAATTTGCAAATGATGCTGCAGAATGAGCATCCGCAGATTATTGCACTCGTTCTCTCTTACGCACGCTCGGAGCAGGCGGCCCAAATTATTGCTGAACTTCCTCGTGCTACGCAGTTGGATGTAATCGAACGAATTGCGGGCCTTGACCGGGTTTCTCCGGAGATGATCAATCTGGTGGAAAAGACCTTGGAAAAAAGATTTTCTTCGATTATTTCGTCTGACCAAGTGGAAGTGGGAGGAGTTACATACATCGCTGATATTATGAATCATGTGGATCGTGCAACGGAAAAATATATTTTTGATGCACTTGAGGAAAAAGACGCTGAGCTGGCGGATGAGATACACAATCTTATGTTTGTGTTTGAAGACATTGTTAATCTTGACAGTATGGCAATTCAGCGCTTCATCCGAGAAGTTGATACCAAAGATTTGTCCGTGGCGCTCAAAGGGGCGAATGAAGAAGTCAAGCAGGTTATCTTCCAGAATATGTCTTCCCGAATGCGTGAGACGATAGAACAGGATATTAAGTTCCTGCACAATGTGCGGATGCGTGATGTTGAAGAAACACAGCAAAAAATTGTTGGGGTCATTCGTCAACTCGAAGAGGCGGGCGAGATTGTGATTGCGCGCGGAGAAGGAGATGAGATCCTTGCCTAAAGTTATTAGGCCGGGCCGTTTGATATCCGTAAAGGAGGTCGTGCAGATTCCCGATGCGCCTTTAGGGCCTGTTTTAGAAACAGTGCTCACAGATGTGCCAACGGTAAGCTCTGACACTGGAATGGATGAGATGAGCAAAGCGTCTGCCGCACCGTGTCCTCAATCTCAGGATTCCATTGAAAAGAATGCCGCAGAGGCCGCCAACGATATTTCGCGAAAAATATTGCAACGCGCCCGAGGCGAGCGAGAAGAAATTCTGAATCAAGCCCACATGGAGGCGCAGCAGATCCGGCAAGGTGCGAGAGAGGAAGCTTATCAGTGCGCTTTGGAAGAAAAAAGAGCAGAGATCACAGAGTGTATAGCCGAAGTTGAACAGTTATTAGATGAGCTGCAATCTCGTCAGCGCGATTTTTTAAAAGAGTATGAAGCAGGACTGTTTTCGCTTTCGTTGGACATAACCCAGAAGATACTGAATACAGCCATCCCAGAACATGAAGAATTAATGATTCCATTGGTAAAAGAGGCGGTAAGCTCAGTAAAGAATGCGGAATGGATAGACGTGCAAATCTCTGAACGGTTGCCACATCTGGTCGAGTTACTTAAAACTGAATTTGCGCAATGCAAAAATCCAGGGCATATAGAAATAACAGCAATAAACGCGCCGCAGGATACTTGTATTATTAATACCTCTGATGGGGCTATTGATGCCACAGCTTCGGTGCAGATAGAGAATCTTAGAGCGCGGTTTGAAAAGAACCAAGAATGATATGCGAGGAAGAACCGTGGAAAGAAAGCGGTATTATTTAGACCTGTCAACATATCGGCGGTTGATCCGGCTCAGCAGTCTTTATACCCAAAAGGGAAAAGTTAATAAAGTTATGGGGATGATGATTGAAGCGACGGGGATCACCGGAATTATTGGCGATATTTGCGAAATAAGCGTGGATGAAACATCATCGGTTCCTGCTGAAGTTGTTGGAATTAAAGAAAATGCCGTGCAGTTGATGCCTTATCAAGAGGTGGAAGGTATTGGTTCCGGCAGCATTGTTATTAACACCGGGAGGAAGTTGGAAGTCGGTGTAGGCGATGGGATGATCGGGCGCACAATTGATGCGTTGGGTAATCCAATTGATGGGGGAGCCCCCATAGAGCGCAGCGCCTGGTATCCTATCAGTGGAACACATTCTAATCCAATGAGCCGGCCGCCAATTTCGGAAGTGATGGAATTAGGGGTCAAGGCGATTGATGGCTTATTGACCATGGGAAAAGGGCAAAGAATGGGGATTTTTGCTGGAAGCGGTGTGGGGAAAAGTACTCTAATGGGTATGATTGCCCGCAACGTAAAGGCAGATATAAATGTTATTGCCCTGGTGGGGGAGCGCGGCCGTGAAGTAGTGGAGTTCATCAATCGGGATTTAGGCCCCGAAGGAATGAAACGTTCTGTTTTGGTGATAGCAACCTCAGATCAGTCTGCCATGATGCGGAGCAAATGTGCGTTGACTGCTACAGCCATAGCGGAATATTTTCGCGATCAAGGCAAAGATGTCCTGCTGATGATGGATTCACTGACACGTTTTTGTATGGCCCAGCGAGAAATTGGTCTTTCCACCGGAGAACCCCCTGTTGCGCGTGGCTACACGCCATCCATCTATACGATGCTTCCAAAACTCTTAGAACGATCCGGGAACTTTGAAAAGGGATCGATTACAGGCATATATACAGTATTGGTAGAGGGTGATGACACCAACGAGCCTATTTCCGATACGGTCAGAGGAATTGTCGACGGACACATTGTGCTTTCGCGCAAGGTCGCAATGAGAAATCATTATCCCGCTATTGATATTTTAGCGAGTATCAGCCGCTTAATGAGCAGTATTACCACCCAAGAACACCAGCGCGCGGCTGGGCGGATCCGCCAGATGATGTCGGTTTACCAGGACAATCGTGATCTGCTTTCGATTGGGGCATATAAAAGCGGAAGCAACCCTGAGTTGGATGAAGCCATCAGCTGTATGGATCAAATTAATCATTTACTTCAGCAGAATGTTGAGAATCAAGTTGCCTTTGATGAAACTGTTACACAAATGCGGAAAATCACGGAATGAGATAAGACAAGGAGGATTCCCGCATGAAAAAGTTTAAGTTTTCACTAAGCCATATGATGGATTATAGGAACCGGATTTTGGATGAAGAACAAGGCTCACTTCAAAAGATTAAAGGTGAATATGACCGGATTCAACAACAAATTGACTATATGACAAAGATGTTTGATGAGGTTTCTTCAAAAGTAAATGAAGCACAAAGACAAGGAACTACGATGGGGGAGCTGCAAATCCTTTTGACGCAATTGGGAAGCATTCGCGTACAGCTTAAAGAATTAGATGCGGCTCAAAAAGAAACGGCTGAAAGGTTGGAACGACAAAGAGAGGTCGTTATTGAAGCCAATAAGGAAGTTTCAAAATTAGAGAAGCTTCAAGATAAACAATATGAAAGTTATCGTCGGAAAGTGGAAAAAGCAGACGAACAAAGGATTGAAGAATTGGTTACAGTGAATTTAGGGAGGCAGAGTGCCGGCTAGAGGCATCGAGTTGGCGGTTGATAGGGCACGGCTTCTCCCGGCGGATCCGCAACGGCGATCCCCGACAAGAGAGGCTGTTTCTCTATATATAAGTGATTTTCGATAAGCTAAAGGCCGAAAATCGCTGTCAATCTTATGTGTAGAATTTTATGAAAGGGGGTGAGAACATGGCACAGGCAATTGCAATACAGGGAGTGGATATGCGACCCGGGCTTAGAGAAATAATGGAACAAAACGCAGTTCAGCCCGCTTGCGCAGATGCATTCTTCTTACTTATGCAGCAAATGCTAGCGCAGGGACAAAGCACAGATATGCTTCTTACGCAAATGAAAAATGAAGCAGAAAAGGATTCGGAGGAAATTGGCGCTCAGACGGCATCGGAAATGTTATATATGCTGCCCTATGCGCAATTGTTTCCGACCTTGCAGACATCGTCTTCGTTAAGCGAAATTGCCCAGTATGCTTCGTCACCGTCTCCGTCAAATTCAGTGCTGGAGCTCTATGCGTCCCTCACAAATCATATTGATGCTTCAGCCGGTATGACGGAAGCGATGGACGCAGAAGTGTTTGGTTCGATTTTGCAAGGCTCATGGAAAGAGAGAATGGCGCCGGCAGAAACGGTGGGCCTCAGTTGGCAGTCTGATGTGTTACGAGAAGCCAAGCAAATGCTGTCACAAAAGCAGGAAGAAATCACTCTTCCAGTCGTGGATGTAGAGAGCTTGCAGGCGGATGTGGATTCGGGGCGCTTTTTTCACACGGAGGCTATATTACAAAAACAGTCAATGGAATTTCCGACCTTTGAGCAGATTTCAACTCAAGTGAAAGACGGACTCCTGGATAATATCGCACAGGGGAAAAATGAGTTCGTCATTCGTTTGAAGCCGGAAGGAATAGGAGAAGTTGTTGTTAAGCTTTCGGAGAACAGAGAAAAAATCGAGCTGAATATCTTTACTTCCAGCATACAGACCGCAAAATTGATTGAGGGAGAGGTTGCGGCACTTCAAAATGCCTTACGCCCGTTACAGGCGGAGGTTCAGCAGATTTCCGTTATGCCGGAGGAATATGAGTTGGCGTATGCAGCGCAAAACGCAATGGCAGGGCGGGAGCAGCATTCCCAGAATCGTGGTTTTACCGGACAAGAAAAAACGATGTCGGACGGACGACAAACCGAAAAGACCGGATTTAGCGATGTGGTTCAAAATATCATGCTGGATGATGGCCTGGATACTTATATTTAATGAAAGGAGGCGCAGAATGTGATTAACGGAGTAGGTAACGGGTACCGCTATCAATTGGAGAGAGAGTTGAGAAATGATGCGACAAGCGGCAGCGAAACTGAAAAACCGGGGCAGGTCTGGGATGCGGTCTTTACGGACAAAAAAGAGAACGGCGTCTCTGTAGATGATTTTCTCAATCTTATGGTGGCGCAGCTGCGCAATCAAGATTTTATGAACCCCGTAGATGATACCCAATACGTTACCCAATTGGCACAATTTGCAACAATGCAGCAGATGCAGGAAATGGCCAGTTACATGAAAACCAATTATGTTATGTCCTTGGTAGGCAAGAACGTGACGGCCGCGAAAATGAAGATATCGGGAGAACTCCAAAAAGAAACCGGTACAGTAGAAAAAATTTCGCTTGTAAATAATGAATTTCTGGTTTATGTAAACGGCGAAAGATTTTCACTGGAACAGATTATGGAGATCAACAGCTCCACAGAAAACAAAAATGATGAGACAGATGAAACAGATCCCCAGAAAGCGGAGTATTTGCTCTCTCTGATGGGCAAACAGGTCACAGTCCGCCAATATGACGCGGAGGGGAACCCAGGCGAAAAACTGTCAGGAGTAGTGGAGAAAATATCCATGGAAGATGGAAAATATCGCGTCTGGCTGGGTGAAGCATGGCATTCTCTGGATGACATTTTAGAAGTTGAGAATGAATCTGCTCCAGAGAGTACTGCGGGTTTGGGGATTTAAAAGTGAACGAACTTAAAGAGGAGTGAGTTTATGGACACTCTGTTGATTCGTGGCAAGATGAATTTTCCGGTGACCACCGGGAATGCAATAGTTCCGCAGCAGATACAACCACAGGCGCTGCAGGATGAAAAAGCCGGTTCCTTCCAAAAAGTATTAGAGCAAACTGTACAAAAGCAGGAGCTTTCTTTTTCAAAGCATGCGGCTGAACGGGTAGCGGAGCGAGACATTGAATTGTCTACATCTGGGTTGGAAAGACTGAACGAAGGTCTGAAAATCGCGCGGGAAAAAGGGCTTGCAGATGCACTGATAATGATGGATGGCTCTGCATTCATCATAAGTGCGAAAAACAGCATGGTGATCACAGCACTCAAAGATCAGGAACTGAAGGGCAGAGCAATCACAAATATCGACGGAACCGTAATTCTTTGACTGGACCGATAAGGAGGTCAAGGGGGGCCGAATGACAGAGGTCACCCCATATGGTTCCCAAGGAAGGGGAAAATAGAAATGCTTAGGTCAATGTATTCTGGTGTGGCTGGCATGAAAGCAAATCAGACCAGGATGGATGTTATTGGTAACAATATTGCCAACTCAAATACTTATGGATTCAAATCCAGCAGGGCAACGTTTCGCGATATGTATTACCAGCAATTGCGCGGTGCCTCAGCGGGTTCGGAGATTCGCGGCGGCATCAACCCCTCGACAATTGGCTATGGTTCACAGATAGCCAGTGTGGATTTGCTGATGACGCAGTCAGCGATGACGTCTACCGGCAATCCCCTGGATGTTTGCATCACTGGCGAAGGCTTTTTACAAGTGATGGATACAGATGGCAACATTTATTATACCAAAGCTGGTATGTTGGATATTGATGCCCAAGGCAATTTGGTAGACTCCAACGGTAATTTTGTATTGGGAACAAGTGCTACAAATGGAAAATTGGATTCTATAAAGCCGGGCAGCAGCAAAATCAAAATAAAGGTCGATCCGGTTCAAGCGCACGTGGCCGAATTATCGACTGAAATTGGCGGAAAAGTTCTGACAATCACATCCACAAATCAGAACAAGGCTGCAAATGTCAGCTTTACTTTTACAAAATCCACCACAATGCCGGATGGGCAACGCGTGGTTGCCGTGATGGACAGCGTTAGTTCAGCGATCAATATCCAGCTTAACGAATCCGCTACCTTTTCCAGTATGGCCGACTTGCAGGGAGAAATCAATCGGGCGATTACAGCAGCCAACGGTGGTGCCCATCCAGGCGGAGACTTTCAGTTTTCTTTGACGCCTGACCCGTTTGCGAATGGCACGACACTGACAGGTGCACAAATTGTTGATACAGCTGCAGCCGAATATGAAGGTGCCAATATCGAGCTGAATAAAACTCCGGGAGGGCCTGTGACGAACGGGACGTTCCTGGGAGGTTTCAAAATTGAGGACTTTGGCTTGCGTTTTTCCGGCGAGGGGCAGGTTGATGTGCAAGTTACAAAAGAACCTGCTAACCCCAATGGATCGCCTGCGACCCCGGAACGTTATAAGGTGACTTTGAAAGCTGGTACAGTTACCTACGAGGGATACATCACAAAAGAACGGGCTGATGCATCCAACGGCACCGTGATGCTGACCAATAGTGCGGGCGATACGAACGATACGATTACACTGGCATATCCCAATTCCGAGGCCATCGAGAAAGTATTGGGCGCCGGAAATGGAACGGCAACCAATATTGGTACGGCAACGCCGAACAAACCGACCAAAAATCTGGGATGGGGAAAAGGGACGTTTACACTGACCAATGGCACAGAGTTCACCGAGCAAGATATCGGAAATCTAACGGGTGTTTCGATTGGGGCAGATGGGACGATTGTGGGTTCTTCGGCTGCAGGATTACAGGTTTTGGGACGAATTGATCTTGCCACGTTCGCGAATCCGAAAGGCCTTATGCAGTCTGGAAACACATATTTTACCCAGACGGCAAACTCTGGCAAGGCTAAAGTGGCTATCCCGGGTGAGGATGGAACGGGTGCCATTAAAAACAGCGCGTTGGAAATGTCCAATGTGGATTTGGCACAGGAGTTCTCTGACATGATTACTACACAGAGAGGCTTCCAGGCCAGTTCCCGTTTGATTACCGTTTCCGACACGATGCTGGAAGAATTGATCAATCTCAAGCGATAAATTTACTGGCGGCGGCCTTATCGCCGCCAGAGGAATGCGGAACACCTCAGTTGGCGTTCCGTATTCCTCTGGCGAAAATACAAGGAGGAGGATAGGCATGATTATTTTGACGAAGCTGCGAGGCGATTCGTTTGCGCTAAATTGTGACTTGATTGAGACAATTTCGGAGAAACCGGATACAACTATTTTGATGACCAACGGCAATATCCATATCGTTAAGGAATCTATGCAAGAGGTTATCAACAGGACGGTCGAGTACCGTCAGAGAATTTTACGGGGTATCGACTGAGCAGAGAGAAGGATGAGTAAGCAATGGATTTAATGTCGATTTTGGGCTGGATATTCGGAATCGTACTTATTTTATACGGAATTATTTTCGATAGTGGACAAGGCAAAATGATTATGGATAACCTGGAAAATTTCTGGGATCCAGCGAGTTTTGCTGTTGTTGTTGGCGGCGTGGCCGCAGCATTGATGGTTTCGTTTCCAATCAAGTGTTTTGCCAGAATTCCAAAACATTTAAAAATCATTCTTTTTCCAACAAAATATAATCCTCTTGAATATATTGCACAGATCGTTGAACTGGCAAAGGAGGCCCGAGTCAACGGCTTGCTTTCCCTAGAGAGCAAGCTGGAAGAAACAAAAGATACTTTCCTTAAAAACAGTATGATGCTGGTGGTGGATGCCGTTGAACCGGAAAAGGTGAAGCGTTTGTTGGAAACCGAACTGGATTATCTGGACGAGCGGCACGCACAGGACCGGGCGTTTTATGATAAGGCGGCTGCGTATGCCCCTGCATTTGGCATGATAGGAACCTTAATGGGGCTTGTCAATCTGCTTAAGCAGTTAAATGATCCGGACAAGATTGCGCCGGCTATGGCGTTGGCACTTGTCACGACTTTTTATGGTACAATTTTGGCCAACTTGATATTCACACCGATCTCCAACAAGTTGCGGGTGCGCCACGAAGAAGAGTATCTTTGCAAGCTGATCATTGCGGAAGGCGTTGAATCGATACAGGCGGGCGACAATCCGCGGTTTGTGGAAGAAAAACTTACACAACTGGTTCCCAGCTTTATGCTGAAAAAAGGTTTGCCGGGTGGTGTAAGTGCAAATGGCGGGGAGACAGAAGATCGGAAAAACACAGGGAGAGCCAAATAAAAATGAAAGAGAGAAAGGAGGGACATGATGGCTCGGAAGAAACAGCGCCCGGAAGAAGATACAGGGTCCTGGATGAATACATATTCGGACATGGTCACACTTCTGATGACTTTTTTTGTTCTGATGTTCAGCATGTCCTCCGTAGACGCAGAGAAATGGGAACGTTTTGTGATGGCATTTGCTAATCCCGGTACGGATACGGCGCAAGTTGTTATCGATGTGGATGGGGCAGCGCAAGGGGATCAACCAATGCCAAATGAAGCGGCGGGCGGTCAACTGTTCGAAGCGGAAGATGGAGATATACCGCCACTTCCAGTGGATTTCAATGATTTGTATGCGTATCTAAAAAATTATGTGGACGAAAACAATCTTGCAAGTTCGGTAGAAGTGTTTGAGGGCGGCGAAAACGTTGTATATATCCGCTTCCAAAACAATATTTTCTTTGATGCCGACCAGTACTATTTACGGGAGTCCGCTTATGAGGTCCTCAACTTTGTGGGAGACTGCTTACACAATGTGGAAGATGAAATTTATGTAGTAAGTATCAATGGGCATACTGCCGCTGTACCTTATGAAACGGGAATTTCTGACTGGATGCTATCCAGTGAGCGTGCAAGTAGTGTTGCGATTTATTTTGAAGAACAGAAAGGAATTGATCCCCGGAAACTGCGCCCGATTGGATATGGAAAGAATTTCCCTGTTGCCTCGAATGAAACGTCAGAAGGCCGCAAAGAAAATCGGAGAGTGGATATGGTGATTGTTAAAGATGCTGGAGATGGAACCAGTGGTCTGATGGAGGCGGAATTGGAGAGTTTGTTTGATCCCTCACAATTTCCGCGTTCCGGCAGCGCAAAAGATATTCTTACGCCGGAAGCATAGGAGCACGTGGCGTGGAGTGGACTTATCGTATAAAGGGACAGAAAGTGCAGGGCCATTTTCAAAATTGGGTTCCGATCTCCAAGTTTGATTCAAAGGAGGACAGTTATGCCAGAGCAGCTGTCACAAAGTCAAATAGATGCATTGCTGAAAAAAATGAGTTCTGGGGACGTGGTCCAGGAGAATACTCAAAAAATACGCGAATATGACTTTAAGTCGCCGAAGAAATTTACCAAGGAGCAACTAAAATCATTGGATAGCCTGCATCAGACTTTTTCCAAGATGCTGGCATCCTACTTGTCTGGCACATTACGTACAGTTTGCGATGTTGAGGTTATTCAAATTGAAGAACAGCGCTACTATGAGTATAGCAACGCTCTGCCGGACAATTCCCTTACGGGATTGGTTGGAATATGTCCAGGGGACAAGCGGTATGATGATTCAACAATGATTCTGGACCTTTCTACCAATTTGGGCTTCTATATGATAGGGCGTGTTTTGGGCGGACCGGAAGTAGAGAGCAGCTTTGACCGCAGCTATACTGATATCGAAATTGCGATATTGTCAAACATTTTCGAGAAAATTACGCAGCGTATCGAAGCCACATGGAATCGAAATCTGCAAATCACTGCCCGCCTTAATGGAATTGAAACCAATTCTCGATTATTACAGGTTTTTGCGCCGGAAGATATCGTTGTAATTATTGTGTTGTCGATTAAAATTGGGGAAAAAACGGATGGAACATTAAGCATTTGTCTTTCCGCAGAATTTCTGGAGGAAGTCATCGAAACGTTCAGTATGCGCTTTGAGACATATAGCAAGAGGCAGGATCCGCAAAAAGAAGAGGCAAAGAAACGGCTGCTGCTGGAGAACGTATGCGAGTCCGATATGGAGATCAAGGTCGTTTTCGACGAGTTGAAATTGGAATTGCGGGATATCGTGCAGCTGCAGAAAGACGACATCATTCCACTGGGCAAATCAATAGAAAGCAACGTTCTCGTATCCATTGGGAAAGTTCCATGGTTCTCGGCAAAGCTTGGAGAAACAAAACAGAAAAAAGCAGTGAAACTTCAAAATATTCTGAGTAAGGAAGAAGATGTGACTCAATGGGAGAAAGAGAAAACCATCAGTTAGAAGAACAGGTCGTTTTGACCGATTTGGAAATTGATGCAATTGGCGAAGTTTTAAATATCAGTATGGGGTCGGCGGCAACGGCGATTTCTACGATGTTGGATAAGCAGGTCGCAATTTCAACACCCAAGGTGGAAATGCGTCAATTTCATGCAATGGACTATGCTGCATTAGAACCTGCAATGCTCGTAAAAATCAATTATGTAGAAGGTCTTGCCGGCTCCAACGTGATGGTATTCCGTCAGCGTGACATGGAAATGATTTTAAATCTGTTGATGGGAAATGATTCGGATCCATCCGACGACTTTGTGTTTGACGAGTTGAGCATGAGTGCTGCCGGTGAAGTAATGAATCAGATGATGGGAGCTTCAGCGACCGCACTTTCTGACTTTCTGGGACGTGTTATCAATATTTCTACGCCGGAGACCAGTATTGTAGGCTCCGAAAGCAGCTACAGTGAGGCTGTGGAGGTAGAAGAGGGCACAGAGATCATCGCCGTATCGTTCCAATTGACGATTGACCGGATCATGGACAGCAGTTTTGCGAGCATCATGTCCTGCGAACTTGCAAAGGATATCGTCAAGCAGGTTTTGGGCCAGCACGAACAAGAAATATCTGCGATACAGCCGATGCGGGAACAGGAGGGCGCAGCGTCATTCGACGCACAGCAGGCAGCGCCTCCGCAGCAAAAGCCCATTCTGCATACAGAAGATACACCGGCAGGAGAAAATATTCCGCAGAAGTCCGTACCGGAGATGCAGCATGATGGCCCGCCAGTTCCCAACACTGCGTCAGTGGCTCAAGCTGCAACACCACCGCAACAGAGCCCACCGGAGGGGAATTTCAATCAAGCACAAGCGCAGATGCCGCCGTATGGAGGTGGGTATCCGCCTTATTATGGATATCCCGGATATCCGCCGATGGGACCCTATATGCCTTATCCACAACAATTTTATGGTATGCAGCCGGACCCTGCCGGTCAACAGCAGATCCTTAAGCAGCCAACGGTAAATGTACAGACTCCGCAATTTCCCCAATTTAGCGTGCAGAATGCACAATCGGTAAACGCGGGCGGGAACATGGATCTGCTGATGGGCGTTTCACTCGACGTTTCAGTAGAGATCGGAAAGGCCAAGCGTAAAATTAGTGAGATCATCGAATTTGGGCAAGGGACGGTGATAGAGCTCAATAAGCAAGCCGGGGCACCGGTGGACATCGTGGTAAATGGTCGTCTTCTGGCACGCGGAGATGTAGTGGTTATTGATGATAACTTTGGCGTGCGGATTACAGAGATTCTTGGTACAAAAGAGTTGATGGAGAGTCTCAAAGAGGAAGCGCTGTGAGTATATTAAAGGATAAAATTAGAGGATTAGCAGAAGGAGAATATGTAAAATGGGAAAAAAGATTATGTTGGTAGACGATGCGGCATTCATGCGTATGACGATTAAGAATTGCTTAACTAAGGCGGGATACACCGATTTGGTGGAGGCCGGCGACGGACAACAGGCAGTGGAGACATATGAAAAGGAACAGCCGGATTTGGTGATCATGGATATCACCATGCCTAATATGGATGGGATTCAAGCATTGCAGGCAATTAAATCCAAGTATCCAAATGCAAAAGTGGTTATGTGTTCGGCTATGGGCCAGGAAGCAATGGTTGTGCAGGCCATCCAATTGGGAGCATTGGATTTCATCGTAAAACCATTTAAGCCGGATCGTGTTTTGCAGACGGTAAACAAAGTTTTGGGATAACAGAGCAGGAGGGGCTGACCGCATGCCACAAGATTCGGGCTCCGCAGTTTTGGCTCTTATAGGTGGGCTGTTCCTTTTTATTTTTGTATTGGCTATGGCGTATCTGTGTACACGTTGGATCGGAAAACATTACGGTGCTTCTTTTCGATCCGGTGGAAAGATCAAAGTGCTGGATCAAAAATTACTTGGCCAGGATCGCGCACTTTACATTGTACAGATCGGTAAAAAAGTATGGTTGTTGGGCGCCAGTGGAAACAGCATCGTTTCACTCGGAGAGTTTGAATCAGAAGAGTTTTTGGAATTCTCTGAAAGTGAAGTGGGTGAGATGCGGGAGCCGAAGCAAGATACTATAGAATTTATCAGCACATTTAAGGAATCATTACAAAGGTACAGTACAAAAAAGAAATAGGCTGAGGATAAACAGGATGGATGAGATCATACAGAAGAAGCAGGAATTGCGACGACATATTTTGAAGTTCCTATTATCGCTTGGAGTCACTCTTGTATTGCTTGTTGGCCTTTTTTCTTTTACAGCATATGCAGCGCCGGCCGTTACGGTGGATTTGGGAGCGGGGGACGGTTCAGAAACGCAGTTCGGCGTTATAGAAGCAATGTTGACGGTTACACTTTTGGCGCTGGCACCGTCGCTACTTATTATGATGACCAGTTTTACCAGAATTGTCATCGTTTTATCTTTCCTGCGTAATGCACTGGGAACGCAGCAGTCTCCACCGAATCAAGTATTAATTGGATTGGCGCTTTTTTTGACGCTGTTTATTATGTGGCCTGTATTTACACAGATTAATGAGAAGGCATATCAGCCATATCAAGCGGGAGAACTCACGCAGCAAGACGCGATTGACGCTGCTGTGGTGCCGCTTAAGGAATTTATGCTTCGTCAGACATATACAAATGATTTGAATTTATTTTTGTCTATTTCAAATGAAAAAACGGGAGCAGAGGCGGAACTGAGTACACTGCCAGAAGATTTAACCGATTTGGGAATGGAGATCGTAGTTCCTGCATTTGTCACCAGTGAGCTTAAGCGAGCATTCACGATTGGATTTCTTTTGTTTGTACCCTTTTTGATTATTGACATGGTTGTTTCCAGTACGCTGATGTCTATGGGAATGGTAATGCTGCCGCCTTCGATGATTGCGCTTCCGTTCAAAATAATGATTTTCGTGCTGGTAGACGGCTGGAGTTTACTAATTGGCACTTTGGTAAAAGGATTTCGATGAGTAAAAGGAGTGACCCAAAAATGGTGGTGGCTCGATGACGCAGGGGGATGTTCTGAGCATTTTTCAAGAGGCAATGATCGTAGCACTGAAACTTGCGGGACCACTTTTGCTTGTCAGTATTGTGATCGGCTTGGTGATTGCGATATTCCAGGCGGCTACACAGATTCATGAACAGACGCTCACTTTTGTTCCAAAGATATTGGTACTTGCTTTATTGCTCATGGTTTCCGGCTCATGGATGATTACACTGCTCAGTGATTTTATACATCATCTGTTCGGATTGATGGCAGCATTGTAATATGATGGATATGATTGTAACAAGTGCACCTACATGGTTGTTGGTATTTGCCCGTATGGGTGGTTTGCTTGGAATGAATCCACTATTTGCGAGAAGAAATATCCCGGGGATTGTGCGCGCCGGGCTCACGTTTTTGATGACTGTCCTGATCGCTCCCAATGTCGCGGATGCAGGGGGCATTGATGGCTCTCTGGAGTTGGCCATAGGGCTGTTGCGAGAGTTGTTTGTTGGCTTTGCCTGTGGCTTTATCTTTCAAATATATTATTACATGATTTTTTTTGCTGGAGATTTGATGGATACGAGCTTTGGGCTTTCGATGGCGAAGATCTTCGACGCGGGTACCAACATTCAAATGTCAACATCCAGCAATTTGCTAAATATTTTGTTTGTGCTATATATTTTCGCAACAGACAGCCATTTGCTGCTAATTCGTATTTTTACTTCGTCATTTCAGATTTTACCTGTGGGTAGCGTATCACTTTCCCCCGATGCAATACAAGTTTTTTTTGAGCTGTTTGTGGATGTCTTTTCGATGGCACTGCGTCTTGCCATTCCTTTTATGGCGGCCGAGTTTGTAGTTGAATTGGCAATGGGGGTATTGATGAAGCTTATTCCGCAGATACATGTTTTTGTCATCAATATTCAGTTCAAGATTCTGCTTGGCATTATACTGCTGCTGTTTTTCGCATCTCCGGTGGCAGCTTTTTTGGATAACTATATGCGTGCGATGCTGGAAGATCTGCAATATGCTTTTTTGACATTGCGCCCATAGTTGTCGAAGTTGTTCCCAAGAGGGGGGATTGTATTTGGCAGGAGAAAAAACCGAAAAAGCAACTCCCAAGCGAAAACAGGAAGAAAGAAAAAAGGGCAACATCTTTCAAAGCAATGAAGTCGTTGTAGTATTTTCGCTTTTAGGTACCTTTTACGGATTAAAACTACTTGGTCCATTTATTATTACCACTCTTGAAAAATGCATCGCTGATTTTTGGGGAAAAGCGGCAGTAATTGAAGAACTGACGCTTTCTGATGTAAGTGAATATTTTTTCGATGGATGCATAGTATTCGCGTTGTCGGCCCTGCCGATGCTCCTTATTTGTGGCGTCATAGCAATTATTTTCACGATAGCGCAAACTCGCGGGCTGTTCACAATGAAGGGAGCCGCGCCAAAGTTCAGCCGGTTAAACCCTTTGCAGGGAATAAAAAGGCTGTTTTCGCTGCGCGGTATTGTTGAACTGTTCAAATCATTGGTGAAAATTATTGTCCTGGGAAGTATTATCTGGAATTTATTCCAAAAAGAGTTTTGGAATTTCCCGCGAATGATGGATATGAGTTTCTCCCAAGTGATGGTAGATGTTGGAGAAATGATTCTCTCCATTGCGCAGACATCGGCAATAGCAATGGCCTTTGTCGCAGCTGCAGACTATTTTTATCAATGGTGGGAGTATGAAAAGAATTTGCGCATGAGCAAGCAGGAACTTAAAGAAGAGTATAAGCAAACTGAAGGCGATCCACAGATTAAAGGTAAGATTCGAGAACGCCAACAGGCACAGGCGCGGCAGCGAATGATGCAAAAAGTTCCAAGCGCAGATGTAGTCATTCGAAACCCTACTCACTTTGCGGTCGCAATTCAATATGACCCGACACATAATAATGCTCCGGTAGTTGTTGCAAAAGGCGCAGATAGCTTGGCGCTGCGCATTGTAGCTGTAGCCCAGGAAAACGGGGTTTATACAATTGAGAATAAGCCGCTGGCCCGAGGACTTTACGAAACAGTAGATCTAGGCCGGGAAATCCCGGACGAGTTCTATCAGCCAGTCGCTGAAGTACTGGCATTTGTATATAGTTTGAAGAAAAAGGATTTGAAATAACTTGAAGCTATTCAACAATATCGTATCGGCATTTGTGGTAGCGATTATTTTCTTGTTGATCATTCCGTTGCCACCGTGGTTGCTGGACTTTATGTTTATTGTTAACCTTACATTGTCACTCGTGCTTTTGTTACTGACAATGTACATCAAAGAGTCGTTGGAAATATCAATTTATCCCTCGTTGCTCTTGATTACGACATTGTTCCGTTTGGCTTTGAACGCTTCGTCTACACGTCAAATTCTGGGGAACAACGGATATGCAGGCGAAGTAGTTAAAACATTTGGCGAATTTGTTATCCAAGGAAATGTAGTTATTGGCCTTGTCATTTTTTTGATTATCGCCTTGGTACAGTTTATTGTCATCACGAAAGGTTCAGAGCGTGTGGCAGAGGTATCGGCCCGCTTCACTTTGGATGCGATGCCGGGTAAACAGATGGCGATTGATGCAGATTTGAGCTCTGGTTTAATTGACGAAGAAACTGCAAGAATGCGCCGCTCGAAAATCCAGCGAGAAGCGGACTTCTTTGGGGCAATGGATGGTGCATCCAAGTTTGTAAAAGGCGACGCCATTATTTCATTAGTAGTGACCTTTATCAACTTGATAGGCGGTATTATCATTGGCTTTGTGAATCAAGTTGGTACTTTTCAAGAAATTGTACAGATTTATTCCGTCGCAACGGTAGGCGACGGTTTGATGTCTCAAATTCCGGCTCTTCTCATTTCGGTGGCTACGGGTATGATTGTTACTCGTTCGGCTTCAGAGGAAGGCCTAAATGAAGATGTCGTCCACCAGTTTTCGGCGCAACCTAAAGTACTTATTATGGCCGGTTGCGCGATGTTATTGTTTTGCTTTATTGGATTTCCTGCCCCTCAAGTTATTTTTATATCCGTTCTTTTGATTACGCTGGGGATTATTTTGCAGCGCCGAGGGAATCTTCGTGCGGCATCAGAGCCGGAGGCGCTTGCAGTCACGGAGGAAGTGACCAGTGAGGCAGATTATTATAAAAATATTGATAACGTATACAACTTGTTGAGTGTAGATCCGATATCAATGGAATTTGGATACAGTTTGATCCCGCTGGTAGATGAGGCAAGTGGTGGGAACTTTGTCGATCGCGTAGTGATGTTCCGAAAGCAGTTTGCGCAGGAAATGGGATTGGTATTTCCCTCCGTTCGGTTGAAGGACAGCGGACAACTTAACCCTAACCAATATTCAATTAGTATCAAGGGCGAAGCAGTAGCACAGGGAGAAGTATTGGTAGATCACTATTTGGCGTTGGCTTCTGATCCCAACCACGACACAATCGAAGGAATTGAAACAATAGAGCCAGCATTTGGAATTGCGGCGAAATGGATCAGCGAAGATAAGAGGGTTAAGGCGGAATTAGCCGGTTATACGCTCATTGATCCTACATCTGTCATTATTACGCATCTTTCTGAGGTTATAAAACATCATGCGCATGAACTGCTTAATCGGCAAGAGGTAAACAATATCCTGGCCAATTTGCGTAAAACGAATGAATCTATAGTAAATGATACAATACCGAATATCGTGTCGGTTGGAACGTTGCAAAAGGTTTTAGGAAATCTTCTGCGTGAGGACATCCCTATCCGAGATAGTGAGAGTATTCTGGAGACCTTAGCTGATTATGGCACAGCGGTCAAAGATTTGGATATGCTAACGGAATATGTGAGACAATCTTTGAAGCGTACCATCACGCATCGTTTTGCGGAGGCAGGACAGCTTAAAGTTGTCAGTTTGGATGCCAACATAGAGAATCGAATCATGGGAGCTGTGAAAAAGATGGATACTGGGTCATACCTGGCATTGGATCCCCAGATAATCCAAAATATCATTGCAGCGACAAATCGAGAGATTGAAAAAATTAGGGATTTGGTTACTGTGCCAATTATTCTGACTTCGCCAATTGTTAGAATATATTTTAAAAAATTGGTGGATCAATTCTGTCCCAGTACAGTAGTGCTATCTTTTAATGAAATTGATTCGGATATTAAAATACAAGCATTGGGAAATATAACGCTGGAATGAGAAAGAAGGGTAAGAACTGTTATGGCTACAGAACCCCAAATCGATAAACTTACGCCGGAAGAAGCGGAGCGTCTCGTGCGGGAGTATAAGCAAAATGGTTCTATAGAACTTCGGAATCAGTTGGTGATGCATTACAGCTATATCACCAAGAGCGTTATTAATCGAATGGGGAGCACCTTTTACAAATATGCGACGGCGGAGGAAATGATTCACCAAGGAGTGATTTCCTTAATTGACAGCTTAGAGCGTTTTAATCCCGACAAGGATGTTAAATTTTCTACATACGCTTTCACAAAAGTAAGAGGTGCAATTATTGATTATGTTCGAAAGCAGGACTGGCTCCCTCGCCGGATTAGGAAAGCTGATATTCAGCTCAGCAAAGTAGAGGCGAAGTTGACGGGAGAGTTAGGGCGAACTCCTACCAAAGCTGAAATGGCCAAAGCAATGGGGATGACATTACAGGAATATGGACATTGTGTTTTTGAGGTTTCCGGGGAAACGCAATACTCTTTTGAGGTGCTGATGTCTGCCCCGACCGCTTCACACCCCTCTACGATTTATATGGATGAATTTGATCCACAATATAACATCGATAAGGAAGAGTTTCGAAAAATACTTATAGAAGCAATTGAGACGCTCAATGAGCAAGAACGAACAGTTTTGACGCTGTACTACTACGAGAATTTAAATATGAAAGAAATTAGCCAGATTTTAAATGTAAGCGAACAGAGAATAGGACAAGTCAACCGGAAATTATTGAGTAAATTGCGGGATAAATTGAGCCAATATGTGAAAGGATGAGAAGAATGTTGAGAGGGTTTTATACGGCTGCGTCAGGTATTTTGACACAGCAGCATACGATGAATGTTCTTACCAATAATATGGCGAATGTCAATACGCCGGGCTTTAGGGCTTCGCGAGTAGTGAGTAGTACATTTGAGCAGGAACTGCTAACAAGAATTGAGGGGGGGAATACGGGAAGGATTGGAATCGGAGCACCGGTTCGGATAGTTTCGGATGTTCCCGTGCGGTTTGACCCGAGTATGTTGAAAGAAACTGGACGCCCATATGATGTTGCGATTGATGGGCAAGGTTTTTTTAATATTCAAGCACAACCGAATGAAGGCGAAAATGAAGGAACGCAATATCTTACTCGAAACGGAAATTTTGATGTTAATGCTGAAAATCAATTGGTATTGCCGGGAGTTGGAGTCGTTTTAGGGCATGAAGGCCCGATTGTGCTTGAGAATGCAGATTTCACAATTACATCCGATGGGACGATTTATGATGGTAACGGCCGATATATCGACAGACTGTTAATTACGGTTCCGCCGCAAGACACAGAGATAAAACAGGCTCAAAATGGTTTATATCAAACAGTAAATATGGAGGAAAATCTTGCGGTCACTGATGATACCCAACTGCTGCAAGGGTGGACGGAGAGTTCTAATATTGACCTGAATCAAGAATACACAATGGTAATGGAAGCGCAGCGTGCATTTCAAGCATGTAGTACGGCATTACAGTTGATCGATACTATTGATCAGAAAGCTGCGACACAGATTGCTTCTGTGTAAATACATATAAGTAGTGTATAAAAGGATGTGCAGGACTTATGAATATATCATTTTATAATGGGGTTTCGGGAATGTTGGCGTATCAGGAGCAGCTTAACCAGATTTCCAATAATATTGCCAACAGTAATACGATAGGTTATAAACCGGACTATTCTACATTTAGTGAATTGCTTTACACGCAAATGGCCGTTAATAGTGCGGAAACACCTTTGACAGGCCATGGAGTCAAAATTGAAGATTCTCACTTGATTTACCGACAAGGCCCGGTTCAGCAAACTGGTAATGACCTGGATTTTGCATTGGTAGGGGATGGATTTTTTGCTGTGCAACGTCCAAACGGAAATATTGAATACACACGCAATGGTGCTTTTGATATAAGTATTGAGGGGAATAAGGGCTTTTTGGTGACGGCAGATGGTTCCCATGTGCTGGATGCACAGGGACGTGCCATCAGCTTGCAACGCAGTCCGAAAGGAGATATGTTCGACCTCTCGAATCTTACAGACCGCCTGGGGATCTATGATTTCCCCAATCCCTATGGGCTCGTGCACTCGTCCGGGAGTTGCTTCAGGGAAACAGAGATATCGGGAAAAGCAGAAGCGATAAAGAAGAATAACGACAATACGGGCCGGGTATACAAGTTGATGGCTGGAGCGGTGGAGCAGTCCGCGGTGGAACTGGCAGATGAAATGACCGGTATCATTACAGCGCAGAAGGCGTATCAGCTCAATGCGAGGATGGTCCAGACGGCGGACCAGATGGAAGAGATCGCAAACAATCTGCGGTGATCAAAAGAGGGGGGATCGCTTTGGCACTGAACACATATGACGATTTGAACGATATCCATATGGACGTGCTGCAGGAACTTGGCAACATAGGGTCGGGAAATGCCGCTTCGGCACTTGCCTCAATGCTCTCTTGCCAGGTGAATATTTCCGTTCCGGTCGTTCGGATCCTGGACTATGAGCAGGTGGTTGAAAATTTGGGAGGCCCAGAGCAGGTTGTTGTCGGGCTGCTGCTTTCTTTGGAGGGCGACGTAAAGGGAATGATCATGTTTCTGCTGCATCAAAACTTTGCCAACATGATGCTGGCTGCCCTTTTTGGGCGGGAAACTGATGAAAAAATAGAAATGGATGATATGGCCTATTCGGCGCTCCAGGAAGTTGCGAACATTATGGCGGCGTCCTTTGTCAACGCTATTTCTGAAATGACAGGGCTGACCATAAATATCACCGTGCCATCCATGTGTGTAGATATGCTGGGAGCGGTTTTAAGCGTTCCTTCGATCCACTATGCCAACATCAGCGATAAAATCATTTTTATTGCGGACGAATTCAGCGGGCAGGCTTTACATGCGCCCAACCATGTTCTGCTGATCCCCGATGTCGAATCGCTGGAAAAAATAATGATCAATTTAGGGATAGAGCAATGAGCCAAAACATCAAGGTGGGAATTTCAGATTTAAATATTGCAAAAGCGCCAGATGTTCTGGTGACATTTGCACTGGGTTCTTGTGTTGGTATATGTTTGTATGATTGTGTGAAAAGAGTTGCAGGCCTTTCGCACATTATGCTGCCATCCAGCAGTCTTATTCGAGATGCAAAACAGCAATATCGATTTGCGGATACAGCTATCGTAGCATTGGTCCAAAAGATGACTATCGCAGGTGCGGATCGGAAAAGGCTCACTGCAAAAATTGCAGGGGGGGCAAAGATGTTTTCCAGTATCTCAGATACATCACTTTCCAATATCGGGCAAAGAAATGTAATTGCGGTGAAGGAAACATTGGCAAAATTAGGCATTCCTATTATTGCAGATGATACAGGTAAAGACTACGGAAGAACTGTATATTTTTATGCGGAAGATGGTAAAATGCAGGTAAAATCAGCTGAAAAAGGCGAATGGATTTGGTGAAAACAGCGATGTGGTGCAGTTGTGAATCTTAAATGAGATAAGTACGATTTTAAAGAGAAACTATGGTTATGACAGATATTCTTAAAACAGGGTTTATTGTTATTTGGAGGTGTTCTTATGACGATTACAGGAATGACACGATTTGTGCAACAAAATTATAAAGTTCCAAATTCGCACTTAACCCCTAAACTTCCAAATGAATCCCTGCGGCCAAAGGGGCATGTTAACCCATATTGTCCGGAGGGAATGGATATTACAGGTCGAACAGATTTTCGCCGCATTGTCCCTGTTGACGAGGGCGTTGTAAATAAGATAAAATCTTTGGTGTTTGAGAGCATGGAAAAGAACGGCGGCATGAGTGATGGAGAGATTGAGAGCGAAATCATAAAGAATTACGTTATGTCATTGCCACCCGAAGAACGAACTGCCGCTGGGTGGACATTAAATCAGATTAGTCTGCAAGAAGCTGACCGATTGGGAGAATATGTACATCAGCGAGACTCCTCATGGAATTGGGGAAAGCCAGTCAAGCCCGGTATCTTGGATGATTACAAATTAGGTATGAATATACTAATATGATGCAGTTGGAATAGCAACATTGCAACTTCCTATTTGTAGAGGGGTAGCCCAAAGTGCTCCCCCCTCTTTTATTATATACAACTGAATATCCCACCGCCCTGTAGCGGCACATGAAGCAGTAAGTCTGAAATCGATTTACTGTTTTTTTGCGCCTATATATAGTTGGTTGATTGTAAAATGAAGTTGGACACCTAAGAAAAAATCCATAGTGATTTTC